>Ga0065721_10005251_pt1 | contig 15715 bp, 11 predicted proteins | sample Mesricmetagenome_FD_59108 | JGI IMG/M metagenome (GOLD analysis project Ga0065721, IMG submission 59108) | Mesophilic microbial community from rice straw/compost enrichment Sample: eDNA_1 v2 (version 2) | ecosystem: Engineered > Solid waste > Grass > Composting > Bioreactor | place: USA: Davis... | reverse complement strand
ATGCGTTTCTGCTGCTCTTCGGCCTCATCTGCCTGTATCCGATGCTTCATGTGCTGTTCGCATCCTTCAGCGAGCCGTCCATGCTGTCCACGCATTCGGGCATCTTGTGGGGGCCGCTCGGATTCTCGACGATCGGCTACGAGGTGGTGCTGCAGAACCCCAACATCCTGTTCGGTTATATGAACACCTTGTTTTACGTCATTATCGGCACGGTTTTGAATGTGTTGATGACGGCGATGGGGGCCTATGTGCTTTCCCGGAAAAACTTGATGCTGAAAAAACCGCTGGTCATTATGTTCGTGTTCACGATGTACTTCGGCGGCGGTCTCATTCCGAATTTCTTGCTGGTCCGGGAGATCGGAATGTACGATACCCGCTGGGCGCTCATTATTCCCGGGCTGATCGCCACTTATAATATGATCGTCATGCGAACGGGATTTCAATCGATTCCGGAAGGACTGGAGGAGTCCGCCAAAATCGACGGGGCGAATGACTTTACGATTCTGTTCCGCATCATTCTGCCTGTATCCAAGGCGGTCGTAGCGGTTATCGTGCTGTTCTATGCGGTCAGCCATTGGAACGCATGGTTCAACGCGATGGTGTACTTGCGGGATCGCGATCTGTACCCGCTGCAGCTTCTATTACGGGAAATTCTGATTACGAGCTCGGCCAGCGGCAATACGTTGATGTCAGTCAGCATGATGGAGGATGACAAGGCGCTTGTATATATCGTGATCAAGTACTGCACGATCATCGTAGCGACGGTGCCGATCCTGTTTATCTATCCGTTCTGCCAAAAGTACTTCATGAAAGGCGTGATGCTGGGATCGATGAAGGGCTAGGCGGGAAAGCCACGGCGTCCGGTTCGATGAAGGCTGGCGAATCGCTTTTCATGAGATAGGGCAGGAAATCTATTCAAAGAGAGGGGAAGTACGATGCGCGCAAGGAGTGCAGGTTGGACAAAAATCGTATCATCGGGCTTACTCGCGACGATGCTCGCGGGCTTCGCGGCAGGCTGCTCGAACGATAATTCGGGCAATGCCGGCAGTTCGGGAAATGCAGGCGGGGAAGGTCCCCATACTCAGGAGGGGACGGCAGCGCCCGCTATTGAAAGCGGTTACCCGATCGTGACCGGAGACCCCGTCACCTTGCAAGTGTGGACGCCGATCCACCCGTCCGCTACCCAATTCATTCGCAGCTATAACGAAAATGAAGTCTACCGGGAGATGGAAAAGCGCACGGGCATCAAGATCGAATTTATTCATCCGGCGCAAGGCCAGGAGAAGGAAGGATTCAACCTGATGATCGCCTCCGGAGATATCCCCGATATTATTATCGGAGCGAGTCTTTATACCGGCGGCGAGGACAAAGGGGTTCGGGACGGCGTATTCGCCGATCTTACTCCTTATATGGAGCAATACGCGCCCGATTACTACCGCTTGGTCACGTCGGACGAAGAAACGAAACGCGAGGTGACCAACGACGCGGGCGGGTTCCCGGCCTTCTATATGATCAAGCCCGTTCAGGATCCGCCTTGGCGAAGAATTATGCTGAAGGAGGAAACGCTGTCCTCTTTGAATATGGAGGTGCCCGTCACCATCGACGAATTCGAGCAGTTCTTCAAGGCCGTAAAGGACAGCAAAGGCATCGCGCCTTACCTGCTGTTGGATACCGGACTGGAAGAGCAGTTCATCGGTCCTTTCGGGGTTCTTAACGGATTTTACCTGAAGGATGAGAAGACCGTGGGCTTCGGTCAGATCGAGCCCGGATTCAAGGATTATCTGACCTTGATGAACAGGTGGTATACTGAAGGCTATATCAATAAAGATTTCGCCGGTCTGAAGGGTCCGCAAGCGCAAGCGTTGTTCGACAGCGGCCAAGCCGAAATGTTGGTCGACGCCGTCGTCGGAACCTACAATCGGGGCAAGCAGACGGGGCAGACCTATGTATCCGCGCCGTATCCGAGGCAAAACGCCGACGACAAGGTACACTACATGCCGAAGGAATGGCCGAGCGCGGGTCAAGGGCAGGAAACGGTCGTCTCCGCTTCTTCCAAGTATATTAAAGAGGCCGTTCGTTGGCTGAACTACGCGTACACGGAGGAAGGAGCGAGACTATACAACTACGGCCTGGAAGGCCAGACGTACACGATCGTTGACGGCAAACCGAAATACACGGACTATATCTTGAACCATCCGAAATTCGGCACGGACAACGCCAACTATATTTTGAGAGTGCATTTTGCTCCGAAGCTGCAGTATACGGACGTGGATGCGAATCCGAACCTGGCCAAATCGCCGGATTCGGCGGCGATTCGGAAGAAGTGGGCGGATGATCCGAATGTCGACAGCGCCCTGCGCATGCCGCCGATTCGGCTGAATGCGGAAGAGACCGATCGGCAAGCGAAAATCATGACGGAAGTCAATACGTATGTCGACGAAATGGTGCTGAAGTTTATTCTCGGAGCGGTGCCGCTCAGCGATTTCGATGCCTTTGTGAATCAGGTGAAGCAGCTCGGGATCGATGAAGCGGTCAGTATTTCGCAAGCCGCCTATGACCGTTATTTGAACAAATAGAGAGAATATTCGCGGAACGCGTCGGGCGGGGCATTCGCATCCCTCCCGGCGTGTTGACGCAGCAAGGAAAGGGATGAAGCATGGATGCGAAAAGGACGAAGCAGCATGTTTTACCGGCTATTTATTTCGTATCTCGTCATTTTTGCAATCCCGTTGCTTATCCTCATCAGCCTGTTTTACTATGTCAACGTGATCAGCTACCAGAGAGAAATCGCCGACGCGAATGCAACGAAGCTTACGCAGGTGCGCAATCAAATCGATCTGGAATTAAAGTCGCTGAGAGAGGTCATCTATCATATTTCCTCTCAGTCGGACATCTACTCGGCCATCCATCAGGCCGAACGGGAAGTGTTGTTAATTCCCCAGCTGGAGGCGTACAGGGAACATTATCCGTTCGTTACCGACATGATGTTTTACTATCGCGGCGATACCAGAATCTACTTGAGCTCGGGCCGCTATTCTTATGACGCGTTCGAGGACGAGGTGAAGAAGGAATTCGACTGGACGGGAGCGGGCTTCTTTCGGGAATTGAATGCGCTAAGCGCCCCGAAGGCGAAGCGGATCGAAGCGAAGGAAGCGGGGCTGAGCGCCGAAGGGAGCACCATCGCGTTTTTGTTTCCCGTCCCCTATCTGCAGACGTTCCCGCAGGGCACGGTGCTCTTCACGATCGACGAGTCGGAGTTTCTGTCCAAGTTCGCCAATATTATCGGGGAAATGAAAGGGCATATCCTCATCTACGACCAGTTTTACAAACCGTTGGTGACTTACAGGCATCTTGAGGAAACCGCTTCGTCCGGGCAGCTTCATGAGGAATTGCAAAAGGCGAAAGGCACGGGAGTATTTCCCTTGCGGTTCGGCTCCGAAGAGTACGTCGTGACGCGGATGGTTTCCGAAGAAATGAACTGGAGCTACATCATTGCGATCCCGGCGTCCGATTTTTACGAGCGTGTCCATACGATGAGAGCGTGGATCGCGATTCTTGGCATCATTCTTCTCGCTTTCGGGGTGATCGGCGCGCTGCTCCTCTCTTCCAGAAGCTATAGGCCGATCAAAGGATTATTGGCGTATTTCACGACGACTCCTCATGCGCCTGTCGCGTCGGAGGGCAAGAACGAGCTGGATATTATCCGCCATACGTTCGACAGCACGCTGCAGAAGAACGAGGAGATGCTGATTCAGATGAACGCCCAACGGCCGTTCGTCAAGGATCATTGCTTGCTCATGCTGCTGAAGGGCAAGCGGGTCGACCCGGTCGAACGCGATTATCTCGTCAAGTGCTCCAACGTGATGATGACCGGCGAAGCCTACTTCTGCATGGCGATTACGAGCCAGCCGTCCGAGTCCCGTCCTTCCCTCGATAGGGGAGAGCTGTCTTCTTTGTTCGAGACGATTATGTTTGTCGGCGGCTGGGGGTACGGGGTCGAAATTTCCAATGAACAATTCGTGGCCGTCATTGTGGTGCTGAAGGAAAAGCCCGCGGACGGCATACAGAAGCAGACGGACATTGCGAAAAATCTGGTTGAGCTTGCGAAACAGAAAGCCGGCGTCCGATTGTCGGTCGGTATAGGCAAGCTGTATGCGGACTTGGATCACATCAGTTCGTCGTATCTCGAGGCTTCGGCCGTCCTCTTCGACAACCAGATCAACGACAAGAAGTCGATTCATCTGTTCGAGCAGATGGATAACGGGCAGCAGCAGGTGCATTGGTACCCCATGAAGGAACAGGCGCTGTATATCCAAAGCTTAAAGCAAGGCGACGAAGCGGTGGCATTGGAAACGCTGAAAGCTCTCGTCGAGCAGATGACGGTGGGCACCGCCTCCTTTCTCATTGTCAGATGCCTGTGCTTCGATGTCGTGAATCATATTTTAAAAGCGATCAACCAAATGAATGTCGACAGCTTCGCCGCCGAAATCCGGGAGTTGCTGAAATTCAATACGCTGAAGGAGTTCCAGACGGGGTTGGAGGAATTCACCGTATTATTTTGCCAGCGGGTGAACGAGCAAGAAGCGAAAAAGAGGAACGAGCAAAAAAACAGCATTATCTTTTACATTAACGAGCATTACAAGGATTCGCAGCTGTCTCTGGAGCATATCGCGCAGCGATACGGGCTCTCCGCTTCCTTTCTGAGCCGATTCATAAAAGAAGAAACCGGCGTGAACTTCATGGATTACGTGACAAGCCTTCGCATCCATGAGGCCAAGCTTCAATTGCAAAATACGGATAAGCTGATCCAGGATATCGTCACGGATATCGGGTATCTCAACGTGTCCAGCTTTGTCCGGAAATTCAAGGCGATCGAGGGCGTGACGCCGGGCCAATATCGGGACATTGTAGGCAAGATAGAAGCCGGCCCCAAACAAGCGCAAAACGCGGAGGGTTTAACCGGAGGTGAATTCGATTGAGCGTTCAGAAGCCGAATCTGATTTGGATCATGCTGGATCATGTCACTTTCCGTCATTACAAGATGACGGGTGGAGCCAAGCCGACCCTTGCCGCTTACGAACGATTGGCGAGAGAAGGGATGGAATTTACGCAATGCCGTTCCGTTCATCCGCTGTGCTTGCCGGCGCGCGCGTCCATGATGACGGGCGTCTACACGCATAAGCATCGAAAATTGCGAAATCAGGAGGAGCATGAGGAAGCGGGGTATCCCCTCTACTTCGAAGCGCTGGCGGAGCAAGGTTACAGGGAAGGGTATTTCGGTAAAAACCACAGCAGCTATGACTTGGAGGCCAAAGGCGTAGAGGGCTTCTACCCTCGGGGCTACGGCAATCCATATAAGACCGGCGAATACGGGCAATATTTGAAGCGCAAGGGGTTGCAGACGCCCGTCTACCGCCAAGAGTGGGGAGCCAGTCAAGATCGGTTCCCGAACGGCGATTATGCGATGACGGAGGCCGACAACTTTAATACGTATTCCTCCGGCTATATCAAGACGCCCGGACCGGTGCATGAATCGGATTTCTTGCTGTCGATGGCGGAGGATTGGGTGCGCGGGGCGATCGCTTCTCCCGGGACGCCGTTCTCGCTGAGGGTCGATATCTGGGGTCCGCATCAGGCTTACCAGGTTCCCTTGGCGGCGAAGGATACGATCGATCCGCGGGCGATCGACGAATATCCGAGCTTCGGCGACGAGATGAACGGCCGACCGGACTTCGTACGGGAATATCGGGCGATGCTTCGCGGGAAATACGGCCTGGCCGGCTGGCAGGATTGGCAGCCGGTGCTGCAGCGGGCATACGAGCATTACGAATATATCGAGAAAGCCGTCAACCGTTTCCTGGATCGGCTGGAGGCGTTGGGCCTATCCGATAACGCCTTCGTCTTCTGCACCGCCGACCACGGGGATTCGCTGGGCAGCCATGGCGGCATGGTGGACAAGGCAGGAGATATGATGGAGGAGCTGATGCACATTCCGCTGGTCATTCGGGGGCCCGGGATTGGGGCAGGCACGTCGACGGATGCGCTGGTCAGCAATCTGGATTTGGTGCCGACGGTGCTGGAACTTGCGGGTGCCGGCGTACCCGAATATATGGACGGGATGAGCTTGGTTCCGCTGCTGACGGGCGCTGCCGGCGATTCCGCATGGCGCGAGGATTTCATGGCGGAGCATTACGGCCATTTCGAGGTGTATGCCGCGCAGCGGGCGCTCTATTGCCGGAAGTACAAATTCGTGGCGACCGAAGGGGCGTTTCACGAGCTGTACGACTTGCATGCGGATCCGTTCGAGCTGAACAATGTAGCCGACGATCCGGCGTTCAAGCCGACGGCTGCGGAGATGCGAAGACGATTATTGGACTATATGAAGCGCTTCGACGATAACGGAGACGATGTGCAGCCGTTGATTCGGTCCCTCGCCGACGCCCGGACACGGTCATGAATAGAAGTACGGCGAATTTTTGCGACGATCTCGACGGATTCCAACGAAGGAACACGATACGGGGATAATGGAAGCGCTTTAATCAGACGAATCAAGAGGAGATGACGGACGAATGAAGAGGTATCGGAGATGGGCGATCGGGATGTTGTCTATGGCGTTAGCGGTTTCGACGGTGCTTTCCGCCGGTTCCGCGCTGGCGGCGAATGCCGTCCCGACGTATACGAATCCGCTGAAGGCGGACCGCGGGGCGGACCCTTGGGTGTACAAGCATACGGACGGCTACTATTATTACATGACGACGGCGGCGGCAATCAGCATCTGGAAGTCGAAGACGCTGTCGGGCCTGGCGTCGGGGGAGAAAACCGAGGTATGGCTTCCGCCATCCGGCGGTCCGAACAGCATCGATATTTGGGCGCCGGAGCTATACCATATCGACGGGAAATGGTACATCTACTATACGGCTACCGAAAAAAGGGCGAACGGCACGGCGGAGCCGCTGAAGCGCAGAACGTTCGTATTGGAGAACGATTCCCCGGACCCGACCGAAGGGACGTGGATCGATCGAGGGCAAGTATTCGATCCGGACAACGATTATTGGGCGATCGACGGCACCGTTATGGAGCATAACGGCCAATTGTATTTCGCTTGGTCGGGCAAGCCTTACGATTATGCGGGCGGCGAACAGCGCTTGTATATCGCGGCTCTAAGCGATCCTGTGACGATGAGCTCGCAGCGGGTCGAGATCTCCAGGCCGACCTACGACTGGGAGATATCGTCCTCGCCGATCAACGAAGCGCCGCAATTTCTGAAGCGGAACGGCAAGATCTTCATCGTCTATTCGGCCAGTCACTGCTCTACGGACGAGTACAAGCTCGGGTACGTCTACGCGCCGGAAAACGCGGACTTGCTCGACCCGGCCTCCTGGACGAAGCATCCGTCTCCGATCTTCCAGCAGTCACCGGAGAACGGGGTGTACGGCCCGGGACATAACAGCTTCACTGCTTCCCCGGACGGCACGGAGGATTACGTCTTGTACCACGCGAATCCCGAGCCCGGACAAGGATGCGGAGCATTTCGTCAACCGAAGCTGCAAAAGCTGGAGTGGAATGCGGACGGCACGCCGAATCTAGGAACTCCGATCGCGAACTCGGTCGCTCTTCCCCTGCCTTCGGGAGAGCCCGTAAAATGGTTCCTCGAAGCGGAGGCTGCGGCAACGTCGAACGGGGCGGGCACGGATCAGACCGCTCGGCACTTTACGGGGACGGGCTACGCGGTGTTGAACGGGGAAGGGGAGACGATCGAATGGACCGTGCAGGTCGACAAGCACAGGAATTATACCCTCGATTTCCGGTATGCCAATATCGCTCCGACTGTCGAGCACCTGGAGCTGCGAGTGGACGGCGTGCTCGTTCCCGGCGGACTGGCGCTGCCGCGGACGGCGCCGCGGCTGTGGGCGGACTATAAGCTGGCAAGCCGGGAAGTGAGACTGAAGAAAGGCGCGCACACGATATCCGTCACCGCGACGAACGGCACGCCGATCTATCTGGACAGCTTGACGATTTACCAGATCCATCCGTCCGATCTTCACCCTGACGATTGAGGAAGAGGCGCCTCACTTCGCGGCGGGGCGTTCCCTTTTCGCGGGACGTCTGCGGGAGGGAAGGGATGGGGCATGAAGCCGAATTGCATTTTAAAAATTCATGGAATCAACTTTGCCGCTTAAGGAGCGAATTCAACAAGGACGGTCCAATGTACGCGAATCCGCTGGAGATCCGGCACATCGGCGATCCGTATATTCTGAAGTGAGCGGACGGGAAGTATTATTGTTATCCGACTTGCTCGGCAAGCAACGGATTGGGTTTTCAGGCGTGGTCCTCGACCGATCTGGTGAACTGGCGCGCCGAAGATTTCGTCTACGAGACCAGCGCCAACGAGAAGGCTTGGGGTATCGGCAATTCTGGGCGCCGGAGGTCATTGAGCGGGGAGGCGTTTATTATATGTACTACACGGCGCGATGGAAGCAGAAAGACTCGCTGCGGATCGGGGTCGCGGTCGCGGACCACCCCGCCGGACCGTTCAAGGACGCGTTCGATAAGCCGATGTTCGATTTCGGTTATGCCCCGATCGACGCGCATGTGTTCACGGACGACGACGGCAGATCGTATTTATTTTACGCCAGGGATTGTTCGGAGCATATGGTGGACGGCCGGCATGAAAGCCATATTTACGGCTTTGAGCTGTCCGGCGACCTTCTGCAGCCGAAGCATGAAGGCGTCATGCTGCTGAAGCCCGAACAGGAGTGGGAGCTTGCGTCGGGGGAGGTGCGGCGATGGAACGAGGGTCCTTTCGTCCTGAAACATCAAGGGTCGTATTATCTCATGTATTCCGCGAACTTCTACGCGCATCGCGACTATTCCGTCGGGTACGCCGTCTCCGGCCGACCGCTCGGCCCTTATCTGAAGTACGAGCATAACCCGGTGCTGGCCTCCGATCGGCCCGATATTTCGGGCCCGGGGCATCACAGCGTGGTACGGTCGCCGGACGATACGGAATTATTCATCGCGTACCATACGCATACGGACTCCGGGAAAGGCGGGGGAGACCGTCAGGTATGCATCGACCGGATGACCTTCCGCGAGGACGGCTCCATAGCGGTGGCAGGGCCGACTCCGTCGCCCCAGCCTTATCCGTCAGCCAAGGGAGCGCGATCCGGATGACTTGGTCCCATTTGAGTATAGGCGGTACATTGTCCTTTGCATAAATTCGGCAATTTCAACCACAATAAGACAGCCTGTTTGATTTCGAACGCACCGAGGAGCAGATGAACATGAAAAACAGATGGTTGCTGTCGTTGCCGCTAGCTTTGGCGATCGTATTAAGCATGACTTCGGGAGTCTTATCCGCGGAAGCAAAGGCGGGTAGCGCAAAGAAGGATACCACTTGCCTAAGTCCCAAAATGGTTCGATTGAAAAGCGACATGCAGAAGGTTTGGATCGACCATACGATATGGACGAGAAGTTACATTGTCAGCGCGATGTCCAATCGTCCGGATCAGAAGGACGTTTTGGACCGGCTCTTGCGGAACCAGCAGGACATAGGCAATGTGATCAAGCCTTATTACGGAGAAGACGCGGGCAATCGGTTGGCCGAGCTTCTGCGAAAACACATTCATATCGCAGTGAAAATCGTCGAAGCCGCCAAAGCGGGCAATCAGGCGGACATTCAGAAATTTGATGCGGATTGGCATAGAAACGCAGACGAGATCGCCAAATTTTTAAGCGCGGCGAATCCGAACTGGCCCTTTAAAACGCTGCAAGATATGCTCTATACGCATCTTCAGTTGATCAAGGAAATCGTCATTGCCTGTCTCCATGGAGATTGGAAAGCGGATATTGCCGCAACCGACAAAAACGAGATCCATATGATTCATCTTGCGGATATCCTGACGGAAGGCATCGTCAAACAGTTTCCCGAAAAGTTCTAAGCGACTAAACAAGTTCGAAAGCGGCGTACATTGAATCAAATACGGTTAAATAAGTCCTTGGATCCCAAGGGCTTATTTTCGATCGTTACATGTTCAGCTATTGGATAGTTATTCGAAAATGTCCTTCTCGTGCTATAATATGGTAAATGACCACTTGCGTATTATGGAGGAGCCATGATGAAAAAGCCGATTATTCGAGCTCTAATAGTTGGAGTCCTATTTGTATTTGTTTATTATGCTTATCAGATCCTTCATGGAGTGTACCAAACCATGAATTACGTTCCAGATATTGTAGAGGCATACGAGTCAGTCGATCACTTGCAAATAAAGGTCGCGTTTGGATATCAATTAAACCCGCTGCGGACGATGATTGAAATTGTGGCCATCCTGTTGCTTGGAATGGGGGTCTATTATTCGGGCCGGATGTTGAGAAGAAAGAAATTGCGCTAACGGGGAACAACAGCACAAAGACGCAAGGCTGCCGCATGATCGGCAGCCTGTTCGGCTATCGTAAAGTTTGCATCGCGGTCGATTTGCCGGTTAGCGACTAAACACCAAATTGATTTAAGTGATGGTCTAGGTGCTTATATAATCCTTTTCCCCATTGCTCGGGAGTCAGTTTTCCGAAAAAGGGATGCGGGTGAGACGTACATTTTCTTCGGGATTGCTATTCCATTGCAGATGAATTCTTCGGAAAATGGATTGCGCAACCATTAATTAGACCGCAACGTCGTATAGTCAGGAGGGGGTGAGTTCATGAACACGCGAGCATTATCCATTTGCGTGTTGTTCGCTATTGTCTTCGTTTCCGGGTGCAGTTCACCAAAGGGTTCCGTGTCAAATTCAAGCGCAGACTGGGAATATAGATTTGTTGTCTGGAATGACGACATTTATCAAATTCTCGAAGATGAAGTTAATCCCCGAAACATCGGCAAGGAAATCGGGGAAATCAAACGATACTCCGACTTTGAAGGTATTTATTCAAATGGATTTTCTAATAAGTATCCCGAAGGAACCAAGCTATATCAAATCATGGGAGTTGAAACATCGGAATATATCGCTATTCAAATTGGAGAACAACAGTATATTAAGGCTAAAGACAACGGGAAGTACGGGGCAAAAAATTAGCCTGTCGGGTCTGCTGTCACCTGATGGTCCGAATGAAGTCCGCGCAAACGCGGGCTTTTTTCCTTATTAATATGACATAAGATGACGTATTTGAGGTCTAAACTAGGTGGTAGATTAACGAAAGGAGCAACAAATCATGAAACGAAGAATCATTTTAGACTTAGCGGTTACTTTAGATGGTTTTATCGAAGGGAAAAATGGGGAAGTCGATTGGTGCATTATGGACTCTGAAATGGGGTTTAATCAATTTTTAAATCAAATTGATACCATTTTATATGGAAGAAAAAGCTATGATTTATGGGGACGATTCACTCCGGATATGAAATCTACGGATTCTGAAAAAGAGTTTTGGCAATTGGTTCATAGCAAAGAGAAATATGTGTTCTCCAGGACGCGAAAGGGGACTGACGATAAGGCCATATTCATTAATGATCGTATTCTTGAAGAAATAAATCGATTAAAGAATAAGCCTGGTAAAGACATCTGGCTATATGGCGGAGCAAGTCTGATTACAACTTTTATCCATTTAGGACTTGTCGATGAATTTAGATTATCCGTTCACCCCGTTGTTTTGGGAGAAGGGAAACCGCTGTTTGCGGACATAAAACAGAGGATGAATTTAAAAACGGTGAATACAAGAACGTTCTCCTCAGGCGTTGTACAACTTATTTATCATTTTGGTGGGAACTAATGAAATCCGAGGTGGAGTCTATGAACGTCGAAGACATCATCATCAAAGGAGCGCGCGAGAATAACCTGAAAAACGTGAATGTCCGCATCCCGAAGCGAAAAATCACAATTTTCACCGGCGTCTCGGGCTCGGGCAAATCTTCCCTGGTCTTTGACACCATCGGCGCCGAAGCTCAGCGACAGCTTAACGAGACGTTTTCCGCTTTCATCCGTAATCGGCTGCCCCGGTTTAGTCAGCCGGATACCGATCTCATCGAGAACTTGTCTACGGCGGTTGTGATCGACCAGAAACGGCTCGGCGGCAACTCCCGTTCGACGGTCGGCACGATTACGGATATTTATGCGATGCTCCGGCTGCTGTTCTCCAGAATCGGCAAACCTTTTGCCGGCAATTCCCATGTTTTTTCGTTTAACGACCCGGCCGGTATGTGCCCGGAATGCTCCGGAGTCGGACAGACGGTGAAGTTCGACGTGGACAAGCTGTTCGACAGGTCCAAGTCGCTGAATGAAGGCGCAATCCTGTTCCCCGTATTTAAAGTGGGGAGCTGGTATTTGAATACGTATACCTATTCCGGCTTGTTCGACAACGACAAGCGGCTTGCCGACTATACGGCGGCAGAATGGGATACCCTCCTTCACGGCAAAGAAAGCAAGATCGTATACCGCACCAAAGGCGGCGATATCGAATCGGATTACGAAGGTCTTCTGCCCAAGCTAACCCGCCTTTATTTAAAGCGGGACAGCAGCGAGATGTCGGATGCCAAACGCGAAACCCTTGACCGCTTCCTATCCTATAGCGAGTGCAGCCTTTGCGGGGGAAGCCGGCTTAATCAAGCGGCCTTGGATTGTCGGATTAACGGTTACAACATTGCTCAATGCGCGGCTATGGAAATAGGAGAGCTTATACGTATGATCGAGGCCATTCGGGATCCCGTTGCCGGCCCGATGATGGATGGGATTCTGACCCGGCTGAACCATCTGGTCTCCATCGGGCTGGAGTACTTAAGTCTGGACCGACAGACCTCGACTTTGTCGGGCGGGGAATCGCAACGCATCAAGATGGTCCGTCATCTGAGCAGCAGTCTTACCGACATGATCTACATTTTCGATGAACCGAGCGTCGGACTGCATCCGCGGGATGTCCATCGTCTGAACGATATGCTGTGTCGGCTCCGGGACAAAGGGAATACCGTACTGGTCGTCGAGCATGACCGCGAAGTCATGGAGATCGCCGATTACATCATCGATGTCGGACCTCATGCGGGAACTCGCGGCGGAGAAATCGTCTACGAAGGCGACTTCGCGGGCTTGCTCCGCGCGGATACCTTGACAGGACGGTACTTGAAGCAAAGTCTGCCCTTGAAAACCTCAACCAGGGTGCCCTTGGGTCGGATGACCGTATCCTGTGCCAGCCTGCACAATCTGAAGGAGGTGACAGTCGATATCCCCGTCGGCGTGCTGACCGTGGTAACGGGTGTAGCCGGCTCAGGCAAAAGTACGCTGATTAACGGAGCATTCCTGCCGTCGCATCCGGAAGCGATTGTCATCGATCAGACGGCCGTGGGCACGTCCATCCGCTCTAATCCGGCTACCTACACGGGGGTGATGGACGAGATCCGCCGGCTGTTCGCGGCAGCCAACAAGGTGAGCGCTTCGCTGTTCAGCTTCAACTCCAAGGGAGCCTGTTCCAACTGTCAGGGTCTTGGGATGATCTACACGGATTTGGCCTTTCTCGAGCCGATAAGGACGACGTGTGAAATATGCGCAGGCAAGCGGTTCAGCGATGAAGTGCTGCAATACAAACTGAACGGAAAATCCATTAGCGACGTTCTCGATATGACGGTAAGGGAAGCTTCGGCGTTCTTCAGCAGGAAGGAACTGCTCCGTCAATTGAAAACGCTGGAGGATGTGGGACTTGGATACGTGACGCTGGGCCAACCTTTGAGCGCGTTGTCGGGCGGGGAATGCCAACGCATCAAGCTGGCCGGGGAACTTCACAAGGAGGGCAATCTGTATGTCATGGACGAGCCGACAACCGGATTGCATATGTACGATATCTCCCGTCTGTTGGACATTATGAACCGTTTGGTCGACGGCGGCAACACGGTGGTGGTCATCGAGCACAACCTGGATGTGATCAAGAGCGCGGATTGGATCATTGACATGGGTCCCGAAGGCGGCCGCCGGGGCGGCCGAATTGTATTCGAAGGCACTCCTGTCCAGCTTGCTGCTGCCGAGCATTCGCTAACGGGGGCGTATTTGCGCAAGGCGGAAACCGGCCAGGGAGCGACTTCCTGACGGGGGAAGACGAATCCGTTCGGCGACGATCTCGGCCTTTGACGAGGAGGTCTTCACGTTTACGTTGAACGCCGCCGGCAATTGAAGACCCCGAGTCAAGGTATTGGTAAACAACAACGGCAGCCCCGCTGTATCAAAAAAGCGGGGATTTGTGCACTAAATCCCGAATAAAGCCCCTTTCTTGATCGTCCTTTCATTATTTACACTATTGATTGTAAGCGCTTTACAAGATGTTGAGGCGCTTACAATCCATGTTAAGGAGTGTAGTTATGAGAAGGAAAAGAATGTTGTGGTTACTGCTAGCGTTATTGCTTGCGCTTCCCCCTCTTGGCGGCCGGGCGCATGCAGACGGGGGCGGTTCGCTGTCTCAATCCATCACGTCATACACCGATTATTTCTTGGTGGATAAAAAGTACCAGGATCAAATCACGAAGGTGAATAATGTGGGCAATTTAACAGGTCGGGCATTTATGAACGACGGCGAATGGATGGAGATACACGGGTGGTTTGAATACCGAATTAACGTTCCTTCCAATGGTTGGTATGAGCTTATTTTAAACTATGATTCTTCCATCTCTCCTGATTCTGGAGTAGAGAACCCGTGGTGGCCGGGTTATTCGGAAAATTCGTTGTGGAAACACGATTACGTTATTGATTACGACACAGCAAACGTCAAATACCTGAATCCGTTTCCCAAAGCAGTCGATGGAGGCAGCGGCAACGATAAGTATAAAAAGGTCGGAAACGTGTGGTTGACGCAAGGCAGTCATACTTTCCGAATTCAACGCTGGCAATGGCTTGGTTTCCACGCGATTAAAGGATTCGAGTTCAAACCCATTTCAAACTCGGAGTTGAGCCGCAATATCCGGGTCGATATGGATATCGAGACGCCGTTCGGAGCACATGGCGGAGGACATTACTTGGCTTTGGATGAAGGATTCCATTTGAATGTTTACTCAGCCGGCGCGGCTGCGGGAACATTCACAGTCGAAGTCTTGAATAAAGCCGACGATGCAATCGTCGACGCGTACCATGTCCCCATTCAGCCTGCCGCCAGTGAGCAAAAGCACGTCGTCAACATTCAAGTAGCGCAGGCCGGAAAGTACTATTTGAAATACAAAGCCAACGGACAGTACATCGATCCTGCTGAAGGTTTGCTCGATCACGAATTTGCGGTTATCGATGATACTCCTGTTTCCGATCCGGGCGATTATAACGATGTTACGAAAGTACTAGTCGGTGCAGAGATCAATGCGGCAACGAAGGCGCCGGATTATTCGGGAGGCAACAACGACTCCGTTTTTGGCGGCGTGACGCGTGTCGTGAACAAAAGCTTTGGCAGCTACAGAGAAACCGGAAACAACGGTTATATGCCAAACGCGGCCGGATCGAACTATATGGCCTATATACTGCCGGAGGTTCAGCCCAACAAACATTATATGATTGAAGTGGATTACCCTGACGACGATGAACGGTCCTTTGCCGTTGTGCTTCGTCAAGTAGAGGAATTGTACGGAAACGCAGGAGGGATAGAGACCGGCAGGGAGTATGCGCTCAGTAACGGAATGAAGACTTTCGTATTTCATTTTTATCCGCTCGTTCAACACCAACCGCGGATTGCGTTTGAACCTACCCAGACCCATCATAGGGCGGCGGTG
>Ga0065721_10051218_pt1 | contig 15717 bp, 15 predicted proteins | sample Mesricmetagenome_FD_59108 | JGI IMG/M metagenome (GOLD analysis project Ga0065721, IMG submission 59108) | Mesophilic microbial community from rice straw/compost enrichment Sample: eDNA_1 v2 (version 2) | ecosystem: Engineered > Solid waste > Grass > Composting > Bioreactor | place: USA: Davis... | reverse complement strand
GGCGACAATGGTGGCCTCCAGGGTACGGCCAAAGATGTCCTTCTGCCCGCGCCGGTCATCGGTATGGTTGAGACCCGCGCAGCCGATCGCCGTCCCGAGCGTGCCCTGCCTCCAGGCCCGGCCAAGGCTGTCCGCGATGATCACGGCCGGGGCGGAAGCGAGTTCGGTCTCCAGGCCCGCACGAATGCTGCGCGCGCTCTCGTCCGGATTCTCGGGCCAGAGCAGTACCATGCCATCCTCGCCGCCGACGACGTTCGACGCATCGATGCCCGAATTGGCGGTCACATGACCGGTGCGGTGCCGCGTGATGACGGCAAACGGCGCCGCACGCATGACGGCGCCCTCCGCAAGCACCAACTGCAACAGTTCCGGCGCGCGGCCGGTCGCCCCAGCGATCTCTCGCGCCTGCAGCCCCGGCGTGACATCGCGAAGCCGACGCATGCGGCCCTCCGCCTTGGACACGATCTTTTGCGCGATGACAACGACGTCCTCACGCCCGATAGGAATCCGGGCGGAACGGGCCGCAACAGCGATCGCCTGCGCGACATCGTCCCCGGCGGCAAATTGCGGCATTGCAGGCAACAGTTCCACCGACATGGGCGACAGGGCGCGCGTCACAAAATTCCGTCCAGCATACAGGGCAGCAAATGCTGTGCATCAGCGAGGTCCGCCGGCTCATCTACGTCGCGTGCCAAGCCCTCCCGGTCGATAATCTGCCATCCGAGCCCTAGGCGAGATATCTCGGCTTTGTGCAAGGCATAGCTGCCTAGGCCATAGGAATAGGCAAAATCGAGCGCCTCTGGCAGGGGAAGCGAAAGCGCGTTGGTCCCTGTGCCGTGCCGATCGGGTGCAATGCCGATCACCGCCGGGGGTAGCAAGCAGAGCGCCTCTATGTCGGCCGGTTCAACAAGCGGAAGGTCGCCGGCGAGCGTGATGATCCGTGAAGCCCCGCGTCCCGCGACCGTTGTGCGCGCGGACGTGAGCGCAGCGTTGAGACCGCCAAACGGTTCCAGAAGCCACTCGATCCCGGCCGGCAGACCGGGATAGGACTCCCCCACCAGCGCCAGGCAGTCCGCACCATTCGCCGCCAAGGACGCTTGCGCTGCCCGGACCAGCATCGCCGCCGTCAGAGTTTCGCGCGAACCGGCATCCAGCACCCCGGCCAGTCTGCCCTTGGCATCCGAGGATGCCTTGGCGGGGATGACGATCCAGCAGGTCATGCGATCGGCGGCGCCTTGATCAGGCCCGTGAAGCGAATGCCTGCACCGTCTGCGCCATAGGTCTTGTTCATATAGATCAGGATAGAGGTCAACGCTTCCGCTGCCGCCGAATTGACCAGTCCCCCGCCCGACAGGCCGCGCAGTTCCATATCTTCGCACAGTCCAATAACGACCTGGCGCGCTTCGACATCGTCAGAGAAGACCAGAACATCGCAATCAATCGGGTCGTCGTGAATGAGTTTGTGCGCGGCGACCGAGTGGAAGGCGCTGACCAGGCGCGCGCCTTCGGCGAGATGGCTCTGGGCCTCCGCCGCAGCACTTCCCGCCGCGGGCAGCTGCACGCGCATGACCTTGGGCGGGACCAGCGGCACGGTGGCGTCGACGACGATCGCTCCGCCCACGCGATCCCGGACCTGGGCCAATGTGCTGGCGTGGGCGGCGTAGGGCACGGTGACGATGACCACATCCTTGTCATGCGCCGCCTCCGCATTGACACGGCCGCCTGCTGCCCCGATTTCCGAAGCCGTCGCCTCGGCACTGTCCGCCGCCCGGCTGCCGATCGTCACCTCGTGCCCGGCCTTGGCGAGCCGCCGGGCAATGGCCTTACCTAACGCGCCCGTACCCCCAACAACGCCGATCCGTGCCATTAAAATCCCTTCCTTCAAAAGCTACCCTGCCTGCCCCCTCCAATATGGAAGCATCATGTGCGATGATGTTTCGCCGATCGTGCACGGCTTTTCGCCAGGGACGATCGGCGTGCCCTTCGGACAACTTCACCCGAGGCAGTCAGGCAGGACGATTCTTCGCATGATCCGAAAAGCATGACGCAGGCGCAAACAAGCTTCTCATGATATTTGTTCGGCGCGCCTGCCCATCGGTCCCCTCTATTTTCAAACGGAGATGGCCGCGTCTCGGTGCAGCGTCCAATCAAATATCATGATGCTGGCTTCACGGATATGTGCGCAACCAGATGCCAAAGCTTGTCCGCTACCTTCGTGAGAGAGCTTCACTCGACTTGACCGCCAGACAATCCATTCCTGAAGCAACATGCCAAATATGGGTCGTCGAGAGGTGTTACCAGCCATTCCAATGGGTGATCGTCTCCGGCCCAGGTCGCGTGGCCCGCTTGAAATCGGTGCCGATGGTATAGGCTACCGGAAGGAGCGCGATCTGCTTGATGTTATCGGGAAGGCCGAGCAATTCAGCCGCTTCCTTTTCTTTCACCAGATGCAGCGTCGTGATGGTCGAACCCAGGCCGCGCGAGCGCAGGGCAAGCTGGAAACTCCATACGGCTGGAAAGACCGATCCATAAAGGCTGGAAAGCATAGCACTCGGCGGATTGGGCGGATAACGGCTTGCATCGATGCAGGCGATGGCCAGCACCGGAACCTTGCCGATATGCTCCATCAGCCATCGACCAGAATCATACACCCGTTCAGACTGCGTATTTCCCTGTTCCTTTGCTGCCTTGGCGCCCTTGTTAAGATAGTCGTCCTCGGCATCCGGGTTGATATCCCGCGACGCTGCACGATAAAGATCACCGAGCGCTTCCCGCTTGGCCGGATCATCTACAATGACCCACTGCCAGCCTTGAGCGTTGCTTCCGGTCGGCGCCTGCTGCGCCAGCGCGATGCATTCGAGGAGGAGCTCGCGCGGCACGGGTTTTTCAAGATCAAGCCGTTTTCGGACCGCCCGGGTCGTCGACAGCAGAGCGTCCGTCATTTCAAGGTCGAATTGCATCTTGTCATACCTCAACTGATGTTAGAAAAAATTAGCCTGGCATCCGCGAATTCCGGCACCGTTTGTATGATCGAGCGGAATCAGATTGCGATCTCTTCGCTGCCATCACGATTTGCGCTCAGCCATCATGTGCCTCGCTGGGCCACTGCTCCTGGTATGCCAGGACTTCAAATGGATCGAAAAACTCCTTGGCGGAATATATCTGGCCATCCCGCATCTCGAACGCAAAATGGTAGATATTCTTGTATGTCGCGGTGCCCGGGCCGACTCCATTTGATAGTGCTTCAAGTGCGACGCGATCGCCTTCAGCGATGATCCCCGTCACGACGAATTCCCACTGCGTAAAACCGGAAAAAACGCGAGACATCAGTCCTTCCACGCCGGCCTTGTCCATCGTCCCGCCCGCGACGAACCTGTCTTGCCGATAGGGGATCAACCATGAGACATCATCGTGTATACACGACATCAGGGAATCCACATCCCGCTCGTGAATGGCCTTGAACGCCTTTAGTACGACGCTCTTATTGGCTTCAGCTGACATTTCTCACCTCTCCTACTGGATCGCCGACAGGCGTCGGAAAATATCCGCGGCAATCTTCAACATTGCCTAGCTATCGCTGAACCGGCCCGGCAAACCATCTGCGGTCGCTCTCGAAGCGAAAAGCGCCTCAAGGCTGAACGGCACCATATCGCCCTGGAACCCTTGCACGCTGACATCGGCATTTAACCCCGCCGTCGCGCCGAACATTGCCACCGTATGACTTGCCTCGACATGTGCGATGATGGCCGCCTCGGATTCAAATACCTCCACGGCACGGATTACCTGTGGGTCTTCGACATCAGCGGCGCAATTGAAAGCCATAACGCCTGGTTCTCGGAGCGTTGCGGGGATCATCTTGACCAGTTCTCCCAACATCACGTTCCTGTCCGTTTCATTCTTGAGGACCGCTTTGACTAGTAGGACAATCATGAATCAACTCCTTGCGAATAGATAATCTCCACTAAGGGCAAGCCGTACCAATATTCCAATGTCCAACCAACAGAATCGAAAGCTTCGGAGATACCTTGATAACAAGAACAGTGGCCCTAACCTTCCGATATCTCGGAAACCTGATCCTGATAAGCAAGAAGTTCGAATGGATCGACATATTCTTTGATGTAGTAAATCTTTCCATCCTTTATTTCATACGCAAAATGATAATGGTTACTATAGACTGCTGAACCGGGGCCCACACCCCTCGCCCTGGCCTGAACGGCCACATGATCGCCCTCGGCGATAATGTTCGTGACCTCGAAAGAAAATTCGCTGAATTGAGGGAAGAACCACTCGATAAGTTCTCTTACTCCAGCTTTGTCCATGGTACCGCCATGCTTGAAGCGGTCCTTCCGATAGGGGACAAGCCAGGTGACTTCATCATGAAGGCAGTCGAGCAACGTTTCCCCATCGCCTTTGTCGGTTGCCTCGCAGGCCCGCAAAACCAGCGCCTTGTTGGATTTGATCGACATGCTCTCCCTTTCTGCAACCGGCTGTGTCAGGTGACGGCTGGAAGAACCCGCAGCGCTCCATCACCCGACACAGCTCGGCGGGACTAGAAATTGACCTTCACCATTGCTCCCACTCTTGTTGGAGGTTGATAGAAACCCAGTTCCGGGAAGCCGAGCAATGCCGTACCGATAAAGCTGTTCGACAGCGGGTGCTTCGCCCCGAAATTCCGCACAAATGCGCCGATCTCCCACGCTTCCGAGGGCGATGTATAGGTAATACTGGCATCTCCGCGGAAATAGGCACCCTGCTGCTCGGTATCGGAGCGGTTGTAGACGCTGAAATACTGCCTGCCGGTCCGCTTTCCCGTCACATTGAGCGTTACCTTGGCTCCGCTTGCTAACGGAATGTCATAGTTTCCGCCGAAAGAGAACGTGTAGCGAGGCGCCTGGGGTAAGGTATTGCCGCTAAGGTCTAGGTTGGCCGCTCCCGTAACGGGGTCGTCGCTGGTGTAAGAAGTGAACTTCGCGCTTAGGCCGGATGCGGCAAGGCTGAGTTGCAGGTTCTCGACCGGATTCGCCGTCAACTCCAGTTCGACGCCATAAATCCGAGCATTAGCCGCATTTTCCACCGAGATCGTCGTGCTTCTCAGCACGGAAACCTGGAGGTCGGAATAATCATAGTAGAAGCCTGAAAGGTTCGCCTGAAGCCCGCGACCGATCTTCGCCTTTATTCCACCCTCGTAGCTCCAGATATATTCCGGATCGAACGTCGGGTCCGTGCCAATCGCGCCTACATTGTAGCCACCTGACTTGAATCCCCGCGTGGCTGACGCATAGAGAAATATATCCGGCGTGGGCTTAAATTCGATGACCGCGCGGGGCGTGAAGGCCTCCCAGTGCTTCTTGTAGAAGCCGACGGACGGAGGACCGGCAAGGGCCACCAAGGTCCCGAAATTATCCAGCGACTTGCGCTCGTACGAATATCTTCCACCGAGAACGAGCGAGAGTTGTTCGTTGAAATGGTAGCGCAGGTTGACATATGCCGCCGCCGCGTTTGTCTTCAGCGTACCCAAACCGACATATTCGGTACCAGCGCCCCCGGTGAGATCAGGCACAGTGTTCGGGTGCGTGACAATGATCGAGCCATTAGTGCGTTCGTAAAAATAAAATGCGCCTGCGAGCCACTCCAGGCTCCCGGTTCGGGCCGACGCCTGCAACTCGCCACTGAATTGCCTGGCATGCTCGAATTGGGTTGAGTTACTGAAATAAGCATCGGAACCATCGATATCGGAAAAGACATCATATTTGGTGACACGGTAGCCGAACTTCGAATGAATGTTCACGTCACCGGCCTGATGATCGATATCAAGCGTAGTGCCGTAATAGGTCCGGCGAACCGTCGGATCCCTGTCATTTGCCACGTCATATACGGTATCGGTTTTCGCCGGCGAACCTCCGCCACCATGGCTCCCGGCCAAACCGCCAGCAAATCCCGGCTGGTCGACCGGAACAAAGGCATAGGGCGTGATTCCAGCGCCCGGCTTGATATAAGTGTAATAGACGCTCGCATCTCGCTGGCGGAAATAATCGGCTTCAAGGATGATTTCCGTTTGCGGTGAAAGTTCAAACTTAAGTGAACCACGAAGTGCGTAGCTATTCTCGTCGCCCACATCATTGCCTGTCGCAATGTTCTTGCCGAAGCCATCATGGCGGACGGTGTGGAAAGCCAAGCGACCACTCACTCCGTCGGCAAGCGGCCCCGTCACGGCACCGGTGGTCTCCAGCCAGCCATATTCGCCACCCTCCAAGGACATATAGCCGCCGAAAGTGGAGCTCGGCTCGTTCGGAATGACGTTGATGGCGCCGCCGGTTGCATTGCGACCGTACAGCGTACCCTGCGGGCCTCGCAGAACCTCGATCCGCGCCAGATCATAAAAGCCCGCCTGTGCGGCAGACGGACGAGCGAGATAAATTCCGTTGAAATTATAAGCGACACTCGATTCCTGGCCGGTCGCGATCGTTGCCAGGCCGATGCCGCGGATATTGAGATTGGGAGCGCCAACCTGATCGCCGAAGGTGAGGTTGGGAATGGACTGAACAAGCGCGCCGACATTGGTTATACCTCGTCGGGCGAGTTCTTCCGACCCAATGGCCGTGATCGAAACGGGCGTCGTCCGCAGCAACGTTGAAGTGCGCTCGGCCGTCACCACAATCTCCCCCAGATTACCCGAGGATGCGTCGGTCGGCTGCTCCCCACCTGACCCGCTATTATCGTCACTCGTCGCTGTTTGAGCATGAGCCGATACGGTCAAACCGATTGCCGATGAGCACAGCAAATACAGACATGCCCGCAGGCCTTTTCTGATTATCATTATTCCCCTCCTTGGCTCACGCCTCATATTTATTGAGATGCGTGACTGTCCTCACCCAGATCTACCCACTAACTTTTGCACTACTGAAGGCAATAGAAAGAATAACGAGGGTGCCTTGCTCCCGCATAGCCTTAGCCCCTCCACCCGCAGCCATTACTGATATTTTGACACTGCCACTACAGTCGACGGATCGGCGAGATTTTCGCAGTATGACGTCAAATTTTGCAAAGTAGATATCGAAAATCGAAAGACAACTATCGGTTACGCGGATGGCTTCATTCGATCCCTTTCAAAGGCGCCTCTCACCAAAAATGGTTGTAAATTTCTACTCTTGCACAATGGAAACGAAATCACGCTTCCGCGCATTTTTTCTTAGTGGCATTCCGGCAAGAATGTGGAAAACACGATTACGCAATGCGTGATTAGCTACGTCGATCTGCCCAGCGCCCGGACTCCGACGAAAGCACCATGCACGCTTCACGGAACAATCAGAGGAGACCGGATCAGTACCAATCCTGACCATTGCCCTCGCTTCAGCCATCCATTATCTCGGAAGACAAGGTATGGCTGCCACCAATTAGGAAAGGAGCGATCATGCTTTCGCATTTTCATTAGGCACGAGTTCGAGGATCGTTTCTCCGAAAATCATGTCCTCCGTGCCGACGGACCCAGGTTCTTCTGCATTCTCAAGATATTCGCCCGTCACCCACATGCCATCACCGGGATTTTCGGTGATCCGCACGATCGCTCCATCCTTCAGGCGTACGACCGTACCGACTTCCAGCAACGCCAACTCAAGAATCATGCCACCCTCCTCAGAAAAACGTCGTAATATTTTTGTCCAGGAGCGTGGACTGATTGATATAGGCGGTTCTGCGAGCCAGCTTCCAACCGTCATCAGTCTTCCGGAGCAGATCGTCGCGCCACCCAACGATCAGGCTTGCCTCCCGTCGCGCGCGGTTGCGATAGATCAGGAACCGTGACGTCGCCTCCACTTCACTTCCCACCGACGTTCCCAGCGAAGCCGATTTCACCTGCACGTTGGAAATCAGGTGGCAAATCCTCGAAACGGGCTCCTCGGCCCAGTGCAAGCCCGTCATAAGCTGCCGGACCCGCTGCTCGAGCGTGACCTTCCCCTCGTCCAGCCAAGCGGTATCCTGCTGCGGGCGTGTCGCTTCCTCATCCCATTTTCCAAACTGGACATTGTTCATGATCGGCACGAAATAGCGGATATCGTCGGTCAGCAAATCGAGCCAGTCAGCAAGTCGGCGCCGATCAACCAGATCCATCTCATGATAAAGGAACTGGCTCACCTCGTAGTGCAGGCGCATATCCTGCGTTTCCCGGTCCATGGCGGTCTCAAGCGGCCTCGACATTGCGATCACCCCGTTCCTCGATCTTCAGCTGCCTGCTGCGAATGTCGGACCAGTTGTCCGCATCCATCCAGATCGACCACTGATTATAAAAGCCCCGCGCATTCCCTTCCGAGGCACCGACAGTCATATTGTTGGCATGGGGATGATCGGGCATCGCTTCGAACGGCTGCTCATCCTCATCAAGGCCAAGTGCATAGTTGTAAGGATAGTTCTTCACGACGCTGCCAACGCTGCCCTCGGTGGCACCCTGCCAGTTTTCCATGTCATCACGCTCGGTCATTCCCGCCGGGCCGCAATAGCGCAAGGCATATTCGCGCATGAACGTCTTGACCGATTCAGGAGCCTTGGCGTCGAACAGATACCAGCTCCACACCTCCGTCTCGGTCGGGCTGATCGGGTTCCACACGAGAATTTGCCTCGGCTGGTTTCCCCTATACGACATATTCGGAAAGATCGTCCCGACCCCGCCGGACATGCAGGCCCCTTCGCCGAGACGCTCCTTGCGAGCCTTGTCCGCAGCCCGGAACCACTCGCCGATCTCGTCGGGATATGGCCGCTCGTCGACATAATCGGGCGGCAGATAGGAGTTGAGGCCGCCATGTCCGCGATCTCGGAAGCCAACATTCACGATCGTCATGTTCTTCATGAGCTTCTCGTCCCGACGCAGCGCTTTGCCTTCCGGGCCGATACCCACAAGATCGACCGAACGATGGCTGATGTTGTGATAGAGATCGCCGATGAAGTTTTCGGCGCCCAGCTTCCAGTTCGACGGAATGATCCACTTCTGGACGCCGACCGACACCTCCGAACCGCCTTCGGTGCCGTCATGCGAGTCGAGCGCAAGATCGAGCAGATAGCGTGCGCCACCCAGATAATCGAGCAGGGGCACGGCATTTTCGTCCCAGGTCGCCCAGATGCTGCCTTTGTAGTTGGCAACCTGTGCTGCCCGGATCAGACCCATTCGCGACTTGTCGAGCTTGTTGCAATAGCTCTCCTTCATCGCCGGCACGCCGATGAGCCTTCCGTCGATACCGTACGACCAGCCATGGTAAGAGCAGGTGAACAGGCGCGTATTGCCCCCGTCATAGCGGCAAACGCGCATACCCCTGTGCCGGCAGGAATTGTGGAAGACACCGATATTGCCTTCCTTGTCACGGACCATGATGACCGGATCGGTTCCCATGCGTGAGGCGAAATAGTCGCCTGCTTTGGGAATCTGGCTTTCGTGCCCGACAAAAATCCACGCGCGCGCGAATATTCGGCGCTGCTCCTCCGCAAAAATCTCGGCATCCGAAAACAGCGAGCGATCGACTTCCGACCTTTTCAGGTCGACCAGTCCGGAAAACGCTTTTGGCATGCACACCTCCCAAATACGATCTGCTTGAAATTACTATAACCGCGAAGAAACCCGGCTCCGGATTCGCGTAATACGCGCCAGCTGGTGGCTTAATGAGCGTCATGAGATGGTCATGCTGAATAGCAACCAGATTTTCAGAAGCCCGCTCCCGTCAGGGCGCTTCCATTCAGGGAAACCAAAACCCGTGCTTTCATGAAAAACCTGGCACGAACGCTACAATGCGTCGTCGACATGGCTCAAGAATCCTCTCCACTTATTGAGTCTTGTTCGACTGTCATGATAATCAGGGAAAGCCATTGCGCAGAAGTTGATAATTGTGACGCAGCCATCACCCGGACTGATAGCCGGCCGAGCAAACCGTCTCCATCGCCCGGGAAGGCTGATCCGACGGAAGCTGCAACGGCGGCGCCAAAGCACTGCTTTGCCGCTCTATAACCCATTTTGCAGACCGATTTTCGTTTCCTAAGGGACCTTTAATCCCAGTTCGGCACTGGCGCGTGTGAGGAGGTCGCAGAACCACGCATGAGCGGGATCCTTCTCCTTGGAGCCCCACCAGTACGCTGTCACGGTCGACGCCGGAATCTCGAACGGCGGTGAGAAAATATCGATCTCATGCATCTTGGCGAATTGCTCTGCCAAAGATCTGTAAATTAGGGCAATAATGCCCGACCGTTCCACGATCGAAGGAAGCAGCGCGAACTGCTGCACCATAATCTGATCCTCGGTATGGATATTCGCAGCGTCGAAGGAATAATCCAGATGACCTAAAGCATCCCAATTGAGCTTGAACCGCGCATGCCGGCTGGTTTCGTATACCTCCATCGTCAATTCCGTGAACTTCCGATGGCGCCGCGACGCGATAACAACCATATTGTCAACGAAGAGCGGGGTCCCCTTGGTCTCATCTTGCAGATATCCAGCGGTGTCGCTTGGGATGGTAACGACGTCGATACGACCACGCGCGAGATCCAGCCGCGATTCAGGAGGAACGTCGACGAACTGCACGGAGACAAGAGGCGCCTCCCTCTCCAGAATTTCCGAAACAACCGGTGCGAGCAAATAGGCAACATAATCCGCCGTGCCGACGACAAACCTTCGCTGCGCGGTGAAGGGATCGAAGACTGCCGGACTGAACAGCGCCTCGACCTCTAGACAGGCGCGTTCGGCCTGCAATATGAGTTCCTCACCCTTCTCCGTCAGTTCAAGTTTGCGCCCCACCATGATAAGAAGGCTGTCGTTGTAGGTTTCCCGGAGCTTCGCCAAAGCGGCGCTGACGGCAGGCTGGCTAAGTCCGACAATCTTCGATGTTTCGCTCACGCTGCGGGTGCGCAGAAGTTCACGCAGAATTGGCAGCAGATTCAAATTGTGCCTTCGCAGCAGCACCCCATCCTTCTCCTATTTTATCCTCGCTGGTGTGTCACATCCACCCGCCCCGTTCAATCCGCTCCTTGGAATCCGGAGCCGGAGCACGACACTTCCAACGTCGCCAGTGGTAGCGCATCTAGCCATCCCTTGCGAGTTTGAGGATGTGCCGGGCCTGCTTCAGATGCGGCGCATCAATCATCCTGCCCTTGATTTGAAGTGCGCCCACTCCCGGCGAGGCTTCGAAGGCCGCGATTATCATACGGGCTTTTTCTATTTCCGTCTCGCTGGGCATGAAAGCCTGGTTGATCACCGCGATCTGCGCCGGATGGATCGCCATCATCGCGCTAAATCCGTCTCGCCGGCCCTGGGCTGCATAGGCCGCAAGTCCTTCCAGATTGCGAAAATCTGGATAGACAGTCTCGATCGCCGGAACGCCAGCCTTATGCGCACCGAACAGCGCCAAGGCCCGCACCATCTCCATAGGCGGTGTATAGCGGCCGTCAGCTTCGCGTGCGGATGTGGCGCCAATAGCCGCAGGCAGATCCTCTGCCCCCCATGTGAGGCCCAGGAGCCGCTCCGCATGCCGCGCATAACTGCCCAGTTCAAAGACGGCGGCCGGGGTTTCGGTAGCAATCGGTAGCACGGGCACGCAGCTTTCACCCATCAATCCAAACAGCAAGTCCAGACTTTGAGCGCCCTCGGCTTTGGGAAGCACAATCCCATCGGGATCTTCGCTTAGAACCGCCGTGAGATCGTCGGCGATCAATCCGCTATCCAACGGGTTGACGCGCACCAGCAGGGGGCGAGTTCGAGGACGTCGAAGCGATTGCGCTACAGCCTCGCGTGCTTCGGCCTTCTTGCTGAGGGAAACCGAGTCTTCCAGATCCAGGATGACCGCATCGGTACCACTAGCGATCGCCTTCTCGAGCCGTTCCAAGCGATCGCCAGGCACGAACAGAAGCGAGCGCAGCCTCATGCGTCTTTCCGTTTCAACAACACGGATCGCAGACAGGACAGCACGACCTCGCCGTGCTGGTTCGTCAGTTCATGCCGGAATACGGCGATCCCCTGCTGCGGTCGGCTTTTGGAGTCGCGCAATTCCACAACTTCGCTTGAGCAGGTGAGCGTATCGCCGATGAAGGTGGGCCTGGGCGTCACCACCTTGTCAAACCCCAGATTGGCAACCAGCGTGCCCAACGTCGTATCGGCAATCGAAAGCCCTACGGCCAGGCTGAAGGTGAAGGTGGAATTGACCAGAATCTGCCCGAACTCGCTTGCACGCGCTGCCTCCGCATCAAGGTGGAGCGGCTGTACGTTGTGCGTCATGGTCGAGAACAGGAGATTGTCCGTTTCGGTCACGGTGCGGCTGGGCTGATGCACCACCTGGTCACCCACTTGCCATTCATCGAAAAAACGTCCCGCCATATAATTGAACCTCCGGAAATCCTTGCAATTGGCCTCACATGTCGCTGGGATCGATCCGGACCAAGACCGCCTCTACCTGAACCTGCGCGCCGGCAGTGGCATTGAGCTCGGCGACGACGCCATCGAAAGGAGCGACCAGCGTGTGCTCCATCTTCATGGCTTCGAGCGTGACGAGCTTCTGCCCCTTCGTTACGGCCTGCCCCGCCTCTACCTGCACGGCAATGACGCGCCCCGGCATGGGCGAAAGGATCACCCCGTCTCCGGTCGAGCCGGCATGAGCACCACCGGACCGAAATGGTACCAGTTGCCACACCATGCCGTTGTCCCGAACGAGCGCGCTCGAGGCCGGCACCAGCACTCCTTGGCCTTCAAGCTCTACATCGATGGCGTCTCCATCGAGGAGGAAGACCGCCTTTGTCTTGGGAGAAGCATTGAGACGCAGGCCGTTCGCGCTATCGCGATAGACCATCGTCATGGCTGCGCGGGTCAGCGCCTGTGCGGAAGGCTGGGGCTCCGCCACCATCGTGTCGCCATCGCGCCCGATGAGCCCGGTATCCACTTCCCCGGCAATGAATTCAGGATGCGCCAAGGCGTTGATCAGGAAAGCGGCGTTGGTCTTGACCGGCCACACCGCCGTTTTCCGCATCATGCCCGCAAGGCGCTCACGCGCCTCCTCGCGATCCTGGCCACGCGCAACCAGCTTTGCGATCATGGGATCGTAGAAGGGTGAAATTTCCGCGCCTTCATAGACCCCCGTCTCGATCCGCCCGCCTGGACCCTCGCCCAGTTGGAACACATCGAGCCGTCCGATCGACGGCAGGAAACCAGAGGCCGGATCTTCGGCATAGAGCCGGGCTTCAAAGGCATGACCACTGATCGCCAGTTGATCCTGCCCCATTGGCAATCGCTCGCCGCTCGCGACGCGCAGTTGCCATTCGACAAGGTCGACGCCCGTGATTTCCTCGGTGACGGGGTGTTCCACCTGCAGGCGGGTATTCATCTCCATGAACCAGATACGATCCGCGCGAAGACCCTCGCTGGCGTCGGCGATGAACTCGATCGTACCGGCGCCTTCATAGCCCACCGCTTTGGCGGCGAGGACCGCGGCTGCGCATATGTCCGCTCGCGTCGCCTCGTCCATTCCCGGCGCGGGGGCCTCCTCTATCACCTTCTGGTGGCGCCGCTGCAACGAACAGTCGCGTTCGAACAGATGGACGATGTTGCCGTGGCTATCGCCAAACACCTGCACTTCGATATGGCGCGGACGCTGGATGTACTTCTCGATCAACACATGCGCGTTGCCGAAGGAACTCGCCGCCTCGCGCTGGCAAGAGGCCAACGCGTCGGCGAAGTTATCGGCATGCTCGACGAGCCGCATGCCCTTACCGCCGCCACCGGCGACCGCCTTGATGAGAACCGGGAATCCGATCCTGGCTGCCTCCTGGCCGAGGAAAAGCGGATCCTGGTTCTCGCCCATATAGCCGGGCGTGACGGGCACACCAGCCTGCGCCATCAGTTTCTTGGCGGCGTCCTTCAGCCCCATGGCGGTAATGGATTGCGGCCTGGGTCCGATCCACACCAGACCCGCATCGATCACTGCCTGCGCGAACTCCGCGTTCTCGGACAGAAAGCCATAGCCCGGATGGATCGCCCCCGCCCCCGTGGCGAGAGCAGCCGCGATGACCTTGTCACCCAAAAGGTAGCTTTCGCGTGCCGGTGATGGACCAAGATGCACCGCCTCATCCGCCAGACGTACATGCAGCGCCTGCGCATCGGCATCCGAATAGACCGCTACCGTCCGCACGCCGAGCCGGCGCGCAGTGCGAATGACGCGGCATGCGATTTCACCGCGATTGGCGATAAGGATTTTTTCAAACATCAAGTCTGGTCTCTCTCAATCGCTTGTCATGCACGGTTCCGTCGGGGGCCAGTCCCAGACCATTTTTCGAATCTCGATCCAGTTGATTGCCAGCAATCGTCAACCGCTCACATCCCTGCGACATGTGCCGGCCGGCTTCCTCTTCTCGCCTCTGGTCGCTAACCGTGGCAGCAAGTCCGAGGCGGCGAAACATCTCCGCGTCGCTGTCATCTCCCGCATTGGGCGCTGTCAGCAATGTGTCGCCGGTGAAGATCGAGTTCGCGCCCGCGAGAAAGCACATCGCCTGCGTCATTTCCGACATCGATTCCCGCCCGGCGGAAAGGCGCACCATCGAGCACGGCATGGTGATCCGCGCCGCCGCAACGGTCCGCACGAACTCGACATCATCGATCCGAGCAAGCGGCGTGTCCGCCAGCATATCGCCGAGCACTGTTCCCTTGACCGGCACGAGCGCGTTGACCGGCACGGACTGTGGGTGCTCGGGAAGCGTTGCCAGCGTGTGGATGAAGCCGACGCGGTCCGCCCGCGTCTCGCCCATGCCGACGATGCCGCCCGAACAGACGTTGATCCCGGCGCGCCGAACCTCGGCCAGCGTATCGAGCCGATCGTCCATCGTCCGCGTCGAGATAACCTCGCCATAGCGTTCGGGCGAGGTGTCTATATTATGGTTATAATAGTCGAGACCAGCGTCTGCTAGAGCATCGGCCTGCTCTGGCGAAAGCATCCCCAGCGTCATGCAGGTTTCCAGACCCATGGCGCGGACGCCTTTCACCATCTCCAGGATGGCGGGCATGTCACGGTCCTTGGGATTGCGCCAGGCTGCGCCCATGCAAAAACGGGTCGAGCCACTGTCACGTGCCTGTGCGGCGCGCTGGAGCACTTCCTGCACCGCAAGCAGCTTCGTCGCCTTGACGCCGCTATCCGCCTTGACCGACTGCGAGCAGTATCCGCAATCCTCCGGACAACCGCCGGTCTTGATGGAGAGCAGCGTGGAAAGCTGCACTTCGTTCGGCCGATGGTGGGCGCGATGGACCTCAGCCGCGCGGAAGACCAATTCGGTGAATGGCAGGTCGAACAGCGCCGCTATATCCTCGCGGGTCCAGTCTGTACGGGCTTGCGGTGCCATGTGCCTCACATCCTGAACACCCCGAAACGGGGCGCTTTCTCAATCGGCGCTTCGAGGCTAGCCGCCAGCGCCAGTCCCAGGACGTCGCGCGTCTGCGCAGGATCGATCACGCCATCGTCCCAGAGCCGGGCGGTGGCGTGATAGGGATTGCCTTCGTCCTCATATTTCTGTCGGATCGGCGCCTTGAAAGCCTCGGCCTCTTCCGGCGTCCATTGACCGGCATCGCGGTGAACGGTGGCCAGCACGCTCGCGGCCTGCTCCCCTCCCATGACGCTGATCCGGCTGTTGGGCCAGGAAAACAGGAAGCGGGGGCTGTAGGCTCGGCCGCACATGCCATAATTACCCGCGCCGAAGCTGCCGCCGATCAGGAGC
>Ga0065721_10051217_pt1 | contig 15719 bp, 16 predicted proteins | sample Mesricmetagenome_FD_59108 | JGI IMG/M metagenome (GOLD analysis project Ga0065721, IMG submission 59108) | Mesophilic microbial community from rice straw/compost enrichment Sample: eDNA_1 v2 (version 2) | ecosystem: Engineered > Solid waste > Grass > Composting > Bioreactor | place: USA: Davis... | reverse complement strand
GGCCTCCCAATGCGCTTGCCAGAGCGGCTCGTGCGTAAATCCCCCGCGATCGGCGGGAACTTCGGGCATTCCGGCGCCCGTCCTCCTCCAAGCCGCGTTTTTGACATGGACATGCCCCAAATATTCGCCCAGCACCTCCAGCCCCATCCGGTACTGCTCGAAGCCTTCATGCACCATATTGCCGGGATCGTATATGACGCCGACGCGGTCCGGATCCAGCCCCTCCACAAGCCTGCGGGCCAGCGACGCGCTGCAGGCGATGTTGCCGTGATGCACTTCGATCATGCCTTTAACCCCGTAAGTGCGGCTAAGCTCCTGCACTTGCTCCATAAAGGCGCGGCCTTCCTTGAACAGTTCTCCGTAAGCGCGCGTCCGGTTGTAGTTCGGCGCTCCGACCCGAATCGAAGGAGCCCCCAGCAGCTTTGCAGCCTTCATCGCCCGCTCCGTCGCTTCCAGATCGCCGCAGGATATGTACGCGGCCAAATTCGGCACCTCAAGCTCCGCTTCCTCCGTCATGGCTTTGACCGCCGCAAGCTGCCGCTCTTCGGCGTCCGCCTCGATCGTCGACAGATTGTTGCCCCAGAAGGACGGCGATTCTCCCTTGCGCGCCGGATCGGTCTTCGTAAACCGCCATTCCACTCCGTCGTATCCGTATTGCTTCAGCAGCTGCACCGTCCGTTCCGGCGGGCAATCCGGCAGCATGACCGTAAATACCGCAAATTTCATTCGACAGCCTCCCCAATGAATGACTTCCCTGCTATGCACCAAGCGTATCATAGGCCCGCCGCCGGCCGCTTCGCCTTGCTTTGCCGGAATGTCCTTGCGAATTGACTGTCGTTGCTCATTGTCCTTTCCGGACATATGCGTTAGACTGTCCTTATCGATCTCGACCTCAACCTAAATAAAGGAGTCCCGCACATGTCCATGCACCGCAAACTGATGACCGACAACGATTTGCAGGAGGCCGCCGACAAAGGCAAACGAATCCGCGTATTTCGGGACAATGCCATCGTAGACGGGAGCTCGCTTATCGTCCGGTTCGACGATGCCGTCGTCGTGACGCAATCGGGCGTCGGCGACCTGATGTATCATGAACGGTCGGCGTGCGAATTTTTTGAGCTTCGCAGGCGCTAGCGGCGGCCATAACGCGTTACGACCCGCCTTGCAAAAACCGGACGATTTCGCGGTTGACCGCGTCGGGCTGTTCATGATTGATGCCGTGCCCGGCTTCGGGAATGACTTTAAAGTCGTACCCGCCTTCCTTCAACAGCTTCATAAACGAATTCTGCTTGGCGCCGTGATGGCTCCCGATCATAAAATAAAGCTTGTCTTTGAGCGCCATGCCTTGCTCCGGCCGATAAGATTCGATCCGATGCGGGAACATGGCATTCCGGTTATGCGATTTCATCAGCAGCACCAAATGCTCCGCAAGCAGCGGATGGTCGTCGAATACCCGCGAGCCCGGAGCGCTCAGCTTCTTTAAGATGCGCAGCAGGTTCCGGTCGGTCGGCGCCAATATTTCCGGAAACATCATGGCCATCGTCCGCGCCATCGTCCTCAGCGGATGAACGACCATCCCGCCTTCCAGGCATACGGCGGCAGCCACCCTGTCGGGCCGGGATACCGAATATTGATAGGCCATATAAGCTCCGTTGGACACGCCGGCCAGACGCGCCTTGCCGCCGCCGAAATGGTCGATGATTTCACTGATCCATTCCGTTTGATCGAATTCGCCGGACTTGAACCGTTCGCCCGGGACGCTCAGCCCCGGGCCTCCGATCGTATCTACGGCGATGCACCGGTAATGCTTCGAAAGCTCGCCGATGTTCAACGCCCACATGACGGCCGAATTGTCGCCTACGCCATGAAACAAAAACAGCGGCGGCTTGGACCGGTCTCCCGCCAACAGACAATGCGTGCCGCCCCACCGGGTCGGCACGACGTCTCCGCTCGTCCCCTCCGGCCAAAACATCGCGACGATGCGGTGGTAGGAAGCCATCACTTCTTCTCTTCGTTTGTCGTTTTTGAATGCTTGGATCACGTATGCCGTCTCCCCTTTGCATTTGAATGCGCCTTCATAAGTTCATAAATCCGCTTCCTGTCAAGCCTGCTGCTTCGTCATAAATCGCAGCACGACTTCCGCCGACGGAAAAGGCAGCCCGGCCGAAGCTTGCGCCCGGGATATTCCCAGCCCCTGAACGATGGAAAAATACGTAATGGCCAGCATCAGCGGGTCGTCTTCCCGAATCTCGCCTTCTCTCTGGCCTTGCTCAATTAGCGGGATAAGAAGCCGGACCGGCTCCGCTTTCCTTTCCAAAGCAATCCGCTTCGCCTCTTCGGGAAGGCTTTCGGTCGTCAGAGATTGCAGTTGGATTAACCGCCAATGCTGCATCGCCAAACTTTCGGCGGACAACAGCGCTTCCGTCAGCCACGTCATTTTTTGCAGCGCCGTTCCTTCCAGCCGCGAGGCGCTCGCCACGGAGTTGGCCGCCCCGTCCGCGGCAAGCTCGACGATCTTGACGAAAATATCGTCCTTCGATTTGAAGTAGTTATAAATATAACCTTGGCTAAAGCCCGCGCTGGCGGCGATGTCCTTAATTTTGGCCCCGGCGTATCCTTTCCGGGAAAAGATTTCGATCGCATGCAGCAAAATTTGCCTGACGGCATAATCGGTAACCGCCATTTGAAATCCTTCGTCGATTTGTTGAATCAGCCGTTTCCCTTGCGTCGACATGTCACCTTCTCCTTTTTACGCCGTCTTCGATTATGAATGAACGTTCATTCACAAATTACCACAAAAAGTATATTGATGCAATCTCTTTTTTAAAAAAGCCACTCCCATACTTTGCGATACCATTGGGGCCGGCAATCAGCAGTCGATCCGCATTTCCCGTATGGGCAGCCGCATTTTCGTTTGCACCCGCCGCCGCAGCAGCGGCCGCAGCCCCGTCGCTTCCCGCAACGGCAGCCTCCACCGCGTTGTCCCCGGCTGCGGCGCTCCCGGCGGCTTCCGTCCCGCCGGTTCCGTTCGCGCTTGCGGCGCTTGCCGCCGCGCCCCCGCGAGCCGCCGGACCCGGACGAATTGCCGCCGGCCGGCCGGCCGTTGACCGTCTCGACCTCACCCGTCATCTCGGTTCCCGATCCGCCCGTCTCGGTTTCATTCAAAGCGAGAGACATTTTGTCGACATTGCCGAAAATAATCGTCCCTTCGTTTCGGACGATCTTAACCCCCTTGCCCCAGCATGGCATCTTCCATCCGCTCCCGTTCGTCCTTTCCTACAGCATACGCGGCGCCTCGCACGCATGTCTTGGCGAATCCTCCCCGCAATTCATCCAATCTATGAACGGCGCTTCCGAATATACTAAATAGATTCCCTTAGGAAAGCGAGGTGTTGGTATGCAACGTATTTCTCCCACAGCGGCCTCCTTGCAGTCCTATATCGGAAGAACCGTGTGCGCCCGGCTGAACGACGGGTCGCGCTTTTGCGGCAAAATCAAAGCGATCCGGAACGGGCGCGTATATTTCTCCAGCGTGAGCCGAGGCTCGGGTCCGACCTACAACAAAGTGAAAAAACGGTACAGCCGCAAGCGGAGATCCCGTAAAGCGAACGTATCCTTCTTCGGCTTCGGCATCGCCATAGCACTGGCGTTTATCGCCGCATTGTTTATCGTTCCTTTCGGATTCGGCTTTGGCGGCTACGGAGGCGGATGCTGTAAACAATGCGGAAGCTGCGGCGGCTGCGGCTGCGGCGGATTCGGCGGTTACGGAGGCGGTTACGGAGGCTTCGGCGGAGGCTTCGGAGGCGGTTTCTGGTAGCAGACAAGCACGACAAGCACGTCAAAAGGCAGTCTCTCGGGGGCATCGGCGCCTGAGGGACTGCCCTCTTTATGTTTCGATTAAGCTTCTTTCCGATAGGCGGCGGCCAGCTTGGTCATCACTCTTTGCTGTTGCCCGATCCATTCGGTTACATACGCATTGCCGTTGCGCTCGTCAAAAGCTGCGGCGATCGAGCGAACCTCCCGGTCCAGCCATTCCGGCGTCACGCGCTCGGATTCCGCCAGCTTGCGCCTGCGCTTGGTGCGGTTCCATTCTCCGAGAAACAGCTTCACCGCCAGCAAGTAATGGAACCGGTCCCACGGCATCCTGCATGCCAAGCCCAGACGAATTGTCCGCTCATACAGCTTGACCGCCTTTTCCATATCCGTCACGGCAAAGAAGGCGAGGAAAATACCGTATTCGTATAAATACGAGGGTCCTTCGATTTTGCGAAACGCCTTGCGGGCAATCCGGACCGCTTCTTCGTACTCGCCCAGCTGCAGCAGGGGCAAAATAATTTGGCTGTACGTATTTTGCGGCACGGAGCGGCATTGCAGCTTGCCTTCGAGAATCGGCTTCATCGCTCCCATTCCCCGCTTGAACTGATTCCGCTTGAAATAATATTCGCCGAACTGGTTTTGCTCGCATGCCCTGCAATCCGACAGTCCGTCTCGGGGCGTCTTTTTCCACAGCTTGTAGTAATGAACCGCTTCCTCCATGTTGCCTTGCGCCTGCTTGTAGCTTAACATCTGCTGATAGTAAGGGCGAAGCGAGAAGCCGTATTGCTGGCATTTGGCCTTGAAATCGTCGAACAGGCCGTCGATTTGCTTCAAGCTGAGCTGCGGAAGCCGCCAAACCTGATGCAGCACCCACTTGTAATGCCACAGTATCGTAAAAGACGAATGCTCCTCCGGATGCTGCTCGAACCGGGCAAGGCACCAGGCGAAGGAGACGAGCAGCCGCTCCGGGAAGCCGGACTCCAGCGCGGCCGACGAATAGGTCATCCGCGCCTCGTAAGCGTCGTCCTTCGTCAAATACACATCCGCAATGCGGATCGCTTCCTCCAGCAAGGCCAGCTTCCCTTTGCCGTCCGGCATGCCCCACGCCTGCCGGTTCAGCTCGTCGTAACGCTGCTTCATTCCCCGTTCACCGCCGTCCCGTTCAAGCCGTAGTTCATGAACCGCATCAGCGAATCGTTCATCAGCTTCAATTCTTCGGCGTTCAGCGGATGGTTGCCCATCAGCAGCGATTGCGTGTAAAACAGCTCGATGCATATTTTTTGCAATTCCGGATCGCCCGAGGCGACCGCTTTGCGGACGATCGGATTGTTGTAGTTGTAGCACAGCCGGGCGTAAGGCTCGTCGTACAGCTCCGTCCGAACCAGCTTGACCAGATCGGCCAACAGCGGCCCCGCTTCCTTCTCGCTGTCTTCCGCCAGCTTGAAGAAGTTCACTTCCTGATTCGTGTTGTACATGGCCGGGATGTCCGCGGGCTCGAACCACCTGATAAGCGATTTGCACCTGTAATCGTGCAGCAGCCGGTCGGACAGCTCGATGAAAGGCTGCGCCTCCGCCGCATCCGCTCCTTGCAGCTGCTCGAACCGCGACGCGAATTCCACAATATCGAGCACCGCGATCTGCGCGTCCTCGGCCGCCTCGGGCAGCTTGCGCGCCAGCTCGAAATCGTGCACATAACCGCCGTTAATGACCATCATGTCCTGCGACTTGGCCACTCTGGCGATCTGCCGGAACTCGTCCAGCGTCGAGGCGACATAAATTTTGCCGTGCGACTTGACGATCTCGCCCATCTCCAGATCGCCGTACGACGTTTCGAAGCGCAGATGCATAATAAACAGCTTGTATAATTCGTCGTCCTCCACCGCCATCGCTTTGATCGATTTGTAATGGACGAGAATAATTTTTCGGAACAAGCCGGGATCCCGCTCGGACAGCGAAATCATATATTGCTTGATGCATTCGCCCAGCTCGTCCCGCACGTTATAGAACAAATCGTTTTCCTGGAACGCCTCGCGGGAAGCCGTCGGCTTCAAGCTGTCCGTATTGACGATCGCATGGACGAAAAAAGCCCACGGAGGGAGAATGCCGCTCATTTTGTCGGACAGCAGCATATGTTTCAAATAAACGTGATACTTCTTCTCGTCGTGCAGACTGACGGCGTAGGGCAAAACGCAGGCGATCCCCTCGACGCCGCCAAGCGTCGAGCGAAGCGGGATGATGTCCATCGGCTTTTGGTAGGAAGCATTTTCGACATAGGCCATGGCCGCATCCTTGTCCATCTTCCACGGCGGCAGCGATTCGTTAATCCGCTGCTCGTAATCGTCTTCCTTCAAATATATTGGCGTCGCCAAAAACCGTCCGTACCCCGTCATCAGCTCCTGCAGCCGGTAGTACTCGAAATATTCCTCGAAATCCGGCTTCGCTTTCAAATAGACGGTCGTGCCGATCGCGGCGTCGTGCCGCAATTTGCGGATCGTATAAGGTCCCGGCCGGCCGGCCGCGCCATTCGAGCGAATCGCCCTCCAACGCAGATCGGGTAATGAGCACGATCTCGTCGCTGACGACGAAGCAGGACAGCAGGCCGACGCCGAACTGCCCGATATAATCGTCGCCCGCGTCCAGCTCCTCCTTTTTGGCGGTGCTGCCGATACGCGCCAGAAATTGCTCGATATCCTTTTCCGTCAAGCCGCAGCCGTTGTCCTGAAACGCGATCGTATGGGACGACGGGAACAGCTCGGCCGTGATTCGGGCGTCGAAGGCGTGCCCCAGCCTCTGGCGCGCCGTAATGGCGTCGACGCCGTTCTGCAGCAGCTCCCGTACGAATACGCCGGGGTCGGAATACAAATGATTGGACAGCAAATCGATAATGCCTTGAAGATTAACCTGAAAGTTCATATCGGTCATGATAAGCCTCCGGGTAGAATAGATGGGCATGATGCGGATTCCTCTGTATAGTCCTTATATCGGCGGCGGACGGACCGATTTGAATAACGAGGCGGACGGCCATGCGGTCGGCTTCGCGGCGCCTTATTCTCCGTGCGGCCGAACGATTCAAGCAAGGACGAAACCATTTCCAGCGGCAGGCAGTATAAGTAAAAGAAGTTAGCCGCCGCATTGAGGGCAAGGGGAGGAACGACAAGATGAAAACGTTCAAAAGAGCAGCATTATACGTGCTCCGCGGCATCGCGTTCGCCGTCTATTTTCCTTTTTATCTGTTAATTCGTCTGCTAAGCCTGGCATTGGATCGAGTGGTATCCCCGGTGGTGGACTGGCTTTTTCGAAAAGTGCTGTTTCCCGCCGTGCTGGCGTTCTTCAAATATATCGTAGCACCCGTCGTCAAGCTTTTCGTCGGTCCGCTGAATTGGCTGTGGAGGTTTGCTTTACGGCCGGCTTTCGAATTCGGTTGGAAGTGGATCCTGTATCCGGTCCTGAAATACGGCATCTATATTCCGCTGCGCTTCATCTGGCATCACGGCCTGCGCTGGATATGGAGGGAAATCGCCGTTCCGGTAGCTCGTTATACCGGCATTGTACTGGCTTGGCTGCTGCGGATGATTGGATGGTTATGGCGCTATCTCGTCTATTATCCGCTGAGATGGGGGTGGAGGCATGCGGTAGGTCCGGCCATCCGATGGGCAAGCGCCGAAGTGATGAAGCCGCTGCTAAGACAGATTCGTCAGTGGTTCGGTTAATCGTAATCATAGTCTGGCTCATCTTCGACAGTCTTTGAAAAAACAGGATCTTCTATTACAAATTCCATTCTTCATAGCCAATTAACTTCAAATCACAGTATCTACCATGAACTTCTGTAATATCATAGACATAAGAGTACACCGAATGCCATGGGTTATCTGCGCTTTCTCCCTCGTACTATTTATCATTGAGTTCTCCGTATGCTAAAGCAACATTATTGCATGATGGGCAAGTTATCAATTCCGCCTCATCATCATATACGTCATAAGTAATATGTGGTTGGTCGAGCCTGTACTTTTCACTGTACTTATATCGGCATGCTTCCACTCTCGATTCAACAACGGTTTTAAGTATAGCCGAATGATCTTCAATAATTTTCGAAGCTCGTATTGTTTCATCATACCCTATCCATTCTTCTAATTTTTTCTCTTGAAACTCAAGTAGAATCACACAGATCTCCCAAAAACGAGGTAGGATTAAATCTAGCCTAAGCCCATCAAAAGGTAGCAATCCCGAGTGTAGTTCTGCATTTCTTTTATTTGCGCTAACGACATGCAAAACTCCTTTTTCTTATGATCAAACTTTGGAATTGACAGATTTACATGTAGTCGTTCAAAAATTGTTTTTGCTTGAATCGTTTTGAAATCATCATGCTTCCTGTAGCCACATGCGACTAATAATCCTTTGGGATTCGTTTGGATCTACTACCATTGATGGATGAATAAATGCCAGTGTGGCCTTTCCTAATAGTTCCAAAGATAAACTGGCCCATAGCAAAAATTCCGACATGTCGGTTTCGTTTCTCTTAGATATTCCCTTATCAATAAAAAGCTTTGATTTGTTGTATAGATCCAAATATTCAATTCCCATAACTATCTCTCCTTAATCGAGATTCTGAGTAGTAACCTGTCAGTATTTATCATGTTACTTTCTCCTCTTCCATGTAAAAATCTCCAATTGTCCAAGATCAAAAGATCTCCGAAGTTCCATTTCACTTTCTGAATATCACTTGGACAAATAAAATTATCAATTTTAGTTAGTAATTCCACTCCCGCTCGTGATGTTGCTTTCATGCAATCTCTATCTAATCTATAGTAGTGTTTACTTTGATGGCAAGTATATATGGTTGTTAAAAACTGTACCTTCCATTAATAACCTTGAATAGCACTTTGGTTAATTCAAATCGGAACTCTTCATCATGATTGATATAGATTTTATGCATCATAAAAATACGTAGGTCTATCTCCAGTGCCTGGATTGATCGAATATAATAATATGTATCTAACAGGTATTTTAAAATAAGCGGTATCAGTATGAAGAGGAAAGCTATTTAGCCCGTAAATTCTACTCAGCGAATTATTATGTGCATCTTTCTTTTCTTTAGGAGAGAGGCGATCAATAACTTCCGCCCCAAACCTAGTTTTAACAGGTATACCGATTTGCTCAGCTATAGCTATAAGATCTTTTTTAATCAGGCCAGGTATATTATGTTTGATGTAGCCTACTTCTTCAAGTTCTTTCATTGAAATTTCGACCGTAGTCTCACCTCAACACCAATTCGTTAAATCAACACATTTCCACATGAATGATCTACTCGTCGCAATAAATTCATAACAGGCTAACTGCATATTCAAGTATGGTTTGATTTCGGAGCATCACAAATTTAGTTGAATAATCATCACAACTGTTAACCGAGCAAATCAAAACATTCAATGCTTCGTCCAATGTCAGCCATTTAACCAACATGTCTAGTTCCTTTTCGCTGTTACTAAGCATTGTATTGCCAGGAGTAGAACTGAACTTTTTTAAATTTTCGCTATGAAACAGTAAGAGCAATGCATAAACTTATTTTTGTTCTTATGCTCCTCGATGTAACCTAACTCATAGACGATTTCTGCTTCATAACCCGTTTCTTCTTAGATTTCATGAAAAAACAACCTCTAAAATTATTGCTCTCAGCGATCCCCCACCAGGCTACTATCTGACCCGAAAAAAGTCATCTCGCTCGTCCATCCCAAATTTATTCACCACAAACCTGAACCACTCCTGCATTGCCCCGCTTGTCTCTGTTTTTCTGAAAAATACTGAGAGGATAAAAGTCGTAACGGAAAACAGGGAAATTCTAGGGGATTGGGGTTAGGGCGAGCCTGGGAAATGAGATTAAAGTTAAACGGGCAAGGATTAAACAAAGGAGGGGATAAGGGGAAACCTATTCCCCATTTCCCCACCCTATTTAATCCTGCACTTCCCTTGCCATTGCTGGCTTGGCTATTTCGCCTGAATTGTCTATGCATCCACTCTGCTGTTCTCCTCTGTTATATGCCCTGCTGAGGATCGGGAAATAGACTGAGGATACACTGAACTGAGATGACTTTATTTGCGGCGAGTCGAGAAGATTAATTGCTCTGGGATGTATTAATTTGGGGTGGATAATCCCGCTGCCGCTGCGCCTCGTACAGCAGCACCGTGGCGGCCATCGCTACGTTCAGCGATTCCGAGCGGCCCGGCATCGGGATGATGACCGACTCGTCGACCATGGCGCGGACGGCGGGCGACAAGCCGTCCCCTTCGCTGCCCATCAGCAGCCAGGTCGGCTGCGTCCAGTCGTAGCCGTCGCAGCGGTAATCCGCCTGCAGACTCGTGCCGATCAGCTTGACGCCGCGCGACCGCGCTTCCGGCAGCAGCTCCGTCAATTCCGCTTCGATAATCGGCAAGTGGAACAGCGAGCCCATCGTCGAGCGGACCGTCTTCGGATTGTACAGATCGACGGAGCCTTTGCCGAGAATGACGGCGTCCGCCCCGAACGCGTCGGCGCTGCGAATAATGGTGCCGGCGTTGCCGGGGTCGCGCACGCCGTCCAGCACGACGACGAGGCAGCCGCCGCCGTACAGCTTGTCCCGGACGGGCGCAAGCTTGGACACGACGGCAAAGACGGGAGGCGGCGTATCCGTTCCCGTACATTTGGCCATGACGGGCTTGGAGGCCCGCACCCATTCGGCGGCCGGAGGAGCAGCCTCCGCCATCGCTTGCAGCTCGGAGGGGACGCCTCTTGTCTCGTCGTAAACGATCGTCTTCACGTCGGCGCCGAAGCGGACAGCCTCCTGAATGAGATGAATGCCTTCAATAATAAACAGCCCGCTGCGGTCGCGATGTTTTTTGTCGAGCAGAGACGCCCACAGCTTAACCCGTTCGTTCTGCAGAGACGCGATCGCAAGATGGAGAGAAGTTGATTCGCGCATATTGGAATGTACCCGGTCCTTCCGTACTTGTTTTTTACTATTTTAACACAAACGAAGGCCCCATCCGAACGTTGGATGGAGCCTTCCTTTTTTGGATATATTAATGAAGCAAATTGATGCCGCAGGAGGTGGTCAATATGAATATCGATTTGCGTCAAGCGATCGTCAACCGGGTGCAGGACAACTCCAAGGAGCAGCTGGCGGAAGTGATTCAAGATTCCGTCGGCAATGACGAGCGCGCATTGCCCGGTCTCGGCGTGCTGTTCGAAATGATTTGGAAGCAAACCAACGAATCGGACCACAGCCATATGGTGGATGCGTTATACAATCATTTGCAGCAATCCGGCAAAACCAACGGTTGACGGGTGATAAGGGCAGACGGAGCCGGAACGGCTGCGATCCGCCTGCCCGCGCAAGACGCTCCCCCCGCGGACGGCCCGGCCGGGATGATCCCGGCCGCGGCTACAGCGCCGTGTCCTCGTTCGCCTGGGCTTCGACGCCATCCTGAGACTGAGACGCTCTCTTTTCCCGCTTCTCGATCCATTCGCCGAACTTCACGAACAACGTCGTCGCCGCAAACGTAAAGATGACGACCGTATAAAAGCCGGCCCCGATGCCGATGCCGACGCCCCCCGCAAAAAAGATCATCGCCGCCGACGTCAGCCCGACGACCCGTACGCCGTTTTTCAGAATGACGCCCGCGCCGATAAAGCCCAGCCCCGTGACGATTTGGGCGGCCAGCCGCATCGGATCCATCATCGTATGTTCTCGCATGCCGGCATACATCTCCACGCTCTGGATCGAGACGATCGTAATCAAGGCGGAGGCCGCCGCTACGTACATATACGTCTTGACGCCCGCAGGCTTGTGCTTGTGCGTTCGGTTCAGGCCGATAATAAACCCGAGCAGGCAGCTGACGAAGATGCGGAGCAGCCACTCGAAATCGCCCAGCCAAACCGATAAGTAATGATCCGTAATCAACATGTTAATCCCCTCCTGAAACGCGATGATCCGATGACTGCTCCGTGAGGAATCGACTTTCGATCGCTCTCTTCAGAGGGTTTCCCGCACGATTCTTCTCTAGACGGACAGCTTCGCGATTTTCTCGCTCATAATGCGGTAGCTTTCCTCGATTTCTTCCGTTTTGCACGGGGCTCTCAACTCGTAAACTTTCAGCGGAGCCGCCTCGATCACGGGCAGGAAGACGTCGAAGCCGCTCAAGTCCTCGCTGTGGATATACGGACACCAATGATCGACCAGGCCGACCGTCTCGTGGATATGGACGCCAAGCACCTTGTCCTTCAGCGCCAAAATTTCGCGTTCGTTGTCGTACAGCCCCATCCGCTCCATCATCATGCCGTGGCCGATATCGAACCAGAGGCCGACAGGCGCGCCGTTCAGCTCGGTTATAATTTGATCCGCTTCCTGCAGCGTCGGAATTTGGTAGCAGCGCGAACGCGTTTCGATGCCGATGCGAATGCCGAGATTGCCTTGCTCGATATAGTCGCACACTTCCTCCAGACATTCCCGGATCCGCGTCACGTGAATCGGTGCCAGCTCGTTGCGCCGCGCCATCATTTCGCTCCACAGCTGCTTGTATTCCGGGGAATCCTTGCCCTTTTCCACCCACAGCTTCTTCAGCACGGCGTCGATGTTGTGATCGAAGGGCACCTCTCCGGGATGAACGACGACGCCCTTCGCGCCGAAGCGGACGGCGTAATCGACGGAACGCTTGAGCAGCTCGACGGCGCGCCTCCGCTTGTCGAGGTCGTCGAAGCCCAGCATGACGGAATCGGTGTCGTAGTCCTTGTCCGCGATAAACGGAAAGACGTTGTGCACGCTCGAAATCGCGATCTCTCCGCCTTCGATCATCGGCACGATCGTGGACAACAATTCCTCCGTCACATTGTAGTTCAACTCGACTTGACTAAAGCCCAGACTTTTAATTTCCTCGATCATTTCACGCCCGTTTTGATGCCGCCTCAAATTCCACATCGTGGAAAAGGAATACCCTTCTTTATGAATCATATTCGTCCCCCCGTTATCTATTCGTCTCGATGCTCCCCGGTCTCACGAAGGTACAGGGAAGGAGCTTGGGCATAGGCGCCCAAACTCCCGTTCACCGCGCTTGCTTATTTTAATTTCGCGTAAGCTTCTTCATATTCCTGCGCGATCTTGGCTCCGCCGCTCTTCAGCCAGCGGTCGACCTCAGCTTTCCATTGCTCTTCGTTAATCGAACCCATGACGAACTTGATATGGGCGTCCGACAAAATCGTCTCCAGCTGCGCCCCTTGCTCCAGGAACGTCTCGGAGATGAGCGGCATCGTCGGATCGGCAATGCCGTACTCGGCGTTTTCCGCGTTCAGTTGCTGCTCCAGCTTGCCAAGCTCCGTCATCTCGCCTTCCATGGCATTGGTAGCCGGGGCCAGCGTGCCAAGCGGCGCTGCATAAGCGGAGCCGATATCGTCGCCGTGTTTGTTGCCCTCGATGTATACCGGCTTGCCGTCTTTCATTTCGTAGTGGACGCCTTCCAGCCCCCATACGAACAGATTGGAAATTTCTTCGCCGGCCAGATCGTCAAAGAACTTCAGCACGCGAAGCAGATGCTCTTCCGTCTTGATGCTCGATTTCGGGAAGAGGAAAAACCCGTTGTGGCCGCCTTCCATGTTGATCCGTTTGCCATGCTCGCCTTCCAGGATGCTGAGCATGCTGAAGGCCGCTTGCTCGCCCAGATTTTCTTTGACGACCGCGTCCAGCCCGCCCGTCGAACCCGTAACGTCGATGCGGACGCCGGCTTTGCCGTTCTCCGCCGCGCCGGTCCATTCCGGACGTTCGATAACGGCGAAATCCCGGTTCATCAGCTCTTCGTCGTACAGTTTTTTCTCAAATTTCAAAGCGTTCAAAAATTCCTCGGTTTGCACGTCGCGGATAAATTTGCCGTCCTCGACCTTCCATTGGTTCGGCGCTCCGAAGTAAGGAGCGAACCAGAGGCCGACTTCCTTCGCCGTCATGCCCGTCGTGTCGTTTTGGTTGTTCTTGTCGGGATCGTTATGTTTGAAGGCGACCAGCATATTGTAGAATTCGTCGATCGTCTTCGGAACGTCCATGTTCAAGTTTTCCAGCCAATCGGCGCGGAACTGGATGGCGCGGCGCGCCAGCGCCCGCTCGCGCGGCAGACCGTAAGTTTTGCCCTCGTAAGCGATATTTTCGTAAATGATCGGATTGATCTTGCTCAAGTTCGGGAACTGGTCCAGATACGGGCCGATTTCCCAGAACATGTCGGATTGAATCGCATTGACGACATAAGGCAGCTTCTGATGCCGTCTTGGAATCGGGAACGCGTCCGGCATTTCGCCCGAGGCGATCATCACCGGCAGTCTCTCCTCGAAGGAGCTGCCCGGCAAGGCGCTGATCTTCAGCTTCGTATTCGTCACTTGTTCGATATACTTCTGAACGTCGTTGCCTTCTTTCGGAAACTCGACCCCGTCAAAATTGTACATGAGGCTAATTTCAAACGGCTCCTCCGCAGAGCCGGAGCCTCCCTCGCCCGCCGCATTCGTAGCGCCCGGCGTTGCCGTTCCGGACTGCTCTTTTCCGTTGCCCGAATTGCCGCCGGAGCACGCGCTTACCAGAACCATCGCCATTGCTACCAGAAGTACCAGGCTTTGCCGCGAAACTGTCTTCAACCTTTTCAAGTCGAACCCTCATTTCTGTTTGTAATTTATATATTAAAAGATGATGTCCCGCTTCAGACGAAGCTTTGTCATCCTTTAACCGAACCGAGCAATACCCCTTTGGCAAAATGCTTCTGCAGAAACGGATAGACCAGCATGATCGGCACCGTTGCGATGACGATGACCGCCATCTTGATCGAGTTGCCGTAATAAGGCACGTTTTCGATTTCCGTCGTATCGCCGATGGAGCCGTTGGTCAATATGATGACCTGGCGCAAGATGACCTGCACCGGATATTTCGCAGCGTCGGTCAAATACAGAATCGCGTTGAAATATTGGTTCCAGATGCCGACGGCGTAGAACAGCCCGAAAGCGGCCATTGCCGGCAGCGACAGAGGCAATACGATCCGGAACAGCACGCCCAGCTCGTGGCTTCCGTCGATTTTGGCCGACTCCTTCAGCTCTTCGGGTATGCTCTGGAAAAAGTTTTTCAGAATAATCAGGTTGAACGCGCTGATCGCGCTCGGAATAATAAGCGATGCCAGCGAATCGAGCAGCCCCGTCTGCTTGACGACAAAGTACGTCGGAATCATGCCGCCGCTGAACAGCATCGTGAACAGCACCATCAGCAGCACGATGCTTCTTCCCGGCAAATGCCGGTGGGACAGCGAGTAGGCCATCAGCGACGTCATCACCAGCTGGAACGCCGTGCCGATGACGGTGATAAACACCGAAACCTGCAAGCTTCTCGTAAACGTGCTTGCCGAGAAAATGTATTTGTACGCCTCGAAGGAAAAGCTCTTCGGAATGATCGTCGTGCTGGTCGAGAACGAGACGACGACGACGTACAGAAACGGCAGAAACGATGCCAGAGCGATAAGGAACAATGCCGTGATGTTGAAGACGTCGAACAATCTGCTTCCAATGCTCGTATCCTTGACCATGCTAGTAGACGCCCTCCTCTCCAAGCCGCTTCGCCAGCCAGTTTGCCATGACGACGAGAATCAATCCGACCGCCGACTTGAACAATCCGACCGCCGCGCTGTAGCTGAATTGCCCTTGCTGCATCCCCACCTGATAGACGTAAGTGTCGAACACTTCGCCGACCTCGCGGTTCATCGCGTTCAGCATGAGGAAAATCTGCTCGAAGCCGAGATCGATGAAGTTGCCCAGCCTCAGAATGAGCAAAATGACAACGACGCTGCGGATGCTCGGGAGCGTAATGTGCCACAGCAGCCGCCAGCGGCTCGCCCCGTCGATTCTTGCCGCCTCGTACAGG
>Ga0065721_10051216_pt1 | contig 15721 bp, 19 predicted proteins | sample Mesricmetagenome_FD_59108 | JGI IMG/M metagenome (GOLD analysis project Ga0065721, IMG submission 59108) | Mesophilic microbial community from rice straw/compost enrichment Sample: eDNA_1 v2 (version 2) | ecosystem: Engineered > Solid waste > Grass > Composting > Bioreactor | place: USA: Davis... | reverse complement strand
TGGGCCTGCCCGCCGCGAACGACAACAAGCCGCCGTTTTCACGGCGGCTGCGTCGTTTCGTCGTTTACGCCTTGATCCTGGCGACGGTCGCCGCGGTGGTGCTGGTCTGACGCTTCAGCCCCGGGTGATGTGAATGTGCGGCTGTTGCGCCGCAACGCGCTCCATCCACGCCCGCACCTCCGGAAAACCCGACAGATCGAATCCGCCTTCGTCCGCCACATGCGTGTAAGCGTAAAGCGCAATGTCGGCGATGCTGAACCGATCCCCCACGAAGAACGCCCGGTCCTTCAGGTGCGTCTCCATGACGCCCAGCGCGTCATAGCCGAGCTTCCGCTTGGTCACGATGGAGAGTGTGCGCTCCTCCGTCATCTCCACATGATGCGTGATCCAGAAGCGCACGGTGGCGACGTTTGGCTCGTGGCTGTACTGCTCGAAAAACATCCATTGCAGCACCCGCGCGCGCCCCTCGCGGTCGTCCGGCAGGTACGGCGTGCCCTCCGCCAGATACCAGAGGATCGCGTTCGATTCCGGCAGGAAGCTGCCGTCTTCCAGTTGCAGCGTGGGAATGCGGCCATTCGGATTCTTGGCGAGGAAGTCCGGCGTGCGCGTCTCCGCCCGGTCGATGTCCAGTTCGACCCGCTCGTACGGAATGCCGAGCTTGTGCAGCAGAAGGCGGCATTTGTAACCGTTGCCCGAAGAGAGATTGTCGTACAGGCGCAGCATCGCGGCCGATCTCCGTTGCCGATTCATCCGATATCGGAAGAAACCACGTTTTCTCCCCGCACGCCAGCGTTCGGGCGGAGTTCGTCACCTCAGCCGCCGATCCTCAATCTCCGCGCGCGCTGCACATCGGCTGTGGCCTCGTCCAGCAGCCAACGCCGGAATTCGCGCAGCACGCGGCGCCCACGCCCCTCCACGGGTGCGGTCAGAACGTAGCAGTCACCCACCGGCACGACAGGACCGAAGGGGCGCACCAGACGCCCCTCTTCCAGGGCATCCAGCACGAGGGACGGTCGCCCCAACGCCACCCCATGCCCGGCCATGGCCGCCTGCATCACCATCACGGAGTCAGAAAAACTGAGCCCTTGCGACGTGACGATGCTGTCGGTCCCGGTCGCGGCCCGCCACAGGCTCCAGTCCGGCGAATCCCGGAAATGCAGCAGTCTGTGGCGTGCGAGATCCGCTGGCTCCGTAAGGTCACCGCACAGCATCGGCGCGCAGACCGGAAACAGCGGTTCATCCGACAGCTTGATGCCGTCGGGAATGCCGTCGCCACCGCGCACATAGCGAATCACCGCCCAACCGGCCTCCGATTCGGCCGGACGGTCGAGATTCCCGCCTTCGATGTCCACACGCAGGTCCGGCCAGTCGGCGAGGAAGCGGCCGAGACGCGGCACCAGCCATAGGGCCGACCACGCGGCGGGTGCCGCAATCCGCAACCGTTGCGGCCCACCGCTGGCGATGCGTTCCCAGCTTTCGTTCACGCGCCCGAAGCCAGCCGTGCAGGCGCGTGCGAGGTCCCGGCCGGCGCTTGTGAGCAGGAGTCCGTTTGGCGTGCGGTCGAACAGACGCACACCCAATCGCTTTTCCAGATCGCGACCTGCCGGCTGATCGCGCCGTGCGTCAGGCCAAGCTCGTCGGCAGCCCGTGTCATGCTGCCGTGCCGGGACGCCGCCTCGAAGGCGGCAAGCGCGGAAAAGGGAAGGCGCGACATGGCAGATCCAATGTAACAGTGTGAGAATTCCTCACACCGCTACACCGCGAAGTCAATTGCCCAAACCCTCGTCCGGCGGCAGGCTCGGTCCATGGCAATGACAACGACCATCCCGAAGCCGGACATCATGACGATCGTCGACATCCCGCATCTTGAGGATGCTTCGCTGCGCGAAAGCCTGGAAGCGCTGTTGGAGGACGCCGTGGCGAGCGGTGCTTCCGTCGGCTATCACGCACCGCTGACTCCGCATCTGAACCGCGCCTTTTGGGACGGCGTCGCCCGTCAAATCGCGGACGGGTCACACAAGCTGCTGATCGCCCGCGGGCCGGACGGAGCGCTGCTGGGAAGCGTACAATTGTCCCTCTGCACCAAGCCAAACGGAAAGCACCGCGCCGAGGTGCAGAAGCTGCTGGTCTTCACGGCCCATCGGCGCAAAGGTGTCGCCCGGCGGCTGATGGAGGTGCTGGAGGATACGGCACGTGGCCTTGGCCGTTCCCTGCTGGTGCTCGACACATTGGAGGGCGACGTCGGCGAGCCCTTCTACGAGCGGACGGAGTGGCAGCGCGCCGGCCAAATCCCCCGCTTTACCATCGAAGCGGACGGCACCTATCACGACACCGTCCTCTTCTACAAACACCTCTGATACGGTTGGAAAATGAGCACTTCCATCATTTTCCAACCGTGAAACCCGGCAGATCAATGCTTTAGCATTGATCGAGAGGGTCATACCAAGGGCGCCTTCAGGTGCCATTGGCATGAGGCCGAATCCGGCCTTACTTCTTTTCGATCAATTCGACCTTGTAGCCGTCAGGATCCTCGATGAAGGCGATCACGGTGCTGCCGTGCTTCATCGGGCCGGGCGGCCGCGGGATCTTCACGCCTTCCTTGGCCAGCTGCTCGCAGGTCGCGTAAATGTCCGGCACGCCGATGGCTATGTGACCATAACCGGAGCCGATGGTGTAGGGCTCGGCCTGGTCCCAGTTGTGGGTCAACTCCAGAACGGCGGTGTCCTTCTCGTCACCATAGCCGACGAAGGCGAGCGTGAAGCGACCACCTTCGTAATCATTGCGGCGCAACAGCTTCATGCCGAGCAGCCGGGTGTAGAAGTCGATGGACTTTTCCAGGTCGAAGACCCGGAGCATGGTGTGCAGCAGGCGATAGTCGCTCATTTGGTCTCTTCTCCCACTTCGCAATTTTTGGCGATCACATCCAGCACAACGCGCGCGGCGCGCTCGCTGGGCGGCGTGCCGCCTTGGCCCAACCAGCGCGCGACCTCAGACACGCCGTCCACCTGGGCGGCGCGGGCGGCCGGATCGTCGAGCAGGCGGCCCAGCTCCGCGGCCAGCCGGTCGGGCCGGCAGTCCTCCTGCAACAATTCCGGCACCAGCATGCGGTCGAGCATCAGGTTGACCAGATTGACGTATTTGACGCGGATGAACCGCCGATACAAGGCGACGGTCACCGGATTCAGGCGATAGGCGATCACCGTCGGCAGCCGTGCCAGGGCCAGTTCCAGCGCCACGGTGCCCGATGCGGCCAAGGCGACCTCAGCCGCCGCGAAGGCGTCGTACTTGGCGCCATCACCTTCCACGAGGATGGTCCGCAGCGGCCACGTCGCCACCTCCGCCGCCACCCGGTCCCGCACCGTCGCGACGGTCGGCACCACCGCGATCAGGTTGGGGTGCGTCGGCAGCAACCGCTCCAGCGTGGCGCGGAAGTCTGGAAGCAGGCGGCTCACCTCCCCCTTCCGGCTGCCGGGCAGGGCCGCGACGATGCGAGCATCGTCGGGAATGCCGTGAGCCGCGCGGAAGCGCGCGGCATCGCCCTGCCCCGCCCCGCTTTCCACGACCGAATGGCCGACGAAGCTGCAGGCCAACCCCTCGCGCTCGAAATAGGGTGGCTCGAAGGGCAGGATCGCCAGCAGGTGATCGTAGATTGCCGCGTATTTGGCGGCCCGCTTCGGCTTCCAGGCCCAGACGGTTGGCGCGACATAGTGGATCAGCGGAATGCCGGGCGCCTCAGCCTTCACGCGCTTGGCGATGCGCACGGTGAAGCCCGGCGAATCGATGCCGATCACCGCATCCGGACGCAGCCGCAGAACCTCCGCGACGGTCTGGTCCATGCGGCGCAGCAGGTTCGGCAGATGCGGCAGCAGCTCGAACACGCCGAACAGCGTCAAGTCGCCCATGGGGAAGAGGCTTTCCAGCCCCTCCGCGATCATCTTTTCCCCGCCGATCCCAGCGAATCGCACATTGCCACCGGTCAGGCGCTTGCAGGCGGCCATGAAGCGCGCGCCCAGCGCGTCGCCAGATGGTTCCCCGGCGATCAGGAACAGCAAAGGACCGCTCACGTCCCGGTGCTCCCCGCGGTCGCCTGCGCGACGTCGATGCCGACCACGAACAGGCCCAGCCGGTCGGCCGCCTCCGCGACCGCGGCCCGGTCCACCAGCAGGCTGCCGCCGGCTTCGACGGCGATGCCGCGCAAGCCCGCGCGTGCCGCGTTTTCCACGGTGGTCACGCCCATGGTCGGCAGGTCGAGCCGCCGATCCTGCTGCGGCTTCTTCACCTTCACCAGCACGCCGCCGGGTCCGGGACGCCGGACCGCAGCACAGCGCTCCAGCATGGCGTCCGTCCCCTCGATGGCCTCCACGGCCAGCACGATCCCCTGCTGCACCACGGCTCCCTGCCCAACGTCCAGCGCACCCAGAGCGCGCGCCACCTCGACGGCACGCGCGATGTCGCGCTCCGCCTCCGCGTCCGGTCGCAGACGACCAACGGGACCGGGCGGCGTCAGCAACTCACCCAGCAGGTCGTGGAGACCGACCACGCGGAATCCCTCCCCCTCCAGTTCCTTCGCGACAGAGCGCAGCAAGCCATCGTCGCCCAGCGCGCGGGTGCCGATCTTGGCCAGGAACTTGGTGGTGTACCAATCCGGAAGAAGTTCGGTGAAGGAAGGCCGCCGCACCGGTCCGGCGAAGACCAACTCCCGCACGCCCTCCTGCTTCAAGCGCGCGATGATGCTGCCGGCGGCACCAAAGCGGCTCCACAGATGGGGCCAACCGTCAACGGTAACGGGATCCGTGTGGCCGTCAAAAGCCACGATAAAGACATCCCGCCCCTGGCCGCGCACCGCAGCCGCGATGCGGGCGGGCAGCGTGCCGCCACCCGCGAGAATGCCGAGCTTCGGCAGAGGCTGCGACACGGCACGAACTCCCCCAGCAAACACGCCCGGCGCAGGCGTTGCGGCGGACGACGCGCTCTCAGCCTTCACGCGGCTGGCACAGGGACCGTGAGGCGCGGGAGCGGATGAATTCCAACACGTCGGAAACGAGCGTCTTCTCGCCCAGGTCCCGTCCGACCTCCTCCATGCGCTCGGCGAAGGTGCCCTCCGGCCCGAACAGCATGCGGTAGGCGGCGCGCAGCGCGTGGATGTCGTCCTTCTGGAAGCCGCGGCGTTCCAGCCCGATCAGGTTCAGGCCGGCCAGACGCGCCCGCTCGCCCATGACGAGGCCATAGGGGATGACGTCCTTCTCCACACCCGACATACCGCCGATCATGGCGTGCGAGCCGATGCGGACGAACTGGTGTATGGCCGACAAGCCACCGATGGTGACGAAGTCGCCCAACTCGACATGGCCGGCCAGCGTGGCGTTGTTGGCGAGCACCGCGTTGTTGCCGACGACGCAGTCGTGCGCGACATGCACGCCGACCATGAACAGGCCGTTGTCGCCGACACGGGTCACCAGACCACCGCCTTCGGTGCCGGGGCTCATGGTGACGTGTTCGCGAATCTGGTTGCGGCGCCCGATGATGAGTTCAGACGCCTCGCCCTTGAACTTCAGGTCCTGCGGACGGTGGCCGATGGACGCGAAGGGGTAAATGACCGTGTCTTCCCCGATGCGGGTGCGTCCTTCGACCACCACATGCGACGTCAACCGCACGCGGTCGCCAAGTTCGACATCCGGACCGACCAGGCAGAAGGGACCGACGAAGACCCCCTCGCCCAGCTTGGCCGCCGGATCGACGACCGCGGACGGGTGAATGGAAACGCTCATTTCTCGTCCAGAATCATGGCGGAATAGACGGCTTCGGCGACCAGGACACCGTTGACCTTCGCCTCACCCTTGAACTTCCACACGTTGGCACGCTGGCGTTGCTTCGACACATGGATGTGGATGGTGTCGCCCGGCGTGACCGGACGGCGGAAGCGCGCCTCGTCCACGGTCATGAAATAGACGAGCTTGCCTTCCGATTCGGCACCCAGCGTGGCGACAACCAGCACGGCGGAGGTCTGGGCCATCGCCTCGATGATCAGCACCCCCGGCATGACCGGACGCGTCGGGAAGTGCCCCTGGAAGTACGGCTCGTTGATCGTCACGTTCTTGACGCCGGTGGCGCTCTCGCCCAGCGTCACATCGACCACGCGATCGATCATCAGGATCGGATAGCGATGCGGAATCATCTGCATGATCCGCGTGATGTCGATGTCGGCCATCTTCTTGTTTTCCGCCGTCACATCCATGGTCCGGCCGCTCGCCTTTCAAATCTCCGGGTTCATCCCCGCCGTGCGCGGCGCGCCGGCCGCAGGGTGTCGCCCGTTGTGCCCCATTTCGGGGGATTTATCAATCACCACGCCCGCCGGCCCCACCCATCCCAGATCCATCAAAGCCAAAGGCCGCCATCGCCAAACCCGGCGATGGCGGCCCGGCTTCCACAACCGGGAGGACGCGTCCGGACCGGGACGCGATCCGCCTTACTGCTTCGGAACGTTCAGCGCGACCTGCGGCAGCTTCTTGTTCACTCGCTCCATCACCGTGTCGGTGACGTCAAGCTGGGTGTCCACAAGCACGAACTGCTGGCGGGCGAGCACCAGATTGGCGCCGCGCTCGCGGGCCACCTCGGCGACGACCTCCACCATGCTCTTGTGGACGACGGCCATCGCCTCGTTCAGCGCGTTCTCCAGCGCGCGCTTGCGCGTCTGGACGGTCTTCTGCACGTCGGCAACCTGCTTCTCAAAGTCGCGACGCTTCGTGGCGAGCGCGTCCGGCGCCAGCACGGTCTGCTGCTTGCGCAGTTCCTCCTCGGACTTGCGCAGCTTGTCTTCCAGTGAGGAGATTTCCTTCTGGTAGGTGTCGCGCAGCGACTCGAAGGATTTCGACACGCCCTTGGAGGCGTTCGATTCCTGCATGATCTTCTGGACGTCCACCACCGCGATGACGGGCGCCTTGAGATCGGTTTTGGTCTCCTGGGCGGACACCGCCGGGGAGGTGATTGCCACGCCTGCCATGACCGCACCGGCGGCAAGCAGCGCCCTGAACTTGCTGAACTGCATCGTTAGAACCTGGTTCCGAAGCTGAAACGGAAGATCTCTTTCTTGTCGTAGCTTTCCTTAAGGATCGGCACCGCGAAATCGAGGCGGATCGGACCAAAGGGCGACCGCCAGGATACGCCGGCACCCGCCGACAACCGAATCGATTCGTCGTCCGCGACAAGGGGATCGTTGATGTCCACCTTGCCCAGCGTGCCGACGTCGGAGAAGGCGTGGCCCTTCAGGCCAAATTCCTCGGGCAGGCCGAGAGGGAAGCTCATCTCCACCGAGCCGCGGGCGTAGCGCGTGCCGCCGAGCGCGTCGCCCGTACGCAGGTCGCGCGGACCGATGCCGGCGATGCTGAAACCGCGCAGCGTGTCGCCGCCGATGAAGAAGCGATCGGACAGGGAAATATCCTTGCCCAGGCCAACGATGTAGCCAATTTCACCAGTGGTGCTCAGAACCCAGCTCTCGTTGAACACTGGCAGGTAATAACCGGCACCGAGGCGGTTGCGGAGATACCGGGCGTTGCCGCCCACACCGGCGAAGTCGTTGGTCAGGCGGATGTAATAGCCTTCCGTCGGGTCCAGGCGGCTGTTGCGCCGGTCGTAGGTCAGTTCCTGGCCGATCAGCGAGGTGACGCGACCGCCCTTCTCCGCCTGAATGTACTGCGACGCCGTGGACGGGACGCTGGTGATGTCCGTGTTCTGCAGCTGGTAATAAACGCGCTGGCGCAGGTTATCCGTCAGCGGATAGCCCATGCGCAGCGCGAAGCCCGCGTTCTTTTCGTCGAACGAGCTTTCGTCCTGATAGTCGCGCGTGATGCGGAACAGGTCGAAACCGGCCGACAGGTCGCGATCGAGGAAATACGGTTCGGTAAAGGAAACATCGTACTCCTGCCGGCGGCCCGAGACGGTGGCGCCGAAGCGCAGGTCCTGGCCGCGGCCGAGCAGATTGCGCTCGCGGATCGAGAAGTCGGCCAGAGGACCGTCGGACGTCGAATAGCCGGCGCCGATGGCGATTTCACCGGTGGACTGTTCGGTCACCTCTACGTTCACCACCGAACGGTCGGGCGCGGAGCCCTCCGCTGTGGTGACGTTGACCTTTTCGAAGAAGCCCAGGTCCTTGATGCGCTGTTCGGAACGGCGCAACTTGGTCGCGCTGAACGGGTCGCCTTCCGACACCAGCATCTCGCGACGCACCACCTTGTCCAGGGTGCGCACGTTGCCGGTGACGTCGATGCGCTCCACGAACACGCGCGGCCCTTCGACGATCTCGTACGTGATGTCGATCGACTGGTTGTCGCGGTTGCGCGTGATGCGCGGACGGACGTCCACGAAGGCGTATTGCAGGTCACCGACCGCGGTGGCCAGCTTGTTGATGGTGTTCTCCACCTCCTGCGCGTTGTACCAGTCGCCCTCGCGCGTGGTCATCACGCCGCGGATCTGCTCCGGGTCCAACGCCTTCAGTGTGGTGTTGATGTCCACCTTGCCGAACTTGTACCGCTCACCCTCGTCGATGGTGAAGGTGATGACGAAGTCGTCGCGGTCCGGCGTCAACTCGGCCACCGCCGACACGACGCGGAAGTCGGCGTAACCTTCCTTCAAGTAGAAGCGGCGCAGCAGGTCGCGGTCGTAGTTCAGACGGTCCGGATCGTAGTTGTCGTCGGACGACAGGAAGCGCCACCAAGCCGATTCCTTCGTCTGGATCGCCTCGCGCAGCGAGCCGTCGGAGAATTTCTCGTTGCCGACGAAGGTGATGCGGCGCACGCCGGTGCGGGCACCTTCGTTGATCTCGAACACCAGATCGACGCGGTTCTGGTCGAGCTGGATGATCTTCGGCTCCACCGTCGCGGCGAAGCGTCCCTGGCGGCGGTAGATGTCCAGGATGCGCTGCACATCGTTCTGCACGCGGGTGCGCGTGTAGACCGTGCGGGGCCGCAGCTGGATTTCCTTCTCCAGGTTGTCCTTCTCGATGCGCCGGTTGCCCTCGAAGGCGATGCGGTTGATGATCGGGTTTTCGACCACCGCGACCACCAGCGTGTCGCCCTCGCGCTTCAGCACCACGTCGGCGAACAGACCCGTGTTGAACAGGTTCTTCAGCGACTGGTCGATGCGGTCGGGATCGAAGGCATCGCCGGGCGACAGGGTCAGGTAGGAGCGCACCGTGGTGGGCTCGATGCGCTGAACCCCCTCCACGCGAATGTCACGGACCGTGCCGCCAGAGAACATCTGGGCGACGACCGTACGATCACCGAAGGAACCGGGCTTGGCCCCGCCGGTCTGGGCCCAGCCCGTTTGGGAAAGGGCAAGAGAAACCGTCGTCATGGCACAACCAGCCATCAGGCTGAGCACCAGAACCCTGCTGGACACCCGCAAAGCACGCTCCCTGGCTTTGGGGGCGATCCGTCAGGAAATCAGCCCCCGAAAGAATTCCACCACGCGCAGCTGAACGAGGTCGTTCCACGTGGCGAAAACCATGAGCGTTAATACCAAAGCGAGACCGATGCGGAAACCGTATTCTTGCGCTTTAGGTCCAAGCGGGCGTCCACGCACCGCTTCGAAGGCGTAAAACATCAGGTGGCCGCCGTCGAGCAGCGGAACCGGGAACAGATTGATCAGGCCGAGGTTCACCGACAGGAAGGTCATGAACCAGACCAGCGGGTACCAGCCGGATTGCGCCACTTCGCCGGACATCTGCGCGATGCGCAGCGGGCCGCCCAATTCCTCGGTGCCGCGCGATCCCTGGACCATCTGGCCGAGCGCCGTGAAGGTCCCTGTGATCATTCCGGTCACCTCGCGCCCGGCCTGCCAGAAAGCGGTCAGCGGGTCGTGGCGCTTGTTCTCCGCACCGCCGCGCATGATGCCGAGCTGGCCGATGCGGTGCGAGTTGCCGAATCGATCCGTGACTTCCTTCACGTCCGGCGTGGCCGTCAGAGCCACGGTGCGGCCGTCGCGCTCCACCACCATCTGGAGCGGTTCGCCCGGCTGGATGGAGACGATCTGGCGGATTTCCTCGAAGCGCTGAATGCCGCTGCCGTTGATCGACACGATCAGGTCGCCCGGCTGCAGCCCGGCGCGCTCCGCCGCACTGCCCGGCTGCACACCCCCGACGTCCGGCGGCGTGAAGGACTGGCCGGCCGTGGCGAACAGGATGGTCAGCGTGACGATGGCGAAGACGAAATTTGCGATGGGGCCCGCGGCGACAATGGCAGCCCGCTGGCCCAGACGCTTGTGATGGAAGGAGACGGACTGTTCTTCCGGCGACATCGTTTGAGTGTGCGCGCCCGGCGTGCTGGCCGGGTCGGCATCGCCGAACATCTTGACATAGCCGCCGAGCGGAATGGCGCTGAACTTCCAACGCGTTCCGGCGCGGTCGGTCCACCCGAACAGCTCCGGCCCGAACCCGATGGAGAAGGTCTCGATCCGCACGCCGTTGCGGCGCGCCACGAGATAGTGGCCGAGTTCGTGCACAAACACGAGCACGGTTAGGACCAGCAGGAAAGACAGTAGCGTGGTCCCGAAGCCGCCCATGACGTCCATCACACCCTTTGCAGCTCGACCAAAACCATTCCGCCCACCGACTCGTCCGCCAATACGCCCAGTGCCGTCTCGGCCTCAGCGGCCCAGCGCAGCCACCCGGTCCGTTGCCACGCGGCGCGCTTCGGCATCGGTGTCCCGCACCTCTCCGAGGTTGTGGAGCGGCCGGTGGGACAGCGCCCCCAACGTCTCCTCGACGATCTTTTCGATGTCGAGGAAGCCGATTCGGCGGTCGAGAAACGCCTGCACGGCCACTTCATTGGCGGCACTGAGAATAGTAGGAGCGCCCCCACCGCTTTGCAAGGCGGCCCGGGCGAGCCGTAGGGCGGGAAACCGTTCGGGATCGGGCGCCTCGAAGGTCAGCGTCGCCGCCGTGACGAGGTCGAGTCGCTCCGCCGGAGTCCGGATACGCGCCGGCCACCCCAGCGCGTAAGCGATGGGCGTGCGCATGTCGGGTGTGCCCAGTTGGGCAAGGACGGAGCCGTCCACATACTCCACCAGCGAATGCACGACGGACTGCGGATGGACCAGCACGTCGATCTTCGGCTCCGGGATGCCGAAGAGGAAGTGGGCCTCGATGATCTCCAGCCCCTTGTTCATCATGGTGGCGCTGTCGATGGAAATCTTGGCGCCCATGTCCCAGGTCGGGTGCGCCACCGCCTGCTCCCGCGTGGCCGCGGCCATGAAGGCGCGGTCCTTGGTGCGGAACGGCCCGCCGGAGGCGGTGAGAATCAGGCGGAGGACGCTGTCCGCCCGTGCGAAATCGAAGACCTGGTAAATGGCCGAATGTTCGCTGTCCACCGGCAGCAGCGTGGCGCCATGCCGGTGCACCTCCTCCATCATGAGGGCGCCGGCACAGACCAGCACCTCCTTGTTGGCAAAGGCCACGCAGGCGCCGCGACGCACGGCGGCGAGCGTCGGCTCCAGGCCGGCCGCGCCGACGATGGCGGCCATGACCCAATCGGACGGACGCTGCGCCGCCTCGGCCACCGCCTCCGCTCCGGCCGCGGCTTCCACGCCAGTGCCGGCGAGGGCTTCCTTCAGCTCGGCATACTTGACGGGATCGGCAACGACGGCGAGCCTGGGCCTCAGCTGACGGGCCTGTTCCGCCAACAGCGCCACGTTGCGGTTGGCCGTCAGCGCCTCGACCGGGAAACGCTCGGGATCGCGAGCGACGAGGTCCACGGTCTGCGTGCCGACCGAACCGGTCGAACCGAGGATCGTCACCCGGCGCGGCGCATCCGCCGTCGTTTCAGGGGTCACCACCATGACACCGCCGTCCCAAGGGTCGCGTGAAAGAGAGCCAACACCGGGGCGGCGACCAGCAGCCCGTCGATGCGGTCGAGGATACCGCCATGCCCCGGAATGAGATGGCCACTGTCCTTGACGTTGAAACGGCGTTTGACCGCGGATTCGAAGAGGTCACCCGCTTGCGCCACGACGGCGAGCGCACCCCCGACGGCGAGGGCCAGCAGCGGACGCTGCGCGCCGAACGACGACGCCACGCCCCACCCCACCAGGGCGGAGCTGGCCATGCCGCCGATCAGACCGGCCCAGGTCTTCTTGGGACTGATGCGCGGTGCGAGCTTCGGCCCGCCGATGGTGCGGCCCGCGGCATAGGCGCCCACGTCCGTCGCCCAAACGGCCAGCATGGTGAACAGGAACAGGGAAAGCCCAACGTCCGGCTGATCGCGCAGCCACATCAGGCCGGCGACGCCGGCCGCGACGTATATAACGCCGAGGCCAAGCAGCCAGCGGTCCGCCCCACCGCCGACCAGCGCAACGGCGGCTGCGGCGATCACGGCCACGACCATGGCGGCCAGCGGACCGGCCACGATCTGGGCCACAAGGGCCAGCAGAACGCCACCTGCGGATAAAAGCAGAGCCGGCATCTTGCGCGGGTTGGGAACGAGGTTGACCCATTCGGCGGCCGACAACACTGCGCCAACGGCGATCAGCCCACGGAAGACCCAGCCGCCAAGCCATACGGCGGCCAGCACCACCGGCGCCATGACGAGCGCCGACAGGACGCGCGTCTTGAGGTCGCCGGTTTTAGCGGGAACCGGCCGTGGCGCCGAAGCGACGTTCCCGTCGGTGGAACTCTTCAATCGCCGCCTCCAGGTCACGCTTGGTGAAGTCGGGCCAGAGCGTGTCCACGAAGACCAGCTCGGCATAAGCCGCCTGCCAGAGCAGGAAGTTGCTGATGCGTTTCTCGCCACTGGTGCGGATGATCAGGTCGGGATCCGGGATGTCGGCAGTGAACAGCCGGCTGGCGAACAGTTCCTCGCCGATGTCCATCGGATCGATGAGCCCGGCCTTGACCTCCTCGGCCAGACGACGCGCCGCAAGCGTGATCTCCTGCCGGGAACCGTAGCTGAGCGCCACCACGAGCGTCAGCCGGCGGTTGTCCTTGGTGAGATCCTCGGCATTCTCGATCAGGCGGATGATGTCGTCCGACAGACGCGCCCGGTCGCCGATGACGCGCAGGCGCACGCCGTTGCGATGCAGGTCAGCAATCTCGCTGCGCAGATAGAAGCGCAGGAGCTGCATCAGGTCGGACACCTCCTCCTCCGGCCGACGCCAGTTCTCGGAGGAGAAGCTGAAGATCGTCAGATAGCCGATCCCCAGGTCGCCGGCGGCCTCGACGGTGCGTCGGACCGCATCCACGCCCTTTTTATGGCCGGCAGTGCGCGGCAGGCCCCTGGCCTTCGCCCAGCGCCCGTTGCCGTCCATGATCACGGCCACATGCGCGGGCGGGCGCAGGGGGCGGCTGTCTTCCGCGTCGCGCATGCCGTCAGACCTGCATGATGTCCTTTTCTTTGAGCGCAAGCGCATCATCGATCATCTTGATGTACTGATCGGTGAGGGCCTGCACCTTGTCGGCCTGTTGCTTGTGCTCGTCCTGCGTGATTTCGCTGGCCTTCTCGGCCTTCTTCAGGCCGTCCATGCCGTCGCGGCGGACATTGCGCACAGCCACGCGGGCCTGCTCGGCGTACTTGTGGGCGACCTTGGCGAGTTCCTGGCGGCGCTCCTGGGTCAGGTCGGGCAGCGGCACACGGATGCTCTGCCCTTCCGACTGCGGATTCAGGCCCAGGCCCGAATCGCGGATGGCCTTCTCCACCGCCTTGACCATGCCCCGGTCCCAGACTTGGACGACGATCATGCGCGGCTCGGGCACGCTGACCGTGCCGACCTCCTTCAGGTGCATCTTGCTGCCGTAGGCCTCGACGGTTACGGGCTCAAGCAGGCTGGCGGAGGCGCGGCCGGTGCGCAGACCGCTCAACTCCTTGCGAAACGCCTCAAGCGCTCCTTCCATACGGCGCTTGAGATCCGATGCGTCGGGCGCTGCCACGGCTCACTCCGTTTCTTCTGTTATGATGGTGAACTTTCCACGACCCTGCATCACCTCGGCAAAGGCGCCGGGCGTGTGGATCGAGAAAACGAGTATGGGGATGCGGTTCTCGCGCGCCAAGGAGATTGCGGAGGCGTCCATCACCTGAAGGTCCCGTGCCAGGACGTCGAGGTAGGTAAGACGTTCGTACCGCTCCGCGTCCTTCACCTTCTTGGGATCGGCGGTGTAGACGCCGTCGACCTGCGTGCCTTTCAGCAGCGCGTCGCAGCCCATTTCCGATGCGCGCAGCGCGGCTGCGGTGTCGGTGGTGAAGAACGGGTTGCCGGTGCCGGCGGCGAAGATCACCACGCGGCCCTTCTCCATGTGCCGGATGGCACGGCGCCGGATGTACGGCTCGCACACGGACGACATGGGAATGGCCGACTGCACGCGGGTGGTGACGCCCATCCGTTCCAACGCGCTCTGCATGGAGAGCGCGTTCATGACGGTGGCAAGCATCCCGATGTAGTCGGCCGATGCACGCTCCATGCCGCCGGCCGCACCCTTCACACCGCGGAATATGTTGCCCCCGCCGATGACCAGGCTGACCTGGACACCCAGCTCGATCACCGCCTTCACCTCGTTGGCGACGCGGTTGACCACCTCCGGGTCGAGGCCGTAATCGCGCTGACCCATCAACGCTTCGCCCGATACCTTGAGAAGGACTCGCTTGAAGCGGACGGCGTCGGCCGTAACGGTGCTCCCGGTGGTTTCAGCCATGAGGGGCTTTCTCCCGTTTGGTGTGAAGGATGAGATTCGGCGCGAGCTTTGGTCCTTACTTCTGGCCGGCGGCGGCGGCGACCTCGGCGGCGAAATCGCTCTCCGCCTTCTCGATGCCCTCGCCCAGCGCGTAACGGACGAAGCCCGTGACCTTCACCGGCGCGCCGATGTCCTTGGCGGCGTTCTCAACCACCTTGCGGACCTTGGTCTCGCCGTCGATCACGTAGGTCTGCTCCAGCAGCACCACTTCCTCGTAGTACTTGCGGATGCGGCCTTCGACCATCTTCTCGATGATGTTCTCCGGCTTGCCCGAAGCGCGGGCCTGCTCGGACAGCACGGCGCGCTCGCGGTCCAGCGCCGAGGTGTCGACGTCGGCGATGTCCAGGGCGTCCGGACGGGCGGCGGCGATGTGCATCGCGATCTGCTTGCCCAGGTCGTTCAGCTTGGCGGCGTCGCCGGTCGACTCCAGGGCGACCAGAACGCCGATCTTGCCAAGGCCCGGCGCGATGGCCGAGTGGACATAGGACACGACCACGCCGGCCGGCACCGACAGCTTGGTCGAGCGGCGGATGTTCATGTTCTCGCCGATGGTGGCGATCAGGTTGGTCAGCTCCTCCTGGACCGAACGGCCGGCGTCCGGATAGGCGGTGCCCTTCAGCGCCTCGACGTCGCCGGCACCGGCCAGCGCCAGCTCGGCGGCCTTGAGGGCGAAGCCCTGGAACTTGTCGTTGCGGGCAACGAAGTCGGTCTCGGCGTTCACCTCGACCACGGCACCGGCGGTGCCGGCGGTGGCGACGGCGACCAGACCCTCGGCGGCGACGCGGCCCGACTTCTTGGCGGCAGCGGCGAGGCCCTTCTTGCGCAGCCAGTCGACGGCGCCCTCAAGGTCGCCCTGGGTCTCGGCCAGCGCCTTCTTGCAGTCCATCATGCCCGCACCGGTCTTCTCGCGCAGTTCCTTGACGAGCGCGGCGGTAATCTCGGCCATGGTTTCGCCCTCTTCCTTCCGAACGGATCCAAGCGGATCGGGTTGACGCAAACAACTCATAAAAA
>Ga0065721_10051215_pt1 | contig 15721 bp, 9 predicted proteins | sample Mesricmetagenome_FD_59108 | JGI IMG/M metagenome (GOLD analysis project Ga0065721, IMG submission 59108) | Mesophilic microbial community from rice straw/compost enrichment Sample: eDNA_1 v2 (version 2) | ecosystem: Engineered > Solid waste > Grass > Composting > Bioreactor | place: USA: Davis... | reverse complement strand
GAGGAGGGGGTTGCGCTCGAGTGTGCCGACTCTTCAAGACGGAGACACCGACACCGACGAAGCGGCGGGCTGTTACCAGAAGCACCCCTGGAGGGACTCGAACACGTTTTGAGCATTCTGCATAGCGACGTCAAACGACAACTTCCGCGGAATTACGCGGGTTTTCGAGGCTCAAGCGGCATCAAGCGACGTCCGAAAACAGCCAGCGGCGAATGGGATGCGGGCAAAATGCGGGCAAAAATCGCCCTCCGTGAGGCGTGATTCCCGGGCACGCGGCGAATGATGATCTGAGCGCCTGCTCCGAGCACAATCCCGTCTCGCCCATTTTGGGCACTTTGCTGGAGACATCGGTCCTCATTTAGCAACATGTTCAACCGGGTCGCGGCCGCGCGTCGACGGCATCTCGCGAACAGACGGCGTCTCTACCACGTCTCTCATCGGCCCATCGAAGGCCCTCCGGGCCGGGAAGGCCCGTGGTGGGGCGCCATGGGGTCGTAGGACCCGCCCGGGTTGAAGGGGTCGACCGCCGGCGCGCGCCGCGGCTCCTGGATGCGGACTTCGGGTGCCAGACCCGAGTCGCGCGCGCGACTCATGAGGCGGGTCGCGGTGCTCTGGCTGATCTGGAGAGTGTCGGCGACGAGCTTCAGTGGCGGATAGCTGATCGCTGTCGCGACGCGATACACGGAGATCGCGGCGTGGAGGGATTCCATGGGCTCGCGCTCCTCCTGCGCCCGCACGCGACTGAGAAACTCGCGCACTGGTATGCGGTCGAACTTGTCGCCATCCTCGGTGTCGACGTCGACGGTGACGACATCCAGAGCTGACCTCGTCATGATCCAGTGCGTTCGCACCTCGCGGAGCACCTGGCTGGTGATGTCGACGCCCTCCGCTTCGCGCTCGAGGGCAGCGAAGACGACGGCGGTGCGTCCCAGCGTGTCATCCCACTCCACACGGACGGTGATCGTGCCGGGCACGTCCTGCTCACCCGACACGCGCGCATTCCACGACTTCGGCAGCGTCACGCCGCTGCCGAGATCGATGCGTTCGTCGCTGAAGTCATGCGCCTCGACGTCTGCCATGGACCCCACTATTCCAGGTCATCGACGATTCGCGAAGAAGAGTGTCGATCTTGGCTCACGCCTGTGGTACTTTGCGATGAAGGGAGACTGACACTGCTGGCTCACCGAAGGCCAGGACGATGAACCGGTCGCAAGATTCTCTGGCACTGACAATGAAGGATGCCGCAAAGCTCGTCGGCGTCGACTACCGCACGATTAAGCTCGGCATCGAGAACGGGACGATCCCCACGGTCCAGCTCGGCCCGCGCCAAATGATCCCCTGCGCGCCGCTGCTGCGCGCCTTCGGCGTTGACGCCTGACACCCGCGCCACGGGCGGTGCAGCCTAACGCCTCAGCGGCAGGTAGGCGCGGGGTGATCCTCAAGCGAGCACGTGCAGGGCGGGGTAGGCGCGTCCCCCAATTCGGGCTCCTCCACTGCTTGAGCGGGTCGAACCTGCAGCTGGCGAACGGTGAGGTCGCGGCCACTAACGCGCGAATCAGTGGGCTCCCGAGCGTGATCGGTGGCAAGCAATCCGCGGTGCCGCCAGCCGCTTGCGCCGGGTCCGAGGCTGGAACATTGAACGCCATATCGCGCGCGCATCGACGGCCTTTGGCGGACTCTGACAACCGGCGCCAACCCACGGCATCGACAGCGAGCTCGCGTACGCTCTCTACACCGCCGTGCGAGTGATGACGCGCGTGCGGCTTCGTATGGCAACTGCGATTTCGTCGTAGACGGGAATTGCCGACTCCTCTTCGACTTCGAACGTGAGTACGAGCGCGAAGGCGACTGCACCCGATAGCTCGCCAGCTCCGTTAGTGCAGTTCACGCGGAAGCGCATAGCGGTGTCGTCGCCGTACGCCATCCGTCGCACACCTTCGTACTGCTCGTGGTGGGTCGACCCCCTTTTCACCGCGTTATGGTCGACCTCCGACCGCCTCAGCCCCACTTGGGTCAAATTCACTGGCTCTAGCCAGAGTCTGGCCGACCGGTAGCTGCGATGCCGAGGGTTGATTGGGGTGAACCAGGCGAGGGTTGCTGAAACTCGTCGCCAGTCTTGGCGCCCGCTAAGGCTGGGCGGCACCGGGAGTTCGACCTCGCGAGCACGATCGACTGCGACGCGGCCGGTCGCGACCAGAGTCACCCGCTGGGGACCGCACTCGGCGATCCGCCCCACATCGACGGCCCCGAAGCCGAGGAGTCTGGCTGCAGATCTGCGAATTGCCGCAGGGTCTGCGATATTCAGTACCTCGCCGATCGACTCGTGTGCTCGGGACCAGGATGCAGCGTTGACAATGAGCGCCTTCGTTGCCACACCGATGAAGTCGGGGTCTACTACGGCGGGAGTTGTCGAAGATAGCACCGATGCGACTCGGCCGGCTGCGTGGCCAATCACTGCGGTAGCAGCCGAGGTGCCCTGCATCCACTGGTAGCGATCTGTCTGACCTGCAGCCCCAGGAGCAGCCACAAGAATGCCGGGTGCGGTGTCTGAGCCGAGGGCCTCCTCGAGGTGAACGTGATCTGCGTCAAGACGCTGTCGATAATGCACGCGTCCACCGTCAGCGAATACGTCTGGCTTTACCTGACGATTGAATCCGCCACCCAGCGCGCTGGTCGGGCTGGGCAAGCGCTCATCCCCCATCACATCTAGCAGGGATGCGGCGGGCGCATAATCGGCCGCATCACTGTGACGCGCACCCACTGTCAAGCTGTTCACGGAGTCGGCTGGTGAAAGGATGCGACGCTCATGCGCGCTCTCAAATAGCGCCTGTTGGACAGCTTGACGCAACGCTGGCAGGTCGTCGAGGAGATCGAGCCCCGCGTCGTGGCCAAGTTCGATCGCGCCGCGATAGTTGCCAGCGCTGACGATGAACAGGACGTCGCGCGCACTCGACCACGCGTCGAGAAGTCGCCCCCAAGGACTGACCCGACTTCCGAAGGGTAGCGCCGTGTGTCCGGCCGCGAGTACAACCACACGGACTGCTGGGGATACAGCCGGTGATTGCGCAGTTCCGCGGAGTATTCGATGAAGTGCGCGATGGATGACGCCAACGGGCAGCCGGTCTTCAGGCATCGCTTCGGTAACGATGCCATCATGACCCTCGCCGACGACGAAGATTGGATGAACGACGACCGGGCGATCGAGCGGATCATCCCCGCGCGCCAGGTCACCCCAGATCACTCCGGAGGCTACGCCAGTGCCATGCTCGCGCTGCCGTGCCTCAACCCGTCCCGCGAAATCATGCGGATCATCCATCGCAATTCGGCCCCGGAGGGCATCATGACCTTCGAGCGGAACTCCATCCAGAATCGCAACCAGAGGGCTACCTGAGGCGAGGCGTCCACCCACTGGTGGCACTTGGGTCGGAGGTGCAAGTCTGGCGGAACTCAGCCCGATCGATTGCGGCCGGGCGGCTGCTATGCGCGGATTGTTGATGATTGCACCGTCGCCCGCAAGGAGCTGTCGTGCCACGTCGGCAGGGAACCGCGCGAGTACGGCGTGATATGCGATCGCCGGGATTTGCAAGGCATCCACGACCGCGCAGCCGGCGACGGCCAGTTCTGCACGCAACTGATCCTCGACCTCTCGCCTGACGTTGGCGCTGTCGCGAAACCATAGTTCGATCTCTCCGGTGACGCTGGTAGCCCCGCCATTGAGGAGTTGCTGCCAGACCTCGACGATCGTTGTGCCCTGAAGTCGGTCCTGCGCGTTCCACGGTCGGACGTCCTTGAGCATGTCAAAGACTCGCTTCCACGGATAAAGGCCGGTGTCGAAAGTCACGGAAGGGTTAGAGCACCATCTATCCCACATGCTCAGGAGTTGTTGCAGGGCTCGTTGGTTCTGCGCCACGACGTAGAAGCTGAGAGGAATAAGATCACCATCTCTCGTGGTGAAACCTTCGTCTGGTTCTTCTTCGCCCTCGTCCACCTCGGCCAAGAACTCAAGTCCTGAAATGCCTCGCACGGCCGCCTGAAAGTCGGTGATCGAGTCGCGGACCTCCAATACGACCACTAGCTCCGGATCGTATCCGTCGATGGTGGTCGTGATTTGTAGACGCTCGTTGGCCATCGCCGCTTGCAGAGCGGCAAACCGAGGGGCTAGGCGGCCGCGCTGCGCGGCGCCTCCCGGGCCCTGACGACCGGGGTAGTACGGATTCAGTCCAGTTCGCGCACCTCCATCAGTCGTACTGACCGTCAGTATCGGGTAGGCACGTTGCGCCTCGGCGCTCGACATCACACTTCCCCCTAAGTGAGATCAACGCTGTGATCAATTACAGATACTCCGATAGAACTTCTCTCCGACGCGCATCGAGCACGAGGTTCTCGACGTCCGCGAAACTCGATTGCTTGTCCAACGCTGCCGTGAGTTCTGCGGTCGCGCTCAGGCCCACGCGCTTAGACAGCACCTCCGCGAACTGTCGTCTCTCGTTGAGGTCCGGTAGCGGCATCTCGATGACCACCTGGAACCGACGCCAGGCAGCGCGGTCGAGCAATTCCTGATGGTTGGTCGCCGCAATGACCAGTACATGGCTGGGAAGCGCGTCGATCTGCAGGAGCAAAGTGCTGACAACTCGCTTCACCTCACCGTTGTCGTGGTGATCGCCCCGTTCCTTCGCCAAGGTGTCGAACTCGTCGAGAAAGAGGACTGATGGTGACGTCGCGGCTTCCGTGAACAGGAGATGCAGGCGACTAGAAGTTTCGCCGAGGTAGCTGCCAATCACATCCTCGTATTGGATGACTCTAAACGGAACGCCGAGCTCCTTGGCGACAGCTTCGGCCACGGTAGTCTTGCCCGTTCCCGGTGCACCGGTCAGAAGGAGGCGATGGCGCGGCTCCAGCCCGACAGCCCGGAGATCGCGCGCGTGGCGCTGCTCGACAATCAGCGCTCGCAGCGTATCCCGGTTCGTCGTTGTAAGTTGGACGTCACTCATAGACCGATTTGCGACCCGCAGGCTCGCACCAGATCTAGCCACGGGTGCTGCAATGGCTTCGCCCGGACGCAGGCGAAAATCACTCGCGTCAATGAGAGCCCGAAGACGTGCGGCTACACGCGTGTGGCCGATACGTTCCTCTTCGTCCGCCACGATTGACGCCAACCGCTGAACGGCCGCCGCATCCCCTTCAAGCGCCGCCGCGGCAAGGTCAAATATCAACTCAGACCGAGTCACTCGCCTGCGCCCCTTCCTGACCTAGTAGGCAACCCAGGTGTCCTGAATGCTGCCGCGAGAATAGCCATGCAATCTCGAGTGGAGATCGAGCGCCTGGTCTTCTGTGAGGGAACTAATGTAATCCGCTGTAGCGCGTGCCCGGGCTGCTCGGTCAGAGACGTGCTCTTCCTTGGAAGTGCGCTCCAGAAGGTCCCGTAAGCGAGTCGGGAGGCGCTGTTGACGCCGCTCTTGCGCGGTCCACTCCGTGAGCGCCTCGAATAGGTCACGAACGACACGCTCCTGGCCACGCTGCAGAGTCGCCAGCGGCGGGTCGTTGATCACAAACTGCCAAGTCAGCTGCTTGAGCAGGTGCACTTCTTTTCGCAGGTCCTCACTGATCTCGAGCCCGCCGGTTGCGTTCAACTCCGTTCCCAGAACGTATCTGCCAATGAGCGCCGACCCCATTCGGTTTACCTCGGATCGGCTACGCTCCGTGCCGTCGAAGTCAGCCTCGATGAGAACGAATCGACTAATGAAGTCAAAGACCTCCGTAGCTTCCGCGGACCAATCCTCACCGCCCCACTCCTTAAGCGCCTTCGCAAGAAACTCTGTTCTGGCGACTTCATCGCGAAACAGGCTGCCGAGCCGAATGAAGCCCGCCCGGTAGAAGTCTTCGAGATCGTGGACTGCATAACTGATATCGTCCGCCCAGTCCATGATCGCGGCTTCAAGACTCTGAGATGTGTCGTCGGGGTCTGTGCGAACCTGCTGAAAGTCGTCGCGCTCCGAAAGGTAGGCGCCCCACTTGTCCTTTTTTCGAGCGTTCGGGTGGTCGCTCATCCACGGGTACTTCAGTATCCCGTCGAGCGTTCGCGCCGATAGATCTAGGCTCAACTGTTCGCGCCGCACTGCAAGCTTCGTTACGATCCGGAAGCTCTGAGCGTTGCCTTCGAAGCCGTCCACATCTGACGCCGTGCAGCATTCGTCGAGAACTCGCTCCGCGATATGCCCGAAAGGTGGATGCCCCAGATCGTGCGCAAGGCCAGCAGCCTCGGCAGAATCTACGTCCACGTCGGCCTCGTAGCGCCGCTGCAGGAACTGTGCGATCCGGCGGCTAAGCTGCGCAACCTTCTGCGTGTGCGTTAGCCGGTTGTGAAGAAGCTGTCTTTCACCGACAGCGACGACCTGCGTGACCCCGGTTAGCCGCCGGTACGCGGACGAATACAGCAGACGATCGTAATCATGCTCTGCAGGAGAGCGATAGTCGTCTGTCTGGTCGCCGCTCACGCACCAACCCGGCGCAGCCGCCGATCACTCGTCAACTGCACCTGCTGACTGTCGATGAGGCGCCAGATTGCCTCTCGAACTATCGCCTCGTCTGCGGTTGAGCGGAAGCGGTCTAGCGCCTCCAAGACTTTCGGCTCGTCGTCGATTCCAGCCGCGACTAGTTCACTCACCCGAACGATCTCTTCGTCAAGATATTGGCGGGCCTGCCGCCCCTGAGCGGTAACAAGACTCATCGCACGCTCCCCGAGATCGACAACCAACGCGTTCACGTACTTACTACCATACGGGGCCGACACAGGCGCTGTACCGCCGCGGCCTAGTTGATGTTGTTCGAGCGCCCCGGATCGGCGTGGGTTGGGTGCCGACGGTCCCGCGTACGGCGCACGCGTAGACCCCCGACTGTCTGGAGACTGCAACCACTCGCGAGCGCGCATCGCGCGACGTACCCTCCAGGCGCGACTAGGGCCAGCCGGGAGGCTAAACCACATAGCGAAACGCCATTGATGCAACGGCACCGGCGCTCGTTCTGGTCCCTTCGCCGCGCGGAAACGCCGCCGGATCCTGGGAACGCTTCTATCGGCGCGTCGAGCTGGACGAGAGTGCTCTAAGGAGCGCCTTGCTGAGTCCGTTCTTGGTGCTCGGTTATCCAGTGACCGTCGTAGTAGCCTGCATCGTTGCGCATGTGGATTCTGCGGTCAATCATCGGCGAGATGAGGATCGACTCGTGCAGCGGCGTCAGCGCGTCAACGACGATCTTGCCGATGTACGCAAGGATAGCGATCTGGCCAGTCGAATGTCCGAGCAGGACGGGTGCGAACTCGTTCAGCACCTGCTCGGCGTGACCTTGCGGAACACCGAAGTGCACGCCACCTTCGACATGAGCGTAATAGCGAATGAGGTCGCGCACAGTTAGTGGCTGCCCCTGGATGAAACCTACCGTGGCCCGCAGGAACTGCTTGAGTTTGACCCCAGGAAGGTCGTCGTCATCGCTAACGTTGAGCTCAGGCCCGCCCAGCTCAACGTGTTGGGGGCGTCTCGTGCCGTCAGGCTCCTCGAAGTAGGCGGCTTCGGTCCGGGGCCTGATACGGAACTCGACAGGAATCTCCGGGCGGACTTCACGGACAGTGTTGGCGAGCGGGCTCGCGTCCAGAAGCAGCTTTCGGAGCAGCGGCGCAATGCCGAGAAGCTCGTAACGAGAGCGAGTCTCAGGCGTGGCGCTTCGCCGGCGTACGTCGTCTACCGTCTCCACGAAGAGCCACTCGGCCAAGATGATTTGTGAGCTGACTTCGCGTGTCATGTATGCCTCCTCACGTAGTTGCTGAAGGGCACGCCGGTGGCGGACCTCAATACTCCCGTTGCGTCGGGCAATCCTTGCCGCCGCGTGCGCGATCCGCGGGCGTGGCGTGAGCGGCCGATGCCCTTCAAAGATGCTCGAGCGATGAACGGTCGGGTGAGTCGCCCGCGATGGCTGGCCTGACGTCGCGGGGGGGGGCGGCGACAGCTCAGCGAATCGCCGCACCATGCCCCCGCGGACCCCCGCCTCGTAATGCCGTATGACACAATGCTCCGTGCGCGCTCAGCCTTCACCTCACGCGCGGTGCCCGACCCCTTCTCCATCGTCCGCGAGATGCACGCACTCACGAGGTCATCGCTCGATTGGGATGTCGCGAAGCTGAATCAGCTCGGGGTAGCCGACCATCGTGTACATCATGGACTCCGGCACGTAGCCGGGGGACTGCAGCCACGCGCGCACCTTGTCACCTTGACCACGACGATCCGCGATCTCCACCAGGACGTCCTCAGCTGCCTGATAAGTGTGGCCGGGCCTCAGCCGTCCCTTCGAAGCGCGAAGCATGAACTCTTCGGTCGGCGACTCGCCGTCAACTCGCTTGTGAGCCCACTCTCCGAGCTTCTGGTTGCCGTAGAACATGTCAGTTACAACCGACAGTGTTTGAACGCGATGCCATACCTCCATGACGTTGGTTTCCGGTTCCCGGCCTTGTGTAGCCTCGGAAAGGTAGACGAGGAATCGCACCATGTAATCCGAGTTGTGGAAGACGCTCACGGGCACCAAAGTGCTGAGAACGGCAGTCGCCCCAGCGGCGATGAGCATGTCTGACACGGCAACGACGCCGCCTCCGCGGGGGCCAGTGTGGCATGCGCTGAGGATGACCAGCGGCGGCATCTCTCCCAGGTCAACCCCGATTGTGTGTTCCTCGCCGACTACAAGGCCCGCGACGTTGCGATCCTTGTCCTGAAACCCGTGGGCACTGATGATCAGAATCGACGGCTCGTAGTCCGCGATGGCAGCGCGGAGATCGTCACAGGTGAGTGTCTCCCGAATCTCGAACGACACGCTCTTGGACGAAAGTTGTGACACCGCAACGCCCCACGCGACTCGCGAGGCGGACCCGACCGGATCGCTTTCCGGGATGCACTCGGCGATGAGTATCCGCAGATTGCCGCTCATATCGGCCCCGGTGCCGGGGGTAAGTTCAATTTGCAGGGCGCGAGTGAGCGGGTTCACAGTTCGGTAGGCGATAGGCGCGCGTGTAGCCAGTGGAGCCGTGTCCCCCGGCAAAGTCAGGAGGCCGATTGGGAAGTTCGTGAAGGCGTGCAGGCTAGTTGCCCTGCCCACTACGGCGGGCAGAGATCCGCTCCACATGCTGGATGCCGCGACATCCAGTCTCCGCAGGAGGGTTCGCACCTTCGCTGGGTTTGGTCCATCGATCCAGTGCTGCTCCAATGCAGCCAGAGCGTGGAAAAGACTGTCGGGCACCGCGGGCAGCAATACACCCATCGACTCACAAGCAGTGGAGTCGTGCGCGACGAGCAGGCTAAGGACATCGGGATGTCCGGACCAGAGTTCGTCACTTGTGGGCCGAGCTGACTTCTTCCGGTAGCGAGGGGCGACTCCCGGCAAGCACAGTGAAACTCGCGCTCGCATGGACGGCATGAGTTCCCGCATCTTCTTCGGGAACTCGACCAGGCACTCTTCCGGCGTTGTGCCAGCGTCTTCCAGCTGGATGAGTGCTTTGGTGCGCATCCTGAGCTCAAGCACATCGAGTGCTCCCTTCGCGGGATCCTCATAGCAGGTCGGCTCATTTGACGGCATCCCCAGCAATTTGGCCATCCGCTTGAAGGAGATGTCGGACCCGCCGGTGTAGGTACCATCGGTCCATCGCGGCGCTGCCGGGTCGAGCGCGAACGTGCCGGGCCAGTCCTTGCTCCACGCGGCTGTTAGATCGTTCCAATGTCTGTCGAGCGTTTCCTGGGACAGCTCATCGAAGGTGACGGCGGGCAGAGTGAATCCGTGTTTTCGGCTTGCTTCCCGCGCGACGGCATGACTGGCCGGCGGACAGATGACGAGGATCAAGTCGTAGACGGAGCTCAGAGCGGTGAGATGTTCCTCGCGTTTCAAGTAGTCGGTTGGCGCCAGAAGCACGCGGATCTTGCGGGGGTCGTCCTGCGCGGCGTCGATGGCGCGCAGCGGCAGGTCGAGGGTGTCGAATCTAGTCTTCGGAAGGTGCAGCGCGTAGCGAATTCCGATGAGCGCTGGCAGCAGCCGTTCGTCGAAGAGGCCCGCTTGGATGGGTTCCGAATCACCAACCATGAGGAGCGGTTCGACAGGTTGGTCCATCACGCTCGCAATGTCACAAGTCACGATGTACAAGGGAGGCGGGATGTCAACCGGGCTCATAACGATGATTCTCCTGCAACTATGCCGCGTCACTCGCCTGCGATAACGACCGACATACGGGATCCCCTCCTAGCCAAAGAGCGGGGGCCCTGCGCGCTGTATCCTCGGCGCGACGTCGTTACGTCGGCCGACGGGCCGAGGCAGCGGCCGCTACCTGACGGCTACGTACGACGGCGCTGTCGAGTCCTCCCGCGGAAACCACAATCTGGCGACACAAGCCGCCGCGGCGCGCGGATGCCGGTCGCCCAGTGCGCTGACTTTGACATCTGTAGATAAACGCTGGACAAGAGACCGTGGCGAGAGACGGAAAAGCAGCCTGCGGCCGAACGATCGACCCTCCATCGCACCAGGTGGAATCTACATTCCCGGGCCGCGCCCCACACCCGGCGCTCCAACCATCGGCCCCGTCACCGCGGCCGCCTCCCGACTCCTCGCCGCGCGCCGGACCTCTGCCTCGGCCGCGCACAGCATCCTGCATCGTCAACTCGGGCGTACCGCGTTGCAGCGACTCGGCGAGGCAGTCGCGGGCTGCGGCATCCGTCCGCGCCACGACGATCGCCACGTTGCTCAGCCGCCCGCGCGTGAGGCCCAAGTAGAGTCCCGCGGCGTCGACATCCGGCCCGACTACGGACGCGTCGGCGGTGTCGCCCTGCACGCCGTGCACGGTGGACGCGTAGGCGAGCTGCAGGTGCTCGCGCGCGTACTCGGTGGACACACGCGCCACCTCGCCACTGTCGCTCACGGAGACAAGAGACAGGTACTCGTCGCGGATGCCGCGCACGATCCACTGCGCGCGATTCTCGACGCCGGTGAGCCGGTCGTTGCGACGGGTCTGGACGGTGTCGCCGACGAGGATGCGCTGCTGCCCGATCCCCCACGCGGCGACGCGGACGTCGAGCTCGCCCTGCTCGACTCGCCGCTGCTGGATGGCGTCGTTGATCGCATCCGCCTCAGCATTGGTACCGGAAACCAACGTCACCCGCTTGCCGCGCGCGTGCCACTCGAAGTACGCGTCGATCATGCGCTCACGCGCCGCTTCGTGATGATCGACCCGAGCGACGTGACCGCGTTCGGCAAGCTCGCCCGCAACCACCAGCGCACGCTCGCGACCCGCATCCCGGAGCCGCAGTGTCAGCGCCGCGTAGCCGGGATCGCGGAACCGGTGCACCGTGTCGAGCTCGACCGCAGCGTTCGCGTGCCGGATCGCAGAACCCATCGCACCCGCATGTCCGACCGGCAACGCCTGGTGCGTGTCACCCACGAAGGCCAGCCCGACACCCTGCTCGATCGCGAGCTCCACGAGGACGTTCGCCGTCTGCAGGTCGACCATGCCGGCTTCGTCGACGACGATCCGATCGCGAGAGCGCAACACGTACTGGGTTGGTCCGCCGTATACGGCGCCCGTGCCGGGATCGACTTCTGCCACTCGAAGCCTGGTCCACACCTTCGCGCCGGCCTCCTCGGTGGCCCATCGGTAGCCATGGTCCGAGAGCAGGGCATGAATACTGGATGCCGCGGCCCCGACCTCGCGAGACGCCACCGACGCCGCTTTCCGTATGGGAGCGACAACGAGCATCCGGCGCCGTTGCGACGTAAGCGCCGCGAACGCAGCGCGCAGCATGGTCGTCTTGCCCGCGCCGGCGGGGCCTGTCACCGTCACGAGCCCGTCCGTGCCGGCGATCGCGCACGCGGCGACGCGTTGCGACGCATCCAGTGCCGAAAGATCCTCGTTCGGTGCGAACTGGTGCAACTCCCCCGGCAGCAGGGATCGCCCCGGATGGGCGAGCACGTCCAGGCGGCCGGCGAGACGCACCTTGGCGCGCACGGTCTCGGTCGCCATGAACGCCTTCACGTGCGCGGGCGGATCATCGGCAACGAGCCGGTAGACGGAACGCATGGCACGCTCCGTGATCTCAGCGATCACGCCATCGAGCCGGTCGCGCTCCGCAACGACCCCCGTGCGCGACAGCGCGCGTACTGCTCCCGCGCGGACGTCGAAGTTGCTGAACCTCCCGCCGCATGAGGTGGACCGCTCGTCCGCGTCGACGACCGCCTGTGCCGCGAGCAGATCCAGGTCGACCTCATGCGGGTCTGTCGCAGCAATCGAAACGGGCGCGCGCGTTGCGATCAGGCTCGGATCGATCGCAGCGACCTCGTCGCGGACGCGCGCCTCCCACAACGCCTCATCGACATCGGCCGGCTTGTTCGGACGCGACACCGCCCACGCGCGTCGATCGATCTGCTGCAGCACCTCCACGCTCGGCGCCGCTCCCCCGTGCGCCGCCGACCACTGCGCGACTAGGCGTGCGCGGTTGGCTTCGATTTGCGCCGACCGGCGCGAGACCGGTCGGACGGCGCCGGCGAGCTCGGCGATCTCCCCGTTGGGGTCGAGCGTGTATCCGTGACGGGCGAGCGCGGCGATCCAGGCCGGATCGGTGCGGGCAGCGAGCTCGCCCTCGGCGTTGACCACCGTGTGCAGCTTCATCGCAACGCGTGAGTCGAGGTTCGACCACTTGCCGTCCGCGCCGAGCACCTTGATGTTCAGCCAGAGATGACGGTGGATGTGCGGGTCGAGCGCGCGCGAGCGACGGTGCTGCAGCTCGACGACTTCGATGCGCGTGATCGTCTCGCGGATGAGTCCGCCGTGTCCGCGGCGTGCGTTGAGCTCGGTTTGCCAGATGAGCAGGATGCGGTCCCGCAACCGGTCTTGGAGGGCCTCGAACTCGGCTGCGAGTTCGGGATGGAGCAGCGCGGCGATGCTGTACGACCTCGGGTGGTTGAGCGTGCCGTCGAGCAGCAGGTCGGCGTCGGGGCTCAGCCGTGGGTGGCCGCGCTCCTCCCCCGTGACCGGGTCGTGCCCGGTGAGCCAGACGCGAAGGCCGCCGGCCGTGAGTTGGTCAGTCGTGATGACGCCGTTGTCGACGATGAACCGAGAGACGGTTGAATCGGATGCTGCGCCATACGCCTCGAGCGCTTCGGCGCCCGTCGGGTAGGGCACGTGGGCGTCGCACGTGCCCTCGAGCGCGTAGGAGATCGCCTGTGGGACCCCGCGGGATTCGACGCCTCTCTTCCATCGCTCCAGCCCTCCACGCGTGGCGCCAGGATAGGCTGTGTTTTGCCTCTTATCCAGGGATTTTCCTGGTGTGCTGGTACATGTAGGGAAGTGCCTCTAAACGGGCTCGCTCACCCCATGGTGCCTGCGTGCACCGTCCTTCCATTGCCTCGATCGTCTTTCCATTGCCTCGTCGTTGTACTCCATTGCGTTGGACTAGCGTGTCGCATCGCATGCAATGTGATGGCAAGGTTCCTGCGGCGTCCTGTCGCGCGGATCCTGGTTGCCAGTCGCCTTTCGCTAGTCGACCAGCCAACACCGACCATTTAGCGAGACCAAAGCCGGTCCTGGTTAGAGCTGCGTCCGTTGACCGACCGACGATGTCACAGTTTCCACGCTCCCGGCACTGCGCGCGAGTAGTCATCGATGCCGATGGCTTCGAAGTGGCGCTTGGCGGACTTGATCTTGGCGAGCTCAACGGGGCGGAGCTTCGAGTCGTCGAGGGTGCTCTTCGTCTCGCGGATCATGTAGATCCGGTCTTCGCCGTCCTCCTGCTTGATGATCGCCCAGTCGGGGTTGTAGGGGCCCACCGGGGTGTCGATCTTGAACTTCGCGGGCAGCTTCATGAACAGCTTGATGTCCTCACGTGAGTCGAGCAGTTCAGCAAACTGCCGCTCCACGTCCGAGTCGAAAACGACGTAATCGAAGTCAGTCTTCTGGGTGTGCTGCACCTTGTACATCTGGTCGAGGAAGCGCTCCTTCTCCTCCTCACCGTCCCGCTGCAGCTCACGCAGCTCGTAGACCGAGCCCGCGATCCGTTCGTACTGGATGCCGTCAACCACGATCTTCGCCAGCTCACTTTGGAGGGCGCGCTTGGCCATCGCGGTGAAGTCGTTCGGGTTGCCGATGAATTCGCCCAGCCGGCCGCTGCCGATCAGGATGTCGACGATGGTCTTGCGGGTAAGGGAGGTGGACTCCTGCAGCTCCGTGATGATGTCGGGCAGGTCATAGCTGCCCTTGAGATCGGCGGAGCGAGTACCGACTTCTTCGCCCTTGGCCCCGCCTCGAAGCACCTTGACTCCGGCGCGGGTTACCTGGATGCGCAGCGGGTCGATTTTGGGCGCTTCACGGATCGCCCGGAGGGCGTTCTCGATCAGCTGCTCGCGCTTGACCTTGACGCGGTAGGTGGTCTTGTGGCTGATCGTCTCCCAGAACTCCTCGAACTCCGGAGTGGAGTAGAGCTGCTTGTTGAGCACGCGCGGCTGACGCTTGCTGACCGGCTTGACGTACTTGCCGATGTTCGCCCGCTCGACCAGCTCGATGATGATCGACTCAGCCCAGACGAAGTCGACCGGCAGGCCAAGATCGAAGCCAAGCTGGTTCGGCTGGAACTTCGGAGTGACAACGCCGTCCTTGTCGATGAAGCCCTTGTCCTTGAGGTGCTCCCATACGAGGACGGATCGCTCGTAGCCGAACTGATGGTCGGTGAGCGCACCTTTCTCGTCCTGCAGCGGGATCTTCGAGAACTCAGCCCTACGAACCCGGCCGATCTCGACGCCGGCGTCCTTGTACTCGCGCTGGAGCGCATCCGCAAACTTCGTGTACGACTCATTCGCTACGACCGTCAACGTCGCGACGCCACGGTCAGCGACACGGGTGTACCCGTCCTCGGTCTTTGCGACGGGGAGGCGCAGGCCACGTCCGAGGGTCTGGCGGCGCTCGGTCTCGGCACCCATTTCTCGCAGGGTGCAGATCTGGAAGACGTTCGGGTTGTCCCAGCCCTCGCGCAGGGCCGAGTGGCTGAAGATGAACCGCACGGGTTCGTTCTCGTCGAGCAGGCGTTCCTTCTGCTGCATGATCAGCTCATAGGCGTCATCGTCGGCCTTGGACGTGCCGGACGAGTCCTGGAAGGTGGTCGTCTTGCCGCGTTTGATCTGGGAGAAGTACGCCCGGCGCAGTTCACTCGGCGCCTGAGGCAGCAGTTCCTGGTAGCGCGCGGACTTGGCGCGCTCCTCGACGAAGACCTCGTCGAACCACTGCACGAAGTCACCGCTCGCGTCGTCGTTGTTCGTGCCGTCGCCCAGGTAGCTGGCTACCTTGTCGACGAAGAAGAGGCTGAGCACCTTGATGCCCTTGGCGCGGAGCATCGATTCCTTGCGGAGGTGCTCGCGAACAGTCTCGCGGATCATCTCCTTGTAGATCGCGCCGGTGGAGGCACCGATGCTCTCACCCTCGTAGAGGAAACCGTGCGAGGTGAGGTCAACGTAGGCAGGCTCGACGCTCATCTCGTTGATGCGCCAGCCCTCGTAGATCGGGTTGTTCGTCAGGCGCGCATCCGACAGCTCCTGGTGCTGCTTCACGCTCACAACCCGACGCTCAAGCGATCCATCGGCCTTGCGACAGGAAAGCTCCAGCCGGGCCGACCACGACGGCTCACGCCGAACCTCGACCAGCTTGATATACGGCGTCGCATCC
>Ga0065721_10001281_pt1 | contig 15721 bp, 16 predicted proteins | sample Mesricmetagenome_FD_59108 | JGI IMG/M metagenome (GOLD analysis project Ga0065721, IMG submission 59108) | Mesophilic microbial community from rice straw/compost enrichment Sample: eDNA_1 v2 (version 2) | ecosystem: Engineered > Solid waste > Grass > Composting > Bioreactor | place: USA: Davis... | reverse complement strand
AATATTGTCTCTGGTGCAAACACTTTAAGTCCGGTAGTCAACAACAGCGGAACATACACCCTTACTATCACAAGTGCTTTAGGATGCGTAAAACAGGGTTCTGTAAATGTAGTTAANAATATAACTCCTCCTACGATAACCTTAAATGCATCTGCCTTATCCATCTGCAAAGGAGATTCCGTAATCCTTACCGCTTCCGGAGCTGCAACTTACACATGGACGGGTTTACCCGGAAATGGAAATACACAGACCGTTTCTCCTAATTCAACAACTACTTATACCGTTACAGGAATAGGCACAAATGGTTGTCCTGCACCAAACAGCACTTCGATCACGATCAACGTAGTTCCTGAAATAACAGCCTCATTGCCCGATGTAGAGATTTGCCAGGGAGAAACAGCTACTCTAAACGCAGGTGGAGGTCCCGGATACACATACATTTGGAACACAGGAGCAACTACACAAACTATAGACACATCACTTGCCGGAATTTACACAGTTACCATTAATAATGGTTCGTGTTCTAAAATACTGACAGCAGTAGTTTCATATATTTCCACCCCGATCATAACAGGCATTATATATAAGGATAAAACATTAACGATTAATGTAAAAGACACAAATGTTTCTTTGGAATATTCCATAGACGGAGGAGTAACATGGCAAGACTCCAATATTTTTACCAATGTGCTTAAAAATACTTTATACCCGATCAGAGTCAGAAAAAGAGGAGTTCCGTGTGACACTCATATAGAATACTATACTTTCTCCATAACCAACACCATTACTCCGAATAGTGACGGAATAAATGACACTGTGGATTTCAGTGAAATAAGTAAGTTTGGAAATTTTGAAGGCAGTATTTTCGATAAGTACGGCAAAGCAATCTTTAAGGTAAGTTCTAAAAACCCTGTGTGGGACGGAAAATACCTTGGAAGACCATTACCAACCGACACGTATTGGTATAGCTTATCATGGATTGATCCGATCAGTAAGAACCCGGTAGAGCTATCCGGATGGATACTTTTAAAGAACAGGAAGTAGCCTTTATAATTAATATTTAAAAAAGCTATAAGCCTTATTAAGCATTTAAACAAAAAATATCTTATTTTTGCATTCACTTTATTCATGGGGTTGACTGGTTTCGACAGCAAGGTCAATGGGTAAGTAAGCATGCAGAGAACCGTAGCGCGATCTCTATAATCCCTTGCTACAAAATTTTAACTGGCAACGAAGAGTTCGCTCTTGCAGCTTAATATCGAAGTATAGTAGATCAAGCGTTTCCCCGAAGATTTTAGTAAGGGAGCAAGATATCTCACAAATGCTCTGTTCTGCGGCGTTTGATTCTGAGGTATAGGAATGCGGAAATAAGGCTTTAGACGCTTCGGCTAAAGCTCGAAAACTATAGAAGCTAAGCTGGAAGTTGGGTGTCTGCTCTCTGCTTTCAGTCGAAAACCAATAGCAGAATAAGCATGTAGAAAGCTTATGTATTGCTTGTTTGGACGAGGGTTCGAATCCCTCCAACTCCACTTTTTAAGCTAAAGAGAATTTGTAAATTATTGAATTTTAAATAATTACATTTTCTCTTTTTTGTTTTTGTATCCGAAATTGTATCCGAAAACTAAATTTGGTAATTATTTGATCTAATTAAACCTCATTTAATCTATTTGAATAAACCTCAATTATAAAAGCTTTATTAGGATGTAAAGATACGAACTATAGAAATGATTTCAAATAAATTAGTACCATTTTAGATATATAGAATATATAAGGAGCTATGATTTTCAACAATGGAATTTTAACTCTTTTTTTTGCGCTTCTATTTATTGTAATAATAAACAATTTCATTTTCAGGAGTACGTCACACCTTTCTTTTGACATATAAATCCCTTTGATTCGTTTTTCAATATATACATCATTGAATAATCAATCATCTATACAATAATATCTATATGGTTTATGAAGTTGTAAATCTTCTCCGTAAAAACATCTTAAAAATGTTGAGGTTACCATATAGCTAGTAAAAAATAATCTTGAAGTTTAAAAGGCAGGGGGTACAAACAAAAATGTCTTTTCAGGGTATGCCTTAGACTGATATAGGTACTCTATCGGGACATATAAAAAAGAATTTTCAAAATCCGTAATGAGGTATCGGATTTTTTTATCATTTTTGCAATTCATGAAATTTAAAACGGTTTAATTATTGATATAGAAAATTTTATCTAAAAAGCTATCATGCTATTTTAGAATAACATCAACGAAAATAAGTGTAAGACTTATTGCTTTGCAAAAGAAAATTTGGCGATTTAAAAGTGCACAGAAGCAAAAGTTAGACACCCACGACTGCGTGGGCTGTTCTGCTTTTGTGTACAGGTTATGCCAAATACCTCTTTTGCAAAGTGTGAATAGTTCCACGCTTTGTCGTTTATAATACATTATAAAATGGGGTATCTACACAAAATCATTGAATTAGAAAAACAAAAGAACTTTCAAGAGATTGCTACAACTCTTTTCATGGAAGCCGAAATCAGCTACAACCAGACTGAATGGAGCGAGAAAAAGCAAAACATGAAATATTGGGAGTTTGTAAGCAAAACAAAACACCTTCTTAATAAAGACTTTCATAAAAATCTCATGTTCGGAGATTTAAAACCCAATCTACACTTGATAAATGCCTACAAAATGATTGGCGGAAAAGGCGATATTGCATTTTGGAGAGAAGACAAATATCCCCTTGACGGAGCAATAGCACGTCTCATGTTTACCCCGACAATTTATATTTACGCAAAAGAATGTTGCGAAGTATTTGAAGAAAAGATAGGTAATAAGCCATTATTTATGAGTGGTTTAACCCCACAGGGAGTTATCAACAAATACAATTCTGAAAAAAATACAACGAAATCATCATCAACCTACGTAAATAATAGCTCACAAAGTGGCTGTATGGGAGTTTTATTACTAATAACGGGAATTATTAGCCTACTTATATTACAAATTAACTTTTAAAACAATTAAAATATTATGAAAAAATTAATTTTTACTTTAATGTTCACATTACCAACTCTTTATTTTGCACAGGAAGAAAAACCGAAAGAATCACAAACCGCTAAAGAGTGCGTTTTACCAAAAGATTTTAAAGAACCAATCAAAAACAACCGTCTTAAAAAGTTCGTAGCCATAGACAATGGAGTTAACGAAAAGGATGTAATTATAATTCGGGCGCAGAATGGTTTTGGTAGTGGGATTTATACGGTATGTGTAAATCAGCAACCCATCCAGTATCAAAAAATGGGTACAGTTTTTATGCGGGAGGGAAAAAATCCATTTAATAACGCAAAATGATGTTTCAGATTCTAAGTTCTGTTTCTGGATTTATTTGCCTTACAACTCCATACAGAGAATACAGCACATGGGATAATATAGAGTTTTTCTTAATGTTAATCTCATTTGCTGTTTTGTATGTGGGTTTTGCTTACTACTTTTTGTATATTCTAAAACTTTTTACTGATAGACTTAAAAAACATTTTTAATAAAAAATGCTTGACAATAGCTATATTATACATGAAACCTTTTATGTATTGTAAAAAATTCGATTTACCAGCTAAAAAGCAAACTAAAATAAATTTATTTTTCAGATAATTTTATATTAAGATTATTTATACCTCTTTGCAACTCTAAAAACATTTCCTTTACATTCTGACCTGAAAATTCATCAGCATCAAATTCTTTAGTATTAATACTACATGCAAACTCCCAAACCTCAACAATATCAGTTAAAAAAATATCATAAGGTTCATAAAAATCATTATCTGCTTTAACAGACAAAGAGTTTTCATTAAAATTTTGAAATCTTTTATAAGTAATTCCTTCATTCAAGGTTACAAAAACATAAGTTTTATTAGATTTTAAATCTGATAAGTTCTCTAAATATTTTCCAACTATAAATGTTCCATCTTTAAATGGAGGCATTGAATCACCATCAGCAGGAAAAGCTCTATATTTTCCATTTGTTAAAAATGGGAGTGAAATATTCTGTAAACTTTCAATATAGCAAGGATCAGTATATCCATTTAAATAACCCATCGAAGCTTTTTGAGGAATTATTTCAATTCTATTATTCCCTGATTCATCAACCATAATCGGTAGTAGGATTCTATTATCAGGTAACTTCAACATTTCTTCTAATGGATATTTTCGAATATCTACCGACACCAAAAGATCAATACTAACACGAAAATATTTAGAAATTCTAATTAAAATTTCTATTGGAGGCTCTGACGTACCATCTTCATATTTTGCATAACGAACCCTAGTTATTAATAAAGCATCGGAAACTTTTTGCTGTGACAAGTTTTGCTTCCCCCTAAGGATACGGATATTATCTGAAAAAATTGACATTGTTATGATTTGTAACAACAAATATAATGTAAATTGAGATAAAAAATACTACTTTTGTGCTTGCAATTATAAAGAGTTCACATATATTTAAACGTGCACTTTAATATAAATCTTTGAGAACCAATAAATGAAATATCTAGGTGGTGAAATATATGAAGGAGACTGTTTGGAGGTCATGAAAAACTTGTCCGATAAGTCTGTGGATTTAATACTGTGCGATTTACCGTACGGGACTACTCAAAATAAATGGGATAGCGTTATTCCGTTGGATAAGTTATGGGCTGAATATAAAAGAATAATAAAGCCTAAAGGAGTAATTGCTTTGACTTCACAAGGTATATTTACGGCAAAATTAATTTTAAGTAATGAATCTTGGTTTAAATATAAATTTGTATGGGTAAAAAGTAAACCTACTAATTTTCTAAACGCTCGAAGACAACCTCTTCGACAACATGAAGATATTTGTATTTTTTATGGAAGTCAACCCGACTACAACCCGATTATGTCTAAAGGAGAGCCTTATAATAAAGGAACAAGAAAGGCTCAATACACTGGAAGTTATGGAGATTTTAAACCAGTCCAAGTAAAAAGTGAAGGAGATAGATTTCCAACTGATACATTATATTGTAAAACTGCAGAAAGCGAAACAGGTGGAAAAGTTTGGCACCCTACACAAAAACCAGTTGCATTAGGTAGATATTTGATACGAATGTTTACCAAAGAAGGAGACATTGTTTTAGATAATACATTTGGGAGTGGCAGTTTTTTGGTTGCAGCAGCTTTGGAAGGAAGACGCTTTATTGGAATTGAAAAGAATGAAGAAGTACATCTTTTTAAAGAGAAGCAGATTGATTATATTCAAATAGCAAAACAAAGATTAACAGAAGTGGAAGAAAATATGAAACAAAACATTGCTCCCGCTCCTTTATTTTCTGAACTACAACCTAATGCTAAGGCTGGAAAAACACCCCGTCGAGGAATGGTTGACGTAGATGAAATCATCAGTGTAAGCGCTAAATAAAAACTAATAATAAATGCAAATTTCACCAAATTACAACGAAAGATCATGGGCTATTGATCTCATAGGATATTTGAAACAACTTTCATCGGACACTAATAGATCAATTAAAGACGCAGGTGGGGAACAAACAATACAAACAGAGGGAGGAAGCCTTTTCCCTGATGTTTTACTATTTGGAGATAGATCTACTGCTAGAATTTTACAAGGCTGGGAGCTTAAAATGCCTGATACCAGTATAGATGATATTTTTTTCAAATCAAATGCCGAGATTAAAGCTAGAGCTCTTGGACTAGATAGTTTCCTTTTATGGAATGTTTCAAGTGCAGTTTTATATGTTCGAAATAATAATACTGATATTTTTGAAATTCACACTACCTGGACTGATCTACTTGATATAAGAACTAGACAACAGGTTTCAAATAATCAAGAAAGGTGGAAAAGTTTAGCTAGAAAAATCTTTTTATATCTGAATGATTTATTTGATCGAGGAACCATTGAAGGGAGACCATTTATAGAAGCATATCGTAGTGGCGGAGTAACTTCATTAATAATGGACAATTCTTCAGATGTTTCTAATGCAGTTGTTGAAGCAAGTAATAGAAACCTAACTCTACGTTCTCAAATGACTCTTTGGTGGGATCGCTACCAAGCAGAATATGGAGAAGATACAATGACAAATGTTTTAGGGAAGGTAATTATTTCAAATTGGATTGGTAAAATTTTATTTGCGCAGATTCTAAGAGAAACAGATATTAGAGCACAACAAATCGCCACCATAAATGATGATACAACTCCATCTCAAGCATTAGATCTCTTTAGACAACTTTCAGAAAATTGCAACTTTTGGACTATTTTTTCTTCCGAGGGAATAGGACTAGATCTAGTTCCCGAAAGGACTTGGAATCAATTAAAACAATTTAATTATTTATTAAGCGATTTACGAATTGGCTCTGTAGACCAATCGCAACTATCTGGGATTCTTGAAGCAACTGTTGAATTAAGTACTAGAAGATTGCGAGGACAATATCCTACACCGATAGAATTAGCAAAACTACTCGTAAACTTATGCGTTCAAAACACCGTGAATGATAAAGTTTTAGATCCCTGTTGTGGAAGCGGAACTATTGTACGAGCTGCATTAGAGCAAAAATTAAGTATGGGAGTAACTCCTGAAGAAATTTCAAAAGGTATATACGCTGGAGACCAAGATCCACAGGCTGTACAGATTGCAACCTTTGCAATTGCAAAACCTGAATTAATGCATATGCCATTAAGAGTATTTCAAAAAGATGCTTTTGAGTTAACACCTGAATTAGAAGTTACATTTCGCAATCCCACAACTGGAGAAGCTTTTAATGAAAACCTAGGTTATTTTCAAGCAATTGTTAGCAATTTACCTTTTGTTTCTCAAAATGGAAGAGCGCAGTATGGAAATGCAATCAATGAAGTAAACAGAAAAATTGGAGGTGAAATTACAGGAAGGGCTGATATTTCAGCATATCTCCCATTTTCTTTACATCCATTATTAACTGATGGTGGAAGGTTAGGAATAATTATAACCAATGCTTGGCTAGGCACTAAATGGGGTGACGATTTCTATAACAACATAGAACGATTCTACGATTTGAAAAGTGTTATTACATCTGGAGCAGGACGTTGGTTTCAAAATAGTCAAGTAGTTACTAATATTCTGATCCTAGAGAAAAAAACTACACTTTCAGAATCAAACAATGAGATTAAGTTTATTGTTCTTACTCGCCCACTTGAAGAACTAGAAGACAATGAATCTATTCAAATAACAGCAGCCCAAATAGAAATTGGACAAACCCAAAATGATACAATGACCATAAGAGCAATTAATAGGGAGAATCTTGAGCTATTTAGAGCACTCGGTTTGGGAGGCAATGCTCAATTTGTTAATTGTGATTGGATTTTAGATCTACCTTTACAAAAACTTAGTAATGTATTTAAAATAAAACGAGGAGAAAGACGTGGAAATAATACATTGTTCTACCCTGCAAGAAATCATGGAATAGAGCCTCAATATTTAAAGCCATTAGTTAAAAGCCCCACTGATTTCGTAAGGCTTACCACTACAGCAGCCAGAGAAGCTTTCTCCTGTTCTATAACAGAGGAGAACCTTAATCACTTAGGACACAATGGTGCTTTAAATTGGATAAATCACTTCAAAACAGATGAAAACATCCGAAAACTGACTACTAGTAATTTAATGTGGTATGAAATGAAAACAGACACACTAACCGATTTGGTCATGTTCATTAATTACGGTGAAAGACTTTTTGTTGGAAGAGTAAACCCTCCCGCATTTGTTGACCAGCGACTAATTCGACTAGATCCAATTTCTGAAGTTGACATTGAATTATATCACGCAATATTAAATTGCACAATATCAATGTTTATTATAGAAGGCATGGGATTTGGTAGAGGTCAAGGGGCACTTGATTTAAGTAAAGATAGAATTGAAAATTTTATGCATATTCTAGATCCTTCGGAACTTGATGAAGAAAGAATCACAAGAATTAAATCAGCATTTGCACCTTTACAAAATAGAAATATAATGGTTGTTGCAGACGAGCTAGAACAAGAGGACCGCAAAGTACTAGACGACTGTATTATTGAATGCTTTGAATTAAATGTAGATAGACAACAAATATATGACGGATTGCTTAGTTTACTTGAAATTAGATTAACAGCTAATTCATAATTAAGATAAAAGAGAAAGTAGGAAGGTATTTTTTCCTACTTTTTCTTTTATATGATTGTTTTTTCATTATATACATTGTTGAATAATCAATCATTTACATTATTCTATATCTTGAATATCATCATCCACCACCCCATAAAATAGCTGTTCATATTTCCTCTGTAAAAGGTTTTTAATATAAGCTTTTGTATGCAACATGTCATTATCTGCGAGTAACTTTTGAAACGCTTGTTTAACCCTGTTAAGATTAGGTTTACCTTTTAAATCACGCCAAAATGAGGGTTCTAAATAATTTCCAATCGCTTGTTTTACATTTTCTGCAAGATCTTCTTTTTGGTTTCTGTTATCTGTCAAAATAAAATTATCCATTTTTTCACAAAAATAGGTGTACAATTTCTCTATACTCCTATTAGCAAATAAATCATCAAACTGAGTTATACCCAATTCTCTTAAATGGTTAGACTTTAACACAATCTCAACTCTCATAATATTAGTATGCAAATGCTTTTGTTTCTTCTTACTGTACACCTTAAAGCCAAATTTGCTATGTAAGAATTTCACAAAACAAGTATTAGCATCATTATAATTACTTGTCGGAGCTTTATAATCATACAGCAGAAAATTATAGTTAATATAATCGTCTGGATCACGTTCCACTTTTAAATTGAAACCGAACTCAAGCTCTGTAATGGTTGCATCATTTAAATCCAGACCTTCAAAAAAATCCTGCAATGTTTCCAATGACTGTAAAATCTCCGCATAGTAGAAATCATTATAGTTATTATCCAATAAATGACTGTAATCATTATCGTCTCCTCTACTACTTAAATCATTATGCATTAAGTGATTAAAATACTTATGTATAGAACCTTCTAAAACCGCCATTTTTTCGCTTATTCTCAATTTAAGATTCTCTATATCAGCAATTATAGGATAAGTCGTAAATGAGGCTTTATTTTCCGTTGTTTGCCTTTTCTGTAAAGCAGGAAATTTATTTCTAAATGTGTCTAACCATTTTTCTACTAAAGTTTTTTGTCTGGATTCTGTAACATTTGTAGTGATATGTTTTCTCTGTACAGTAGGAAATTTATCTCCATTAGCATTTAACCACTTTTCTACAACGGTTTTATCTTTGAATTGCAGTTTTATATTATCTAGCATTATAAGCAGTTTTAAGGTTATACAAAAAACTTACATCACTATTTTTAATAAAAACAGAAGCATTAGCTCCCGTTTCTTTTACTTTGCTTAAATATATCTGTCTGAACATAATTGTTTAATTTTTAGGCAATAGAAACCCTATACAAAGGGATATTCCAATGCAGATTAATAAACTAACTTTAAAATTTTTCATTTTAAAGTCTGAAAGGGTCTAGAATGTTCAGACTTTTATTAATAGTAACTCTAAAACCTCATATTATATTAGGTTTGAGTAATTTGTTAAGATTTTACTCATAATATTTCGCTTGATTGGTGTATAATTATTACTTTTTAAATGCTAAAACATCTTCTTTTAGATAATATACTCTATGTCCGATTTTTTTAGTTGTCAAAATCTTTTTCTTATTCCAATTATAAAGTGTTGTATCCGTAACTGTTAATAAGTCCATCACTTCTTTTCGGGTGTAAAGTTCTTTTTCATTTTCTGCTTGCTTCCCGAAATTAAGCGCTTCCAATACTTTCATAACTACGTTTTCAATTTCTTTAATTAATTCGTCTTTTGGTACTTGTACCAGTTGCAATGTGTTCTTTTTTAAATTGTTTTATATTAATATTATTTTATGCATAATAAATTTTGGATATAAAAAAAAGACCCCTTTGTTTAAAGGTCTTCATTTATCCATTATTCACTATATGTTTATTATTCTCCTACTATTATTAATCACAGGACATAACTCCCCTGTTAAGCGAGTAAAATTTCAATTACCGCCTTTAAAGCAAAAAACCTATCAATGCTAATGTACATTAATAGGTTTTTTAAATAATCTTGCCTTAATAGTCAAAATTACAATTTAAAGTTTTTCATATTATAAATATTTCCAACTTCGTTAATCAAAGCAATACAAAAATCATGCCAAAATGACATGAAATAATTAATATCCTAAATTACTGAAAAATTTAGCAGTAGATTTAGCTTTTTCAACATCCGTTTTATTAATATAAGTCAATAGTTGTTTTTCCGTCGTATGTCCAGTAAAATTAAGCAAATAAGCAGTCGGTATTTTTTCATAAAAATTTGAGGCAAAACTTTTACGCCCAATATGCGAAGTTACTAGCTCATGTTTAGGGAATTCACTAAAAACCTTTCTTGTAACATTCTTTTTACCCTCTCTTTCTATAACCTCTGTCTTTCCGTTATATACTATTTCATCAATCTTGGCAATCTTACAAACTTGCTTTATATAGAGGTTAAGTTTTACTTCTGATATTTTACGTGGAAATTCTCCGTCACGTTTAGCTAAAATTTCCAAAACTTTTTTCAATAAAGGAATTTTCATTTTAGCATTAGTTTTTTTCTGTGTAAATTCAATGTACCTCTGTCCCTCTGTATCTTCTACAATCATTGATGAAGTAAACCTTAAATAATCGCTAACACGCTGCGCCGTATAACAAGCAATTAAAAGCCAATCTCTGGCATTATCCAGATAGTCATGTGGCATTTTGGCATTCTCAATCTTTTCAAGTTCTTCAAATGTCAAATAAATTGATTTAGGAATATGTTTTGTTGCTTTTTCAACTTCAAATCTCCAACTCATGACATGTTTATGAACATCAATATCAAATGATTCAGCAACCTTGCAGACTGTCTTTAAAAATTTCAAATCTCTATAAGTCGTAGAGATACTATACAATTCTTTTTTACAGTAACTTTCAAAATCAGTTCTGAAATGATTATCTAAGTCTTTAAATTTTAAATTCGTAAATGTCTTTTTCTTTGTTTGTTTATGTTCAACATATCGACTTAGCAAATTCTTTACAACATTAGCCTTCTTAATAGTAGAAATAGAGGCATTCTCATTTTTCTTTATATTTATATATACATCAAAAAAAGAAAGTACTTCATCAGAATATATAGTCTCTTCATCTAGCTTTACCTTTTGTGGCTCAATAACAGATTCTAGCCAACCTTTTACATCAACCTCTGGGTGATCTGATTTAAACTTTGAAATAATATCAGCTTCCAATTTTGATAAACGAACATTAATTGTATCAACATCGTTTTCAGTAACCTTTTTAGAAGCTATCTTACATTTTCCGTCTTTCCAATCTTTTGGCTTACATGAGAGATAAGGTATGGGAACTTTCAAGTCAATATTCTTATCTCTAAATCGTAACCAAACTGTACATTCCTTATCTAGGACTTTACTTCTCAAATAGTAACTAACTGATGCCATAATGTAATGTTCATTTTAAAATTGTATCCGAAATTGTATCCGAAATTTTTAAATACCATTTAATCAAATTAAATTAAATTTTAATTAAACCACCTTAAATAAAGGCTTTACAAAAGATACAAAAGTAAAGCCAAACTAAATTACATTTAAAAATGTAGTCCCTCCAACTCCACTTTGTAACCTAAAGAGAATTTGTAACTTATTGAAAGTCACATAATTACATTTTCTCTTTTTGTTTTTGTACCAAATCTTGAAAATATACCTTTTAAATACACTTGGCAACAAAACAATAACTTACTTCACTTATTGCGTTTAACCACCAACAATCAAATACATTATTCTGATTATCAGAAATTTACAAAATAAAATTAGAAATAAAACGCAATAATATATGTGTGATATTAACGCAATGCGTAAATTTGGATGTTAGCGGAAATTTTATACCCATCGAATGAATAATCATCTTTTAATAGAACTTTCAATTTTAGCAGTTGTAGTCTTACTATATTTTACTATAAAAAATTTTATACCTTCATATTTTAATGAAAAAGGAAAAAATATAGCTACTAAAGAAGATATTGAAGAAATTACTAGAAAAGTTGAAAATATTAAATTAGAAATATCAAATTTGCATTTTCAGAAAAATGATCTATTAGAAAAAAGGAAGGCCGCATTACTTGAATTTTTTGAACAATATGTTGATTTTTCAGAATCAACACTAAAAAACATATCATTTGTCGATAACTACCTTTATTATCCAGAAAAAATAAGTGAAAGAATTAACTTTATAATTGAAAAAAAAAGGACAACTTGAAAAATCCTTCTGGATATTGTCAATTTATGAATTACCTGACGAAAAATTCATTGAGCAAGTTAAATCTATTGTTCTAAAAACCTTTGAATATTATCATTTAACAATTGAATTTTTATCTCAAATTGAAACCAATTCATTAATGATAAGCAAAACTGATTTATCGAAAGAATTAGCAGAAAATAGAAGAACAATAAAAGATAATTTTATTATTAAAAGAAATAAACTAGAAAGCACAACAATTAAATTACCAAATTTACTAAATAACATTATCCGTAATAAATATTTAGAGCTTTTCAAATAAAACTTCCGCTAACATCGGCTTGGCAAAATGCGGGGTTAAGTGCAAAATTGAACTTCTCGCCTATTTTATACGCAAAAGCTGTTTTACTTTTGTTTTTTTATTAAATTTACCAAAAGCCACAGCTTTTGCTTCGTTCGGTTCTGAATTGAACATTCGCTCAATTCAAACCCGCACTTCGCCAAGCCGCAGACCGTTATGTGCAAACATTCCCCAAAAAACTACTAATAACTACATATGAAAATTAAAAGTGTAAAACTGAAGAATTTCAGAAGTTACAAAGATGAAATCTGTATTGAATTTGGAGACTTAACAGCATTTGTTGGAAAAAATGACATTGGAAAATCAACTGTATTAGAAGCTCTTGATATATTTTTTAATGACGGAAAAGGAATCATCAAAATTGATAAAGATGATATAAATAAGCAAGCTTTAGCTTTAGGAGATACGGAAACAATTATTTCAGTTTGTTTTGAAGATTTACCAACTTCTATAATAATTGATACAACTAATCAAACAACATTAGAAGCTGAATATTTACTTAATTCAGATAGTCAACTTGAGATAATAAAGAAATATTCTAACGCTGGTAAAGAGAAGGTTTTTGTAAAAGCATTTCACCCAACTAAGACTGAATGTTCAGATTTATTATTAAAGAAAAATACTGAATTACAAAAAATTATCCGAGATAATAGCATAGCTTGTTCAAATCAAACTGTTAATGCAACAATGCGAACTTCTATTTGGAACCATTATGCTTCAGATTTACAATTACAAGATATTGAAATTGATGTAACAAAGGGAGAAACGAAAAGTATTTGGGAAAAATTACAAAATTATTTACCTCTTTATACTTTATTTCAGTCGGATAGAAAAAATAGCGATGGTGATAGTGAAGTTCAAGACCCGCTTAAACGAGGCAGTAAAACAAATTTTAAATGAACCCACATTAACTGCAAAGTTTGAAGAAATAGCAAATGAAGTTAGAGTTAAATTAAATGATGTGGCAAATCGAACTTTAGCAAAAATTCAAGAAATGAATCCAGATATTGCTAGTAGTTTAAGTCCTATAATTCCTTCAACTGAAAGTTTAAAATGGGCAGACGTTTTCAAAAGTGTTTCAATATGTGGTGATGAAAATATTCCAATTAACAAAAGAGGTAGCGGAGTTAAACGTCTAGTTTTACTTAATTTTTTTAGAGCAGAAGCTGAAAGAAGAAAACTTGAAAGCAATATTCCAAGTATAATTTATGCAATTGAAGAGCCTGAGACTTCTCAACATACTGAACATCAAAAGAAATTAATAAATGCTTTTAAAGAATTAGCTGCTACTGCTAACACGCAAGTTATTTTAACAACACATAGTTCAACTCTAGTTAAGGAATTAGATTTTAACCATTTACGCTTAGTGAAAGTTAATGGTACTAATAAAACTATTGAAAATGTCCAGCCTAATAGTTTACCATATCCATCATTGAATGAAGTTAATTACTTAGCTTTCTCTGAAATAACAGAAGAATATCATAATGAATTATATGGCTATATTGAATTAGAAGGAGAACTTGCTAATTTTAGAGTTGGTAAAACGACGATGAATTATAATAAACAACAAAGAAATGGCACTTTAAGAGTTGAACAAATAGTTTTAACTGACTACATTAGACACCAAATACATCATCCAGAGAATATTAATAATGTAAAATACACTTTTGCTCAATTAACAGATTCAGTTAATCTTATGAGAGCATTTATACAAACATTACCATAATGCCAGCACATAACATCGGCTTGGCGAAATGGCGGGTTAAGGGTAATATAGAAAGTTTGTGCATCTTTATCCGCAACAGCTTTTTATATTTCCTTTTTTCTTAATTTAGTAAATAATAAAAAGCTGTTGCTTAGCTTAGTGCAAGATTGAAAGTTTTCGCTTTCTAATCCGCCACTATCGCCAATACGCGGCCCGTTATCTGCAATCGTATAAAAAAGTTTGTGTTTAAAAGACAATTAACGAATTTAAAGGGATGAAATGCAGAAAAAATCAAAAATTTTTCAAATGAAATATTTTAAATTACAGAAAACCGTATTACTATAAATTTAATTTCACCCCTAAATTTTATAAAATGAAAAAAATTACTATCTGTTTAATTATTGCTATTTTCTCTTTATCTAGTTGTAACAATGTTATTGATAAAAATGTCTCACTTGAAACAGCCAAAGACGATATTAAAGAAATCAAAGAAAAATACAAAGATGAATATACTGAAGAAGATTTTGATGCTTTATCTAACAAATTAGCGGGGAATGTTTTTGGTACATTTTTAGCAAAAGGAGAAAGGAATCAAGTTTGAAAAAACGTATAAAGAATATTTAGAAGAAGCAAAAAAAGAAAGATTAGAAAAAGAAAAATTAGCAGCCGAAGCAAAAAAAAAGGAAGCAGAAAAAATGCTAAAATGAACGCTGCTACTGTTGTTTCAATTTACGGCTATAATTTTCATAAAGCAGATTCAAATAACTACGAATTTCAGGATTATTATATTTTTAAATATGCTGTAAAAAAATAAATCTTCCAAGGAAATTAAAGCTGTAAAATTTCATTTTAACATTTATAATTCGTTAGGTGATGAGCAGGGAAAAGGATACGAAATGAGTTTGACAGATGATAGAATTCAACCAAATTCAACTTATCAAAACAGTATGATGTTTGATGCTAATTCCTATAATTCAGAAGATAACAAATTGGCTTCTTCAAATTTTGAAGATTTAAAGTTTGAGATTATTGTAGATAAAATTGTTTTTTCTGATGGAACAATATTAGAATAAAAAAATAAATCCACCTAAACTGAAAAAACATTAACGAAACACAAATTGCCACTGCAGCTAACATCGGTAACCGTTGCACAACTCACTAAAAATCCTAAAAACTAAAAATATCGACCTCATTACAGCCTCATAAGTGGGCTGTATTTTTTTGCTTTTTTAAAATGTACTGAAATTTCATACGCTAATTAAAGTTGAAAATTCTATTATGAAAGGTGGATTTTTGAGAAAATAGTACCCCCTTTCGGAATTG
>Ga0065721_10051214_pt1 | contig 15724 bp, 15 predicted proteins | sample Mesricmetagenome_FD_59108 | JGI IMG/M metagenome (GOLD analysis project Ga0065721, IMG submission 59108) | Mesophilic microbial community from rice straw/compost enrichment Sample: eDNA_1 v2 (version 2) | ecosystem: Engineered > Solid waste > Grass > Composting > Bioreactor | place: USA: Davis... | reverse complement strand
ATTCGGACGCGCTCTTGAAAGCAATTTTTTCCAAAAATTTTATCTTGAAATAAATTTGGCCGACCAAACAGGCGGCTCGCTGGAAAAGGTGGGTTTTTCAGCAGCCTGCTAGTCTACGTACTCACAAAAATTCTTCTGTAATGCCGCTTCTTATCGCACTTGAAAAGGATAACGATGCAGCTAAAAACTAACTGAAGCACGAGGATGAGGAGCTTCTAGATGTTAGATTTATCAAAAATCAAAGCAAAAAAACGCGAAACACTCAGCGTCGACCCGGTAGAAATTTTTCGGAAAAACAGTGCTCGAATGTCTGAGTCAGGCGTTAATGATCTGTGGGCGGGGCAAATAGATGCGCTTCGAGAGTGGCATGCGAAGCGGTCGGAAAGTGATATATGTTTAGTGCTAAATACCGGTGCCGGTAAGACGCTTATTGGCGGGTTGGTCTCCCAGTCGCTCGTGAATGAAACCAGAGCAAAGGTCGTCTACGCATGCGGTTCCATTCAGCTAGTAGAGCAAACGCGGGAAAAATTCGAAAGTTATGGTTTGAAGCCGACCACATACGTTGGCGGTGAGTTTAGTAATGATAATTTTGATCAATGTCAGGCAGTCTGCATCACGACTTATCAAGCTCTGTTTAATGGTCGATCAAGATTTTTCAATGAAGATATTGAAGCGGTTATATTTGATGATGCGCATACCGCAGAGGGAATGATAAAAAATCATTTTTCGCTTGAAATTCGACGTCAGCACTCCCAAGAATTATATGACGCGATCTGTGCGGTTTTTCATCCCTATTATCAAAAAATGGGTAAAGCCGGGACTTTCTCTGAAATATGTAGCGGCCAGAATAGTCGAGTCGAACTGATTCCATCTTCAGAAGTATTCTCAAATCTTTCTACGATTGTAGATTTATTAAAGCGGGGTGGAGTGAACGACGATCCAGATACTAAGTTTGCCTGGAGTTATCTGAAAGACCACATCGACATGTGCGCTATATTGGTGTCGTCGGGAATAATCCAGATTACGCCGCCGTTTATCCCGGTTTCCCGACTGCCTTACTTTTCAGAAAAAGTTAGACGGGTGTATCTTACCGCCACCATGCTAGGAAAAGATGCCTTTATAAGGACATTTAGTCGTTTGCCAAAAACCACGATTATGCCGGATACCCCAGCTGGCCAGTGCGAAAGACTTATTCTATTTCCTGGAAAGTCCGCGAGCGTGGTGGACGATTTAATGTCTGCCCATGAACTGGTGTCGAAAGAGAAGGCGCTTATTATTACGCCTACGAGGAGTAGCGCTGCTCGCTGGGCCGATGTTGCTAGCGTGCCAGATCGTCAGGAATTTGTTGATGCTATTAATGCTTTCAAAACATCAAAAAGTGCGCAAAAAATTGTTGCTGCAGCTCGATATGATGGGATTGATCTTCCCGGCGATACATGTAGGGTTCTTGTTTTGGATGGCTTACCCATGGGGTCCGGCTTATTGGATAAATTTCAGTGGGAGTCACTTCGGTTATCAAAAACCTTGAGATCTATAATTGCTTGCCGTGTTATCCAAAGCATGGGAAGAATCTCTCGAGGCATGAGTGACTATGGAGTCGTAATTATTGTAGAACGGGAATATATAAAATGGCTCAGTCAGCCAAAAAATCAAGCGTGTTTACCGGAGTTCATTCAGAAGCAGTTTATGTTAGGAAGTGATATATCAAGCGCTTCTGGTGGTTATGAGGACCTTAAAAAAGTGATGCGTCAATGCTTGGATAGGGATGAGGAGTGGCTTGATGCTTACGAAGGCTATATGGAGCAATGCAGCGTAGAGCAGGACGAATCCGATTCCGAAGCCCTCGAAAGATTTGCGCAACATGAAGTAAATTTTTCCGAGCAACTATGGGATAGAAACTATGGTGCAGCTGCAAAATACTTGGCGAGCATATTGGATGAAGTTTTCACCGTCAGTGAAAGCTTGGGAGCTTGGTACGCGCATTGGCTTGCGCATTCTTTTATGTTGGCAGGAGATAACGATAATGCGCAGATTCTGTATCGTCGCGCATCAGGCGTATCAAAGAGCTTGCCAAAATTGGCAAGCATTTACGATTTATCTAAATCGGATACATCACAGCAGATACGTGAAGTTGCAGATCAATTTGGGATCGCCGGTGGTTCGAAGATATCTATACCTAAAAATATGGCTTTAATCTTAAGCGGGCTTAAACAAGGAGCGACTACTAACTCGACGGAAGAGTCATTAAGGGCATTAGGGCAATATCTAGGGCTGAACGCTTCCAGACCCGACAATGAGGTGGGAACTGGCCCAGATGTTTTATGGATGAGTGATGGCATTGCTTTTTGTATTGAAGCGAAATCTGGAAAGAAATTGAACGGTTCTTACACGAAGAAAAATGTAGGCCAACTAATGGACCATGTTAATTGGGTAAAGGGCGAGTATCCGGAGCTATCCGTCATAGTCCCGATCTTTGCAGGACCGGAAGTTTCAACGACGAGCACCGCCAACCCTTCAGATGACATGCGAGTGGCATGTTTGGAAAAATTTGAATTGCTTGCTAACGAGCTCGTGGCTGCTTATCAAGATATTGCTACCAAATCCATCCCTCTGAATTTGATGGCAAACATAGAAGATACTTTTTTTCAGCAAGACTGGAATTGGGAAAAGCTATATCAATCTTTTGATCTTGTTTCGGTTAAATGAATTAAAGGAAGTGAGTATTTTGGAAACTGATTTACTTTTAAAAGATACATTCAGTATTACTGAGAAACTCACACAAAATTTGATGAATGATTATGTCGAGGCACATAATTGGTTGGAGTCTATTGGAATTAACGTAAGCCCCTCCCGATTTAACCACTACCGAAAGAATATTGAAAAGTCTGTGCACCCTAAAAGTGTTGAGGAGGCGTTTCGATACTTATGGATGAGTGCGGAGCTTCATGATATTTGCGAGGTCCATAAATATCTATCGCAAGTATCCTCCCAAGCGTTAATTCAAAAGTTGAGGTTGGCTGTGAAGGGGCCGCTACGCTTGGATGACGAGAGCGTCAATGCTGGCGCTAATAAAGGTCGGAATTATACGTTCGAGTTGTATTGTGCATCTAGGCTTGCCAGGGCGGGACTTTCTGTCAGACTCGATTCGATATCAGATATTGAGTTTAGTTTAGGTGATACACGTTGTCATGTTGAGTGTAAGCGTGTTTACGATGAGAAACGACTTTATGACTTAGTGATAGAAGCAATAAATCAAATAGATAAGCGGTGCATAACTGATTCCAGTGACCGGGGTATCGTAGCCTTATCAGTATCTAGGATGGTGCATAAGGCTATTGGTATGAGCGCTAACGGTGTTTACGCGGATTTGTATGAAATGCAGTCCGTCATGCGTGAACTGGTTGGGAAGTGGGGGATCATGTTTAAAAAAATATTTTCAAACAAATCAGATAAAACGGTCGGTATCTTGCTCCACTACAAAATGCCTTTCATTGATCGCGGTACTGGTGCTACTGCTTTTTTAAATAGATTTGGGTTGACCTCGTTCGATAGCGGTCCGGATAATTTAGTTTTTGCGCGAAGGGTTTCTGGATTATTAGGTAACTCTGTCGAATGAAACGAATAAGTGAATGGAAGGTAGTTGTGATAACGTTGAAGCTGCCGATTTTGATAAACTCCGGTTGTAAACATTATCCGCCCTCGTAAAGGCTAGGGAACCTCTGAAAAATTCCTTAAATTTGGCAAAATAGCGCAATCCCAACCCACCGGTGAATACCATGAGCCAATTGACCTTTGCCGAAGCAGAATACGCCATAAAAAAACGCACTACCCGCCGGGAAAAATTTCTCGAGCGGCTGGAAGAGCTAATTCCATGGCAGAAGATAAAACAGCAATTGAGCAAAGGCTACCGAAAACCGGCCCCGGCGGACCGCCATATCCACTCGAAACCATGCTGCGCATTCACGTTATGCAGTTGGTGTATAACCTCAGCGATCCAGAAATGGAAGACTATCTTTATGAAGTTGAATCCATGCGCCGTTTCGCACACTTGAGGTTATGCGAAAGCATTCCTGACGAGACAACCATTCTCAATTTTCGTCATTACATTGAAGCGCATAAATTTGGTAAAAAGATATTCGAGACAATTAACCAGCACCTTGCCGATAAAGGATTAAAGTTGCGTGAAGGCACCATCGTTGATGCCACGATTATTGCCGCGCCCACCTCCACCAAAAATGCCGACGGTGAGCGGGATCCGGAAATGCATCAGGTTAAAAAGGGCAATGAGTGGCATCATGGAATGAAGATGCACATTGGTGTGGATGATGGCTTCGGTTTAATTCATAGCGTTGCCACTACGCCAGCGAATGAGCACGACATTACCCAAATCGACAAATTGCTACATGGCGATGAGCAGCGAGTGTGGGGAGATGCAGGTTATCTCGGCGTCGACAAGCGCGAAGAACATAAGACTCGCGCAGTGGATTGGTTTATTGCTATGCGTCCTGGTAAGCGGGCAACGTTGGCCAAGTCAGATCCGCCGGTGCAAGCAGAAAAAATCAAAGCCAGCGTGCGCGCAAAAGTGGAGCACGCTTTTTTCTATTTAAAGCGCGTATTTCACTACAGCAAAGTCCGCTACCGCGGGCTGGAGAAAAACACCAATCGCTTGTATGTGTTAGCGGGTTTAGCAAACCTGTTACGCATGAAATCTTGCTTGCTGCCCTAGGGGCAGTCCGCCTGTAATTTGCCAAAACGGCAAATTACAGGCGGGAAAATAAAAAATGAGGGGGGATTTCTGCAAAAATTTGGAATATTTTTGTATTGACGATGAGTTTTTTAAAAAACGATAATTTTTCAGAGCTTCCCTAGGTCTCACGCCGCCAGCTGATCAAGAGGCGTTTCACAGTCCTCGTGCTGATGCTCGTCCGAGCAGGGGAAATAGGGAAAGCCAAGAAACGTTACCCGAATCGACCATGGCGCTCCGGGACACAGAAAGAAAGATCGTCAGAAGGAGACTGAAGATCATATCTGTTAATACTTTGGCGACCGCTCTTTCCTGCGAGTCTCCAATGGAGGTGCTCATTGTAAAGAAAGCTATTAACCACTATGCCTCCGCTTACATAGATTTAACAAAATGGAGAGTTCATCAGCGCAATGGATTAAGAAGATAACGCCTATGAGCTAACAAACTGCGTGTTTGGTGCCCCGACTCGGTTCGTACAGCCAAAACATTGCAGAAAGGTTTCCTAATAAAATGCACGGTGTTCCTAATGTAGCGATGTATGTTCATTTCTTCAGCTTAAGTCGCTAGCTCGCATTGCTCGTTTCATCAACATTTTTTTGAGAAAATAGTCTAATCAAAAATCTTGGAATTCCGAATTGGGCCACAATAACTCCCAACAATACAAGAGCTGAGCTGATCAGAAAGTCTCGCGACAATCCTTCCTGAAGAAGGGTTTCGCTAACACCGACGGCAAACAGGGGCGTAAGAAGAGAGTAAGGAGCCAACTTGGACACCTGGTTCCTATTCACTAATCTATACCACAAAGCGAAACCGATCACCCCACCACTCAATGCGGTGTAGCCCACTGCCAACCAACCCTTGATACTTACGCTCTGGATCTGGCCCCAATCCAAGGGTTCAATTGAGAGGGAAACTGCAAGCATCAGCGGCGCCGCCATAGCTGCCGACCACCCGTTTAGGGCAAGAGGATCGATTGGTCCAAGCTTTTTGGTTAGGGTAGTGCCTATTGCAAAAGACATTGAAGCCAAAAGTACAAATACCGCTCCTGTCACGTCCTCTGAAAAATCGAGCCCGCCGAACAGGAGAACTATTCCTGCCATTGCTATTCCGAGCCCCACCCCTCGGGTAAGGGTAAACTTCTCATGGAGGAAAAATGCGGCTAGGAATACGATAAACAAAGAGGTTGATTGGTAAAGAATTGCAGAAGTTGATGCTTTCACAAGAGCTATCCCAAGATACAGAAAGCCGAAATGGAAGATGCAAGTGAATAATGAAATAGCTGCCACCTTCTTTCCTGTACTATAATTCATATGCTTAACAAACGGGATGATGATCAAAGCGATGGCTGTGAACCGGATAGCGAGCATAAGAAACGGTGGGACTTCTGCTCCCGCTATTTTTACCGCAGTTACTTGAGCTCCCCAGAGAAACATTACAAAGATCGCAAGTGTTGAATCTCGAAAAGACATAACCTTTACTCCTTAGTTGAACAGCTTGCCTAGTCAGGCTCTTTTGCGTTTTACGCGATTCAGTCCTGGCTACACAGACTGCTCAAGTATTTGACATTCACGAAAACGGCTAGAGGTAAAATGGATAAGAAAGCATCGTATTTATTGTTAATAGATCGGTTGTGCAAAATTGACTCTCCTGAGGAAATGCGATGGCTTTTAGAGCAGCTACTTACGGACGCAGAAATCCGCGATGTCGTTGATCGAGTGCGTATATATAACGCGTTGAGCAACACAGAGTGGACACAAAGAGAAATTGCTAAAAATCTCGGTGTGAGCATAACCAAGGTTACCCGAGGGTCTTCCAATATCCACTCTCGGAAACTTCGATTATATATCCAAGAAAATTTTTCTGAGTGTTAGCTTTCTACTCAAGCAACTTTTCTCTCGCAATTAGTTTCATTGATACCCTCTGACTTCGTGCGAATGAATTCTGATATCGCGGTGACAGTTTGATTTGGCTTCTCCAAATAAGGTAAATGGCCACAATCAGCGAGTAAAAGCTTCTCAAATTTCTCAGATGAAAAATGGCTCAAGCCACTAGGATGAAAGAGCCTGTCATTGCTTCCCCATATGACAAGGATGTCTTGTTCAAAGCTATTTATCTCAGAATTTATATTGAAAAGACCATAAAGTCTTATCGCGCGTAGTGCGGCATCTCTTATGTGTGATTGCTTTCTATTCTGGCGAGCGATATGTTGCTTTAATAAAAATGGAATAACGGGCGGTTTGTAAAATAGAAGATCGTATAACGCATCTAGCTCTTTTGTGGTGGCATATGAAAATGGATGGATGCCGTCTCGTAAGAATTGCTCCGTCTCTTCACTTAAAATGGTCGGCCTAAAACCTGCCGGATCGATTAAAACCATTCGGTCAGCGAGATCTGGCCACATTCTTATTGCTAGGCAGCAGATATAGCCTCCTATCGAGGACCCAACGAGTGTTACGTTTTTTAGATTGAGGTGTTTGATAAATGCGATCAGTCTCTTGGCCTGAGATTCGGGGTCGAGAAACTCATCAAACCGTATTTTCGAACTGCCGAATCCTGGTAAGTCTATGCAGATTATTTGATGTTGCGATGCTAATTTATAAATGCTATCACCCCACTGAAACTTTGTGCTTCCGAAACCGGGCACGAATACAATTGGCGTACCCTCGCCGCCGCTAAGATAGGACCAAGCGACATCACCAATTACAAGATTCTCCTCTTTTAACCTATAGTTCTTTTGGATTTTTGCGCGTATAGAATAGATAAGTATTCTGGGCAAAGCATAGAACATAAATACCGACACCGTCGTAAGAGCTATTATTGTTAGATACATTTTGGTCACCTATGCGACTATCTGTTCGGCTGTAAATACGGACCGATTCATTTTGACTGAGAATTCGATCATGCGTGAAATCATCTCGTAGAGAGTTTCGATCGCTTCCAGGTCCTCGTCAGCGGAGCCCAACATCCCGTAAAAGGTTGCTGGAAAGCCAGACCCGACAAGAATCATTTTATTTAAAAGGATATTGAGTAAGACTTGAGAGTAAACAGCAGTATGCCCATAGCGTCTTCCGACGACGACTACACCTGCTAGCTTATCTCTGAGCGGACGGCCCATGGGACGTAAGAAGCCATATCCCACGCGCTCTAAAAAGCTTTGAAACCGACTGTTCGTGCCATACGCGTGCATTACAGGCATATAGATAATGGCATCGGCCGCAATCATTCTTTCCACTATTGCTTTAACATCATCATCTAGCTGGCATGGAGAATTGAAACATTTGTTATCCTGATCGCAAATGTTAATTCTATGGTCCGCCAGGAAGATGAAATCGCAGGTTAAGCGATTCTCACAAAATTGTTTTATAAGTCCACAGACCTGTTGGCTAATGCCATCTTTTCTACCTGAACCTACTACAACACACAATTTCATTTTGCATCCCTTTATTTAACTATTGTTGGCGCCCAGCAAGCGTGCCGGACGCCACTCTTCCTTAAGCTGCTACGTTTAGAGAGTCTCCAGCTGTTCTAGCTTTGTTCGTATATCTTTCAGCCACCTGATCCAGCATCTGTCCCGTTAAATACAGGGTTACCTGAGCCGTGTTTAGGATATCCCGAAGCTCCGCCTCGTCACTTACGCATGACGTAATCGCATCCGTAACCTCAACGGAATGTTTTGAGTCTATTTCGGAGTGGGCAACAAAAAAGCTCATATTTTTTTCTGTTAAATTCAGGTCAGATGCGATCTTTTTCAATAGATCGTCAATGTGATCGTAACTAGTCTCCGCCCAATAGCTGTATCCAAGACGTGCAGCAGCTCCTTTTTCGATGGCTGTGAGGTAGATGAACGATGTCAGGGCTTGTGTGGCAGGAAGAGGAAGTCGGTTTTCTAGACCTGCGTCAAGAAGGCCGACGCTTTCAAGGTCGTGTGTAACCATTTTTTCATGACCAAGCTCCTCCAGCGCATGTTTATAGACGAACTTTAAGAGTTTTCTTCTTTCGGGCGATGTTTTATATGCTGCTGCAGCTTGGTTGATAGAATTGTGCTTTGTGTAATGATAAATCTCCTCCATCAGCCCCTTGTACAGTAACGGATCGACTGGTTCTGACATGACCAAGTTCCAGAATTTACCAGTTTTGATCCGCTGCCATTCCTCTGCCACAATCTTATCTAGTTGCTTAATGAAACTCTCCATACATTTCTCCTAGGTTAAGTGCTATCAATGAGTACTTCTTACTTGATATGGTTGGCGAACTGACGTCCGCGTGAACCAGCTTTGCCCCTACCTTTGCATAAAGGGGGACAAGCGATTCATTGCAGACCGCAACCATTGTTGAATGCGTGCTATTTTCTTTGACCCATCTGAAGCATTCCAGCAGCGCATTTTTCATGATGTTTCCGCCGCGCACTGCGACGTCCACCACTAGTCTATTAACATCAAGGACGACGCCCGGATTGCTTTGTATACCCCATCTATCAATGGAAAGCAGGCGTTCGCCCATTGTGAGGCCGTGTCCGATCGGCGTAAAACGAACCCCGCCTACAAGTTGATTGGTCCGATAAAAACCAAAAATGTATGAGCATTCGTCCCTCACTGTCTCCCAAAATTCGAAATTGGATTCGTTGGCTGGGTTTTCTCCGATGTAAGAGTTCCTCCAATGCTTGAATTTTTGAAACTCCGAGGAACTAGGATTTATCAATGAAACTTTAAGCGGCTCCATTTATTTGTTTAACCTCTCAAGAATCGCGTTAGTAGATACTTCAGGATCATCTGAATGGTCCAGAGTTTCTCGCGTGTCGATTAACCGAGCAGCCTTCCACTTAATCCATCCACCGAGATTCACGTGGTCAGATAGGTCGTCTACGATCATTATGGTGGACTCACAACATAAATCATCTTGGACTCTGGAAGTTAGCTCGCTAATCAGCGATTTTTTCTCTTTGTCTCGGAGTCCCGGGAGTTCGAACTTGACTATGATGGAGTCCTTATTTGAAGTGTTGGCTATGATTATTTGGTAGCCGAGACATCCAGTGATATTTCCCATTATTGTTTCTTCGATTTCAGCTGCCGTGAAATTTATACCGTTCAAAGTAACAGCGTCTTTTACGCGACCAACTACTTGTATGCGGTATCGCTCGAATAGGTTGCCTGATTTGGTATCCTCTAAGCGGACGATATCTCCCGTCCGGTATCTTATGAGAGGCTTGACACCATCAACGAGGTTTGTCACAGCCAATTCTCCTATGCCGGAATCACCAATACGCTCTCCGGATGTAGGATCGATAACCTCAAAAATATAATTTGGTAAATGAGGACGAAGTTCATTGTTTGGTGTGGTTGATGCAATCACAAACGCTTCCTGCGATCCATACAAACTGTTGAATATATTTGCGCCCCAAAGGCTTTCTAGGTTTTTAGCCAGCGCTGGTGTGCATAGCTCACCACTCAACATGAACGCCTTGACCGAAAAGTCGGTTAATGGATCCAGTCCTCTTTTTTTCGCCTCTTTCGCCAAGGTCATTACTTGTCCAGGGGATGTTGCGAGTACTTCTATACCCAAATTCTTAATCAGGCTTAGGCATTTATCAAAGCCTATAACTGGCGAACCAGGCCAAATCTTGGCTGAGCACATATCTAGTTCAAACGCGATCGATTCAAGAGTATCGCTGAAAGAATGGACTTCGGTAGGTCCCATAATTCCTAAGATAGGTTTTTCACCGTCTTTAAACAGGGAATTGATTACATCCTCATATGCGTATTGCAGTTGTAGGTTACTTGCATAAGACTCTTTTTTGTCTCTGGGACAGGGTGTGGCTGCACCGGTAGTCCCAGTAGTTTCATAATAGAATGCTGCGTCTCGCATTGAGCCAGACATGACGCCTTGCATATGCGTACGCAAGTCATCCTTAGTGGTAAATGGAATCTTTTCCAAGCTATCAAGGCTAATGCTCTCGATATCAATTTCGGCAAGGAGGCATTGATAGAATGGCGAATTTTTCTTTGCCTTTCCCAAAACTTTTCTAAGCTGAACGAGCTTCCAGGCATCGAGATCTGACTTACTCAAACTTCCATCCCGATAAGTAGATGCGATTGAATTGTAATCCGACTTAAAAAGCTCCAAGTCTTCTTTAGGCGACCTCATTTTGTTTCTCCTTTTTCAGAATGTACTGGTCAATGAAGTTAGTGAAAATATCTCTTCCCTGATCAGTGCCCACGCTTTCAGGATGAAATTGAACTCCTTCTAAGGGGAGAGAAGTATGGCGAATACCCATTATGTAGTTATCAATATTGGATCGGGCAGTTACTTCTAGACAAGAAGGTAGGTGGTCATCCTCCACAATGATGGAGTGGTACCGCATGGCTTTAACTCGAGGAGCAGTGAGCGACGAGAAACAACCTCTATGGTCATGTATAATCTCGCTGGTTTTTCCATGCATCAAACGCTTTGCATAATTCAGTCGGGCTCCAAAGTAGTTGGCTAGTGCTTGGTGTCCCAGACAGATTCCTAAAATCGGTACTTTCCCACCAACATGCTCTATCAACTGATGATACCCCGACTCGGACGGATGGCCCGGCCCAGGGCCGAGCACGAGCATCTCGAAATTGTTCTTCAGTATCTGATCTGATAAACCCGGCTCGTCATTGCGGTAAACTGTAACGTCATGTCCTAGTTGTCGAAGATATCCAAAGATGATGTGAACGAAACTATCGTACGCATCAATAACTGCTATTTTAATTGACATGACAGCTCCTCCCCGGTAATTGCCTTGAACATCGAACTTAGTTTATGCACCGTTTCGAAATATTCGCTTTCTTCATCAGAGTCGGAAACGATACCCGCAGACGCTCTGAGCGAATATGTACTCGATTTGCAAGTCGCGGTCCTGATACAAAGGGCTGTGTTGACAAACTGGGAGCCGAATCCGATCAAACCAATGGCACCGGCATAAATGCCACGGTTGCTGTCCTCAAGTTCGTCAATTATTTCAATAGCTCTGATCTTTGGTGCACCAGTCATGGTTCCTGCCGGGAACGTAGCGCGAATTAGGTCGATTTTATCCAGATCTTTCTCTAGCGTTCCTCGGGTTGAAGAAACCATATGGAACACGTGAGAGTATTCTTCAATTGATAAGAGATCTGACACCTCCACCGATGCAGGTTCGCAAACCTTGTGCAGGTCATTTCGGCAGAGATCCACTAGCATAAGATGCTCCGCTACTTCCTTTTCATTCCCATGAAGATGTTTGGTGGCCTCTTCTTTATGCCGTACCTGATGCTTTCCTAGAGTGCCAGCGATCGGTCGCATTAATACCTCACTGCTATTTGTCCTTACGAAGAGCTCTGGACTTGCCCCTACTACAACCGTATCGCCAACGCCAAAAAGATACATGTAAGGTGACGGGTTCAAGTGTCTGAGGGATTGATAAACATCTTCGGGGCTTCGATCAGAATTCACCATCAGTTTCTGCCCAATTTGAACTTGATATATGTCTCCAATCTCTACGTAGCTCAAAGCCTTTTTTACTTTTTTCAAGTAGCTTTCCTTGTCTGTTTCGAACTGAAAAGAAAACTGACCTTTGCTATTAACCACCGACTGATCTAGAGGAGGGACAACATGCGTGAGTGCCTGTAACATGCTGTCGTGGCAGTTTGATTCTTCGTATTCATAGGTAGTTAGATATGCCGCTTCACCTCCTAGCGTCAATATATGTTGATAAAGCGATAAGCTGATGTCGGGCAAATTTTTGGTGCCAGTATGCCGTTGCGGAAGTTCTTCAATGTAATAGATCGTGTCGTATCCAAAATATCCGAAAAATAGGGTTCCCCTTTCTCGGTTGTCCCCGGTTGCTTTGAAAAGCTTTTCGAGGTATCGGATAAAATCCCATACATCCGATTTGCGTTTCATTGTGATGACATTGCTGTCTAGCGTAGTAGAACCATAGGAATCTGATAAAGAAGACAGTATGTTGTCAACAAGTGGTGAGGCACCTTCAATAAATATGTTTGAGCCTATTATGTCTAATTTGACAACTGGTTTAATGCCGATAACTGATTCTTTAGAGTCGATCGGATTAATACCTAAAGATTCTAATAAAAAGGCGTCCTTAACATCCAAGGAAAATTTTTTCCTCAAATAGTTATAGATATGGAAAGCATCCTCCTTCTGATCGAATTTCCCCAGATTTAAAACATCGGTTTTGCTTTTTAAGTGAATCATTTTTTTTCCATTAGTATCGCGTGTGTTTTCTAGTTTACGGTGAGGCAGAAACTTTTTTTGAGCGTAGCGATTCATAGCCACGAGCGCGTCATGGTAGGTTTTTCTGCCACCGTAGTTTATGCAGGTGTGGGGAGGTTATTGACTACGCCATCGCATTGTTAATGCAGGAGCGTCGAAGGAGATTACTATTAGGGAGGTCGTTTCGGCATCGAATATCATTTTCTTCCGTTGTCCATATTGTTGTACCGGTACAACAGTACAAAAATGATCCGATCATGTCAATACTTTTTTAAATGACGGCTTCAGTTGAGCATTCATCGTTGCTGGTTGGCCTAGCTTCGTTAAGATTATTGTCTAAATAACGTTATGCTTTGCGCAGCTGCCCGCAATATGGATGGCTCATCAATATATATCATGAGACAGACTACGAAGGATGCAAGATTTTCCAATACCACTGCCCACTCAATCCGCATATTTTCGTAGATCCGATATTGTGTATCTTCTCTCCGACCCTGGGACAACCGTCAGCACATGTAGGGATAGCCGACAACGCGCTACCTAAAGGAACTCATTTGGTGGTTACCTTGGGATACGAAGCGCATCGACTCAGATCTTTATTGAGTTGAGATGAAATTAGCCCAAGGAAAATTAGCGGAATAAGGGAGTTCCGCTATTTGAGCTAGGCATGGAGAAAAATTCATATGCTCGTAATTATTCTGTCATGGATGATGCTCGAAGAACGTATGATGCAAATTTTCTCACTACAGCGGCTAACGACCTTTTTCAGAATTATCAATTGCTCAAAACAATATTCCAATCAGAGGCTGCTTCATTAAAGCCTAATAGGACGTTGCACCTCGCACCTTTTGGGACCAAGCCGGTCGCATTGAGTATGGTGTGGTTTGCAATTAATAACAGGGGCGTCAGTATCATCTATGATTTTGTGAAGAGTAAGAGAATGAGAAGTACCGGTGTTGGAAAAATTCATTTCTGGCGGTTTTCGGTAACCTAAAGCCTGTAAGAGTGTATTTGAAGGCGCCGGTTTGACTGGTATCAATTTGAGCGAAGACCTAATGGACTTCATATAAAACTAAGGAAGAAGATTTTGGAAACTGCCAAAGATATTGCCTCTTCGATAGAGGTCCCAACTTATACAGTTGAAGGGTTGTTGCAAACAGCTTGCATTATTAGCCATCAAAAATTTTTGACCAAAGTTGAAGGTATTGTGCGGGTTAAAGGAGTTGTAACAAAAATCTCTCGCTACTCCAAGGTCGCATATCTTACGGTGGAAGATCGGGAGCACTCGATTAGTGTGAAGGTTGACGTCAATCAACCTGTTTATGAAAATCAAGCTATCCTTGCGGAAGGAACATTGTTTCTAAAACCAAGTCCATTTTATTCGGGTATAGAAGCCTATATCGATGGCCACATAATTGGAAGCTGGGTCCCAACGAAAACGCCAGAATCAGTCTAATTGGTCAAAAGTTATTTCTAAAAAACTGCCAGAGATAGATGAAGATAATCCAGAGCTAGCCAAAAACCCTAAAATTAAATTCAAAAAGCCGAAGAAATTAGAAAGCTGATAAGGGGTTTCACAGTTCGCCACTGAACAGTTTGTAGCTGTACCTTCTCGGTTTCGCTTCGCATGAGTGATAACAGAGGCGCAGCTTGCGAACTGCCGTTCCACTGGTTGGCGTCGACCTGCTGAATTAGCAACAGCAATCAGTTCTGACAGAGTCAGGCATGCACTTTCGATCTCCGCTAACAAGCCCCTTTTTGCACCAAAATGGTTCAATGCTCAAGAAGTTAAAAATTTTTATTTGGCGCCGTTTTACTTGTTTTCACCTAGCGACTAATATGTGACATGGGTCACATATCTCACGCCCCTCCTAATAGAGCTAAGCTATTAGTTCTATGCCCATCTCACAATTATTCTCGATATTACAGGCGTACCATGAGAAAATTTTTGCGTTTTTTCCTGCTGATGGTATTCAAATGCGTTGGGGGGAGTAAAACTACAAGTACCCGAATCCTATGTTGAGGAAGCTGCTCGAATATTGGCGGAGGATCGGGAGGCCGCCCTCATGGACGAGGTAGATGTTGAGTCGGTGCCTTGTCCTTATTGTAAAAGTACAGAAACGGAGTTTTATCAAATTGGGCGCCGGTGGGCGTTCCTTGTTTTTCTAGGTATAAACTTTCCACTTTTTCCCGCTAAGAGCGGGGTTAAATGCAGGCAATGCGGAAAGGTATCGAGAACATAATAGAGCCTGCTGGATCAGCCCGACAAGCTACTCAATGGTGGTTACGCATCCTCGCCTGCATCCGCAAAACGGAAACCAACCGGATACTGATGATATCCGTAAAGCTGGAAGTATTCTCGGTTCAACAGTCTATCAGGCGGCCGATATAGAACAATTACGTCCGTTGCGCTTGGCGGTGTAGAGTGCATCGTCTGCGCGGTGCAATACGGATTCTATGGCGTGATCCTGAGGCTGAATCGTGCTCAAGCCGATACTGACGGTTACCTTGAGATTTCCACCCGATAGAAACGTGCCTTCAGCGATGGACAGGCGCAGGCGGTCGGCAATCAGTTCGGCTGCGGCTAAGAAAGTGTTTGGCAGTAATAACGCAAACTCCTCTCCGCCGAAGCGCGCAAATAAATCCCCTTCCCGAAGATGAGTAATTGCGTGTTGCGTGAGGCCGCGAAGTACCTTATCGCCCTCGATGTGCCCGAATCGATCATTGATACTTTTGAAATAATCT
>Ga0065721_10000974_pt1 | contig 15732 bp, 13 predicted proteins | sample Mesricmetagenome_FD_59108 | JGI IMG/M metagenome (GOLD analysis project Ga0065721, IMG submission 59108) | Mesophilic microbial community from rice straw/compost enrichment Sample: eDNA_1 v2 (version 2) | ecosystem: Engineered > Solid waste > Grass > Composting > Bioreactor | place: USA: Davis... | reverse complement strand
GGTGGTGGGCGGGTTGAACGGCGTGGCAGTCACGTGGCTGAAGATGCCGGCGTTCATCGTGACGCTCACGGGCATGATGTTCTTCAGCGGACTCGCGATCTGGTTCACCCAATCGAAAAACATCGGCGGACTGCCGGAGGCGTTCGTGGTGTTGGGCGGGAATCCGTGGGCGGCGGCGGCGATCGCGGCGGCGACGGGCGGGTTTGCGCACGTGATGCTGACGCGCTCGCTGTTCGGACGATGGCTGTTTGCGGTCGGCCATAACGCGAAGGCGGCGCATGTCTCCGGCGTCCCGGTGCGCGGGGTGACGATCGCCGCGTATGTGGTGAGCGGCGTGTGCGCGGCGCTGGCGTCGATTCTTTACACGGGGCAGGCGGAGACCGGCTCTCCCGTGCTCGGCCAGCGCGTGCTGCTGGATGTGATCGGCGCGACGATTCTCGGTGGAACGAGTTTGTTTGGAGGGAAAGGCAAGGTGTTGTGGACGCTGTGCGGCGTGCTGTTTCTCAAGCTCGTCGACAACAGCCTCAACCTGCTGAACCTGTCGATTTTCACGATCACGATGGTGAAGGGCGGCGTGATCCTCGTCGCGGCGCTGCTCGACGTGGCGCGGCGGCGTTGGGCGGGAGGTGGCGCATGAGCGCGGTCGCGGCGCTGGAATTTGCGGAGGTGAGCAAGAGCTTCTCCGGCGTGCGGGTGTTGCGTGGCGTGAGCTTCACGCTGCCGGCGGGGCGCACGCTCGGGCTGGTCGGCGAGAACGGCGCGGGGAAGTCGACGATGATGAACATCCTCGGCGGCGCGCTGCGGGCGGACGCGGGGACGATGCGGTTGAATGGAGCTTTGCATGCGCCGGCGTCGCCGGCCGAGGCGGAACGCGCGGGGGTGGCGTTCATCCATCAGGAGCTGAACCTGTTTCCGAATCTTTCGATCGCGGAGAACATTTTTCTCACGTCGTTTCCGCGACGTGGAGGAGTAATGATCGACGGACGGACGCTGCACGAACGCACGGCGGCGGTGTTGGCGGAAGTCGGACTCGAGATGTCGCCGCAGACGCCGGTCGAGCGGCTGTCGACGGGGCAGTGTCAGCTCGTCGAGATCGCCAAGGCGCTCGCGCACGAAGCGCGGCTGATCATTTTCGACGAGCCGACGACGTCGCTGAGCGCGCGGGAAACGGAGATGCTGTTTGCGTTGATGGCGCGGCTGCGGGCGCGCGGCATCGCGATGATCTACATCTCGCACGTGCTCGGCGACGTGATGAGGTTGTGCGACGACATCGTCGTGCTGCGCGACGGCGCGGTGGTGGCGCAGGGGCCGCGTGCAGGGTTCACGATCGAAAAGATGATTTCGCTGATGGTCGGGCGAACGCTCGATCATCTGTATCCNGTGCGGAAGGACGCGGCGCGCGGCGCGCCGGTGCTGGAGGNGCGACGGTTGAGCGAGCCGGGAATCGTGCGCGGGATCGATTTCACGCTGCATCGCGGNGAGGTGCTGGGCATCGCGGGGTTGATGGGCGCGGGGCGTTCGGAGCTGGCGCGGATTTTGTTTGGGCTCGATCGGTTTGAGGAAGGCGAGATCAAGCTCGACGGGCAGCCGCTCGGAAGAGGTGCGCCGCGCGATCGGATTCGGCGGGGGCTGGCGTTTCTGACGGAAGACCGGCGGGCGGAGGGACTTTGTTTCGAAGCGTCGATTGCGGACAATATCGCGCTCGTGACGCTGGCGGAGCACACGCGGACCCCGCTGCGATTGCTCGATCTNGGGCGGTGGCGCGCGGCGATCGCGACGATGCGGCAGGCGGTGCGGCTCACCGCGAACGCGCGNGACGAGCAGCCGGTGCGGACGTTGAGCGGCGGCAANCAGCAGAAAGTGGTGCTGGGNAAATGGCTGCTGGCGAAACCGCGGGTGTTGATTCTCGACGAGCCGACGCGCGGCGTGGATGTCGGNGCGAAGTTCGAGTTGTATCAACTGATCCTTCAACTCGCCGACAGCGGGTCGGGCGTGTTGTTGATTTCGTCGGAGATCGAGGAGCTGATCGGTTTGTGCGATCGGATCCTGGTGATGAATCGCGGGGAATTCCGCGGGGAGTTTTCGCGCGCGGAGTTCGANCGCGAACGCATCCTGCAGGCGGCGCTGCCGGGGGAGGAGGTGCGGGCATGAAGCGGGTGGGATCGGCGGAGCGGGTGTTGCGGCAGACGCCGGTGATTTTGTTTCTGGTCGTGCTCGGCGGTTTCGGGCTGTTGAGCGGGAGTTTTCTTTCAGTGGAGAATCTGGTGAACATCGGCGTGCAGGCGGCGCCGGCGGGCATCGTGGCGGTGGGCATGACCCTCGTGCTGCTCACGGCGGGCGTGGACCTGTCGGTGGGCGCGATCATGTTCGTGGCGGCGGCGGTGGCGGGGAAGATGGCGCTCGCGGGTCAGCCGTTCTGGCTGGTGATGCTGACGATGCTGGGAATCGGCGGGGTGTTTGGCGGGGTGAACGGCTTCTTTGTCACACGCACGGGCGTGGCGCCGTTCATCGTGACGCTGGCATTGTTGTTTGTCGGGCGCGGGTTCGCGCTGTGGCTGACGCAAACGCGCGCGATGAATTTGCCGGAGGTTTTCCTACAACTCGGCGCGACGCGGGTGCTGGGCGTGCCGCTGCCGCTGGCGGTTTTTTTGGGCATCGCGGTGCTGTCGCAATTCGTGCTGATGCGCACGCAATTTGGCCGGCAGATTTATGCGGTGGGGCACAACCGTGAGACGGCGCGCAAGGCGGGAGTGGAGACGGGGCGGATTCTCGCGATCGTGTATGTGGTGAGCGGTGTGTGCGCGGCGCTCGGCGCGATTTTGGCGCTCGGGCAACTCGGGGCGGTCACGCCGAAGTTCGGAGAGAACTACGAGTTCAAGGCGATTTCGGCGGCGGTGTTGGGCGGCACGAGTCTCTTTGGCGGACGCGGCGCGGTGCTGCCCGGCACGGTGCTCGGGGCGTTGTTGATCCAGTCGCTGGAGAACGGCCTCGTGCTGCTGAACGCGGATCCGTATCTGTATCCGCTCATCACGAGCGCGATCATCTTCACCGCGGTGCTTTTGGACAGCGTGCGCAATGCGCTTCTGGCGCGGTTGCAGCGGAGAAAGATTCGGTTGGAGCCGGAGTTGGGTTAGCTCGGAAGAAGGTCGGGCGGAGAACGGTGGGTGCGGCGGCGGAGTGGAAAAAGCCGCTGTTCGACGGCGATTTTTTTCTGCACGCTGCGCGGCGTGAAGGCTTCCGATTATTTCGAACTGCCGGCGTCGTTGGCCGCGTTTGCCGCGAATTTTCCGGCCGACGTCGCTCCCTGGGAGTGGATCAAGCGCATCGGGGCGGCGTTGGCGGGAGTGTCGCTCGAAGCGTCGGAGCGGACGGTGCCGGCGGGCGTTCACGTCGAGGGGGCGGTGTGGCTGCACCCGACGGTGAAGTTGCCCGCGCAGGCGACGTTGATCGGGCCGGCGTGGATCGGCGCGAAGACGGAGATCCGGCCGGGGGCGTTCGTGCGCGGCAATGTGATCGTGGGCGAAGGCTGCGTGCTGGGGAACGCCTGCGAATTCAAGAACTGCCTCCTGATGGACGGCGTGCAGGTGCCGCATTTCAGCTATGTGGGAGATTCGATTTTGGGGAATCGTGCGCACCTCGGAGCGGGCGTGATTCTTTCGAACCTGCGGCTCGATCAGCAGCCGATCGCGGTGCGAACGGACGATGCGACTCATGAAACGGGTTTGCGGAAATTCGGGGCGATTCTCGGCGATGCGGCGGAAGTGGGCTGCAATGCGGTGCTTCAGCCGGGCACGCTGCTGGGGCGGCGGGCGATCGTGATGCCGCTGACGGCGTTTGGCGGAGTGTTGCCCGCGAACACGATGGTGCGGAGCCGGCAGACGCTCTCGGTGATCGAGCGGCGGGACTGAAAAATCGTTCTGGTTCTCGTTCTGGTTCTCGTTCTCTCTTTCCGGTTCGAGAACGAGAAGAAGAACGATCACGATTCGACCATGCGCACCCTCACCGGTATCCAACCTTCGGGCACGTTGCACCTCGGCAATTATCTCGGCGCGATGCGCCCGGCGATCGAGGCGCAGGCGCGGGGCGATTGTTTTTATTTCATCGCGGATTATCACTCGATGACGTCGCTGCTCGATCCGGCGGAGCGGCGGAAGAACACGTTGAACGTGGCGCTCGACTGGCTCGCGTGCGGGCTCGATCCGCAGAAATCGGTGTTCTGGCGGCAGAGCGATGTGCCGGAAGTGACGGAGCTGATGTGGCTGATCGGCACGCTGACGCCGATGGGGCTGCTCGACCGCGGGCACAGCTACAAGGACAAGATCGCGAAGGGGATTCCGGCGAATTTCGGGNTGTGGGCTTATCCGGTGCTGATGGCGGCGGATATTCTGCTTTATGATACCAACGTGGTGCCGGTCGGCCGAGACCAGAAGCAGCACCTCGAGATGACGCGGGACATCGCGATCAAGTTCAACCAGACCTACGGCGAGGTGTTCGTGGTGCCGGAGCCGGACATTCGCGACGAAATCGCGGTGGTGCCGGGGCTCGACGGCCAGAAGATGAGCAAGAGCTATGGCAACACGATCGACCTTTTCGGCGACGAGAAGGCGACGCGGAAGAAGATCATGGGGATCGTGATGGATTCGCGCACGCCGGCGGAGCCGAAGCCGGATGCGGACAAGAATCTCGCGATTCAGCTGCTCAAGCTTGTGGCGCCGGCGGAGGTCGCCGCGGATTTCGAGAATCGGCTGCGCGCGGGCGGACTCGGTTATGGCGATCTGAAGAAGGCGCTGTTCGAGCAGTATTGGAATTTCCTCGCGCCGTATCGCGCGCGTCGGGCGGAGCTGGCGGCGAATTTGGATCACGTCGAAAAAATCCTCCGCGACGGCGCCGCGCGTGCCCGGGAAACGGCGAGCGTGGTGTTGAAGCGCGCGCGGAAGGCGAGCGGGTTGGAGTGAGCGAACTTTTCGTGCTCGAAGGCGTGAGTGTTCCGCGGGCGGGCGAAACGCTCACGCGTTCCGCAACGGGCGCGGCGAAAGACGGCGGTTGCCGGAGCGCGGTGCGTGGGTTTGTTGGTCTCGGATGAAAGTGCTCGGGATCGACATCGGCGGATCGGCGGTGAAAGGCGCGCCGGTGGACACGAAGACGGGGCGTCTGCTGGCGGAGAAGTTCCGCATCGAAACGCCCGAGCCGCTGACGCCGCCGGAGATGGCGCGAACGGTGGCGGAGGTGGCGCGGCATTTTCGGTGGCACGGACGGATCGGGTTTGGATTTTCCGGGCGTGGTGCGACGGGACGCGGACGGTGACGGCGCCGAATTTGCACCCGCGTTTCACGGGACTGGACACGGGGCGGCTGTTCGCGAAGGCGACCGGTTGCAGCATCGCGATGGTGAACGACGCGGATGCGGCGGGACTGGCGGAAATGCGTTTTGGCGCGGGCCGGGGAGTGGACGGGCCGGTGCTGCTGCTGACGTTGGGCACCGGCGTGGGCACGGCGGTCTTCACGTGCGGCGTGTTGTATCCGAATTCCGAATTCGGACATCTGCCGATCCGGGGGAAATCCGCGGAGCGCTTCATTTCGGCCGCGGCGCGGAAACGGCGGAAGCTGGAGTGGTCGGAGTGGGGGCCGGAGTTTGGCGCGTATTTGCGAACGCTCGAAATGCTGCTGTCGCCCGAGCTGATCATCGTCGGCGGCGGCGCCAGCGCGAAGAGCCGGAAGTGGATGCGCTACGTGAAGACGCGGGCGAAGCTCGTGCCGGCGGCGTTTCACAACGAGGCGGGGATCGTCGGCGCGGCGTTGTGGGCGGCGGAGCGGCGACTTTCGACGTAGCGCGGGACGGCTGATCGGCGGCGGCGTGTTGCAGGGGACGTGCGGTTTGGGGATGACATCGCGCATGGGTTGCAGTAGTTCCGTGCTGCTTTCCCTCCCGACCCCTCGCTCCGTTCGCGGAGCAGGCCTTATCGCCCCATGCGCTCAGCCGACCTCGTGCCCGAACCGGTGTCCCGCTCGCTGCGGATCTTTGCGTTCGATCCCAGCCTTTCCGCGCAATTCGACACGGCGGGAATCGGCGAGATCACGATTGCGGTTCCGTGGGAGGCGGACCTCGGGCCGGGGCCGGTGGGGGAATACATCGAGGTGATCGACGTCGATCCGGCGAGCGGGGTGTTCTACAAGCCGGTCGACTTGAATCATCCGCGGATTCTCGCGCAGGACGGGCTGGCGCCGTCGGAGTCGAATCCGCAATTCCACCAGCAGATGGTGTATGCGGTCGCGATGACGACGATCCGGCATTTCGAGCTGGCGCTGGGGCGCGTCGCGCTGTGGGCCTCGCATCGAGGAAATGGATACGAGGAGCAGTTCGTGCGGCGGTTGCGGATCTATCCGCATGCGTTGAGGGATCGGAATGCCTATTACAGCCCCGACCGGAAGGCGCTGCTCTTCGGCTATTTTCCGGTGGGAATCAGGGATGCGAACAACACGCCGGGCACGGTGGTGTTCACCTGCCTGTCGCATGACATCATCGCGCACGAGACGACGCATGCGTTGCTGGACGGCGTGCATCCGCGGTTCAACGAGCCGGTGAACCCGGACGTGCTGGCGTTTCACGAGGCGTTCGCGGACATCGTCGCGTTGTTTCAGCATTTTTCGTATCCGGGGGTGTTACGGGATCAGATCGCGCGAACGCGCGGAAATCTCGCGGCCGACAACCTGCTCGGACAACTGGCGCAGCAGTTTGGAAAGGCGTCGGGTCGCGGCGACGCGCTGCGCAACGCGCTCGGCGGGATCAATCGGCAGACGGGGCGGTGGGAGGCGCACCGGCCGGATGTGCACGCGCTGGATCACACGCACGAGCCGCACGAGCGCGGCGCGATTCTGGTGGCGGCGGTGTTCGGTGCGTTTCTGAAGGTTTATCGCGCGCGGACGGCGGATCTTTTTCGGATCGCGAGCGATGGGACGGGCGTGTTGCGCGAGGGCGAACTCCATCCCGATTTGTCCAACCGGCTCGCGGAAGAAGCGGCGCGTTGCGCGCTGCACACGCTGCAGATGTGCATTCGGGCGATCGATTATTGTCCGCCGGTGGGGATCACGTTCGGCGACTACCTGCGCGCGATCATCACGGCCGACGCGGATTTCAGTCCGGACGACGCCTACGGCTACCGGCTGGCGTTCATGGAGAGCTTTCGGCAGTGGGGGATTTATCCGCGCGGGATGCGCACGATGTCGTTGCAGGATTTGCAGTGGCCGACGGGCGCGGAGGCGGAGGAAGCGGCGGCGGTGCATGTGGACGCCGAGGAGATCCGCTCGCTGTTTACGGAGGACCAGCCGGACGAGGCGATGGAGGTGACGAGCCGGCGCCGGCGGCTCGCGCGCCGGTTGCGGCCGTGGGATCTCGAGAGCGATCGCTTCAAGACCTGGGAAGGCGTCGAAAGCAATTCGGCGGTGTTGTGGGCGTGGCTGGTGAGAGGTCGCGGACGCAAGCTCGCGCCGGCGATCGGGATCGTGCTCGACGCGGCGGCGGCTCCGGCGACGGTGTATCGATCGCGCGCGAACGACGAACCGGCGGTCGAGGTGCATTCGGTGCGTTATGCGTTGCGACGCGGGCCGCGGGGCGGGACGGCGACGGATCTGGTGGTGGAGATCACGCAGCGGCGTCGTGGCTATTTCGATACGGCGCAGCAAGAGGCGATGGACGGCCGGCCGGCGGGCGCTTCGCTGGATGAGCCTGATTTTATTTACCGGGCGGGTTGCACGCTGTTGATCAATCCGACGACGATGGAAGTGCGGCGGGTGATCCGCACGCCGGGCACGATCACGGACCAGGCGCAGCTCGAGCGCGTGCGGGCGTTTCTGGCCGAAGGGTTGGAGGCGCCGAATGCGTTTCACGCGGCGCGCGCGGCGTTCGACGCCCGCGAGCCGTTCGCGCTGCTGCACCGTCACGGAGGAGATTGAACATGACTGCCCAACGCCGCGCCCGCTCGACCGCTTCGAAGCGCTTGTTGCCGCCGAAAGGCGGAGCCGTGGTCCGGATGTATCGCACCGGCCATGGCGATTGTTTCCTGCTGGCGTTTGCCGGGAAAAGCGCGGCGAAGCCGGTCTATGTCTTGATCGATTGCGGCTACAAGCCGGGCTCGTCCTCGTTCATCAAGACCACGATTGGGGAGATCACCGGAAATCTGCGCGAGGCGACGGGCGGGCGCATCGATGTGGCGATCGTAACCCACGAGCATCAGGATCACGTCAACGGCATCACGGAGAAGAATTTTGCGGGCATCGAAATCGGCGAGACATGGCTGGCGTGGACGGAAGATCCGCGGGACGATTTGGCGAACGCGCTGCGGAAGCGTTATCGCGATCGGCTGCTCGGGCTCATCCGGGCGCGCAATCGGTTGCAGGCCGATGGGGACGCGAAGCGGGTTGCGACGATCGATGCGTTGCTGGCGCTCGAGCTCGGCGGTGCGGACGAGCGGTTCGATGCGGCGGCGGCGCTTCGGTTCGCGGCGGCGAAAGGAGAATCGGGCAACAAGGCTTCGATGAAGCTGCTGAAGGATCGCGCGGCGCGGGGCGTGCGTTATCTGCGACCGCACGAGAAGGTCCTTGCGATCGAAGGAGCGCCGGGCGTGCGGGTGTTTGCTTTTGGTCCGCCGCGGGACGAAACGCTCTTGAAGGATCTGGATCCGCGGGACGAGGAGGAGTTTCACCGCTTGGGGGCGACGGCGGATTTCGAGGCGGCGGCGAGGGGCGAGGCGAGTCCGCCGTTTCCGGGGCGTTACTGCGTTGCGCAGGATGCGGCGTTCGGTGATCCGGAGTTCGGCGATTTTTTCGTTCGGCGTTATGGTCGCGACGGTTCGGCTCCGAGTGGGGCGGGTGACGATCGCGACGTGGCGGACGATGCGGCGTGGAGGCGCATCGATCGCGACTGGCTGTATTCGGCGGAGCAGCTCGCGCTCGATTTGAACAGCTACACGAACAACAGCAGCCTCGTGCTGGCGTTCGAGTTGAACCAAGGCGGGAAGGTCCTGCTCTTCGCGGCCGACGCGCAGCGGGGCAACTGGGTTTCGTGGGGAAAGAAAGCGTGGACCGACGGCGACCGCACGGTCACGGCGCGCGAGTTGCTCGGGCGGACGGTGCTCTACAAGGTCGGGCATCACGGCAGTCACAACGCGACGATGAACGGCGCGCTGGAGCACGAGACGCCGAACCTCGCGTGGATGGCGACGGGAGACCATGCGGACGAGTTCGTGGCGATGATTCCGGCGGTGAAAGAATGGGCGAACACGAAGGCCGGGTGGGATCACCCGCTGAAGGCGATCAAGGACGCGTTGGTGAAGAAGGCGTCGGGCCGGGTGTTTCAAACGGACACCGATGTGGCGACGATGCGGGCGCCGGATGGAGTTTCGAAGAAAGAGTGGAGCGCGTTTCTCGCGCGGGCGACGGATCACCGGCTGTATTTCGACTGGATTGTGCGCGGTTGAGAGCGGGGGCGGGCGTGGCGGGGTGGACGAGATGTTCACCCTTGAATTCCGGCAAGTCGCCCATTTTCGGGGGCGGGTTCTCCCAATTTCCTATCGCGGAGGAGGGAAATCGCTAAGCACGCGGCGTCCGGCGGGCCGTCTTTGCGGCCGCGGGCGACCACACACCCAACCCCGTAAACCCCTACAAGCCACGCATGAGATCTATGCGCGTTTCCCTAACTGCGTCCCGGCGGCTCGCCGGTGGACTTCTGTGCCTCGCTGTGCTCGCAGCGTTTCAAGGCACCGCCTTCGGCCAAGGCTGCGTCATCGCCCGCGGCGGCGGCGGCGCGATGATTTCCGACGAGAGCGGCTTCCTCGAGCCGAAGCAATGGCAGATCACGCTGGCGCATCGCTGGTTCGAATCGGACCGCCATTTCATCGGCGACGACGAGCAGAAGCAGCGCAAAGCCAACGGCACGCAGGTCATCAACAATTCCCATTATCTCGACGCGACGTTGACCTACGCGTGGTCGCGCCGGCTGACGTTGAACCTCACGCTGCCGTTCGTGAAGCACGACCGCTCGTCGCTCTACGAGCATCTGGGCAACAATTCCGGGCGACGCTTTCACACGCAATCGGGCGGGCTCGGCGACGTGCGCGTGAGCGCGAATTACTGGCTGTGGAATCCGGAGGAGCATCATCGCGGAAACCTCGCCGTCGGTCTGGGCATCAAGTCGCCCACGGGTGATTTCAAGGCGACGGATACGTTCATCCGGTCCGGCGGTCCGCAGATCCGCTACGTCGACTCTTCGATTCAACCGGGCGATGGCGGCTGGGGCTGGTCGCTCGAGACGCAGGGGTATTATCATCTCGGCGGAGCGTTCACGGCTTACGGCAGCGCGTTCTATCTGTTCAATCCGAAGGAACGGATCACGGCGACGAACTTCTCGGTGCCGGACGCCTACATGGCGCGTGGCGGCGTGGAAATGGCCATCGCTTCGAAGCCGGGACTCGCGCTGAGCTTGGGCGGACGGATCGAAGGTGTGCCGGGCAACGATGCGTTCGGCGGAAGTCGCGGCAGTCGTCGCCCTGGTTTTTCAGTCGCGGTCGAGCCGGGCGTTTCCTTCTCGAAAGGACGTTTCTCAGGCACGCTCACGGTTCCGGTGGCGGTGCATCATCGGCGATCCACGACCTGGGGTTCGTCGCGGCCGGGTGACGCGGCGTTCGCGGACTTCACGATCAACACGAGCGTTTCGTGGCGGTTGTGAGCGTGATTTGAGTTTGTCAGCGATCATCGAGTGGGGCGGGCTTGGGCCCGCCCCGCTTTTTTTATGCGTCGAATGAAAACCGTCCCGCAAAACCGTCAGACGCCGAGCGCGGCGGTGCATCCGGGGATGTTGGCGATGCTGTTTTTTGCGTCGGGTGCGCTCGCGCTGGTTTACGAGGTGGTGTGGCAGCGGCAGTTCGCGCTCGTGCTCGGCTCGGCGGCGCCGGCGACGGTGGCGGTGCTGGCGGCGTATTTCGCGGGGCTCGGGTTGGGGAGCGTGGTGCTCGGGCGGTTCGCGTCGCGCTGGCGCCGGCCGCTGCGGGTGTATGCGGTGTTGGAGGCGGCGATCGGCGCGGGGGCGTTGGCGGTGAGTCCGCTGATCGAGATTTTGGAATCGATGTATCTGTCGTTCGTGCATGCGGGAACGCCGGCCGAAATGAACTCGGGTTCGTTGTTGGCGGTGAGGCTCGGCGTGGCGTTCGCGGCGATTTTTCTTCCGACCTTTTGCATGGGCGGAACGCTGCCGGTGCTCGCGACGTGGGTGGATCGCGGGCGACACAACCTGGGGGTGACGGCGGGGTGGTTGTATGTGGCGAATACCGTCGGTGCGGCGGCGGGTGCGTTGTTGGTGCCGTTTTGTTTTTTGCCGGCGTTTGGATTGGGCGGAACGGTGATGCTGGGAGCGGCGCTCAACGGCGTGCTGGCGCTCGGCGCAGGGTGGCTGGATCGCAGGTCGGGAGAAATCGAGGCGACGCCGGGCGGAGAGGAGAGGCGGGGAGAGCGAGGGGGCTTGCGGGGGCTCGGCTGGGTGGCGGGCGTTTCGGGCGCGGTGACCTTCGCGCTGCAGGTGGGGTGGAATCGGGCGTTCGCGCAGGTGCACGAGAATTCGATGCATTCGTTCGCGGTGGTGGTTGCGATGGTGATCCTGGCGCTGGCGGTTGGAGCGCAGATCGCGCGCGTGCGGCTGCGTCGGGGAACGGAACCGCGCAAGCTGCTCGGGGTGGCGTGGGGAATCGCGGGAATCGCGGTGATGGCGGGGCCGTGGCTGTTTCACGGGTGGACGAACGGACTCGCGTATTTGTCTTCTGGAGACAGCTGGGGCGGGCAGCTCGCGCGGCTGGGGTGGATCGGCGCGGGGATTTGTTTCGTGCCGACGATGCTGCTGGGAGTGGGATTACCGGCGTTGATGGAGGAAGCGGGGCGGTGCTGCACGGGCTCGGTGGCGGCGGCGCTGGGTCGGCTGCTGGCGATGAACATCGGGGGCTCGGTGGCGGGCGCGCTGTTTGCGGGGTTTGTGCTGCCGGGATGGTTGGGATTGTGGAACGGTTTGGTATGGGCGGGAGCGTTGGTGATCGGCGTGGCGGGGGCGTGGGGAGGAAAAGGAATGTGGCGATGGCTCGCGGTGCCGTCGGTCGTGGTGGCGGCGGGGCTCGGCAGGATGGAACCGCCGCGGGTGAAGCTCTCGGTGGACCGCGACGAGCGGTTGGTGTCGATCGCGGAAGGCGCGCACGGAATCGTGGCGGTGGTCGAACGGGAAGGATCGCGGCGACTGAAGTTGAATAATCACTACGCGCTCGGCGGAACGGCGGCGACGGGAGACGAGCGGATGCAGGCGCATCTGCCGCTGTTGTTGCATGCGGCGCCGGAGAGTGTCGCGTTTCTGGGGTTGGGCACGGGCGTGACGGCGGGAGGGGCGTTGTTTCATCCGATCGAAACCGTGGTGGCGGTGGAATTGGTGCCGGAAGTGATCGCGGCGGCGCGGGCGCATTTTCGCGATGCGAATGCGGGCGTGCTGGAAGATGCGCGCGTGCGCGTGATCGCGGACGATGCGCGGCATTTTCTGCGGGGGACCGACGCGCGATTCGATGTGATCGTGGGAGATCTCGTGGTGCCGTGGCGGGCGGGCGAAGGCGCGCTGTTTACGCGCGAGCAATTCGTGGCGGCGCGAGAGGCGCTGGCGCCGGGTGGGGTGTTCTGCCAGTGGCTGCCGTTGTTTCAGCTGAGCGAGATCGAGACGGAGATTTTGCTGCGGACGTTCTTGTCGGTGTTTCCACGGGCGGAGCTATGGCGCGGCGATTTTTCGCCGACCGAGCCGGCGCTTGCGCTGGTGGGGCGACGGGAGGATGCGATCGTCGATGCGGCGAGCGTGAGGATGCGGATCGAAGCGATGCAGGATGATCCCGCGAATCCGCATCTGCGCGCGCCGGGGGCGTTGTGGATGCACTTTGTGGGAATCGTGACGTCGGACGAGGTGCGCGCGGGAGAAACACGAGTGAACACGGAGAACCGGCCGTGGGTGGAATTGCTCGGGCCGAAGTTGCACGGCGGGCGCAGCGAAGCGGTGTTTGCGGGACGCGAGCTCGAGACGTGGCTGGCGAGAATTCGCGTGCGAACGCGGGAGCGCGGGCTGGCGTTGGGGGAGCTGGAGATGCGCGCGATGGACGCGGGCGCGGCGCTGGCCGAAATGATCCTGGCGATGAAGGAGCGGGATCGCGACGCGGTTGAAAAAGCGCGCGAGGAGATCGCGCGGCTGCTGCCGGAGGAAACGCTGCGGGCGTTGCTCGGGGCGGAGTGAGCGGCGGCGGTTCGCGTCGCGAGCGGGCGCGTCAGGTGTTGTTGTCCTGTCCGGCCTGGCCGGTGCCGCCGTTGGCGGGAAGATGATGCGGGAAGAACAGGTAGTAGTTCATGAACCACCAGCTGCGGGACGAACGGTAGAGCAGAGCGGGCACGAGCACGGCGCCGACGCCGGCGAGGATGGTTGCGGCGTTGACGCTGAGGACGTCGAAGAACGCGAGCAGGGCGATCGGCAGCAGGTAGCAGACGAGCGTGACGCCGAAGTTGAGCGAGAGGGAGCCGAGGTAGAAGCCTTCGTCGTTGTCGCGTTCGAAGCGGAAGCCGCAGTGCGGGCAGGCGCGGTTCAGTTCGAAGAGTTTCCCCGGTTGGAAGAGGGTGCGGCTGCCGCAATTCGGGCAGCGATTGGTGAGGCCGCGGGCGACGATCTGGACGCGAGTGACTTTCATCGAAGCGAGAGGGAGCGGAGGGAGAGCATCGTGCGTTGCGGGCGGCGACAAAGAAAAAAAGCGCTCCCGCGAGGGGAGCGCTTGGCAAAAGCGAAACGGTCGAGAGGCGATCAGGCGCCGAGCTGATAACGGGTGAACCGGCGAACCTGGATGTTCTCGCCGATCTTCGTGATCTTCTCGGTGATGATTTCCTTCACGGTCTTTTCCGGCTGCTTCACGAACGGCTGATCGAGCAGCACGATGGTGGAGTAGAACTTGTCGAGCTTGCCCTCGACGATCTTCTGCACGGCCGCGGGCGGCTTGCCCTGGACCTGGGCGGTGGCGATATCGCGCTCCTTGGCGAGATCGGCCTCGGGGACGTCGGCGCGGTTCACGTAGAGCGGATTCGCGGCGGCGATCTGGAGGCAGANGTCNTTGCAGAGCTGCTTGAANTCNTCGTTGCGNGCNACGAAGTCGGTNTCGCAGTTCACNTCGAGCANCACNCCGACTTTGCCGCCGACGTGGATGTAGCTNTCGATGAGACCTTCCTTNGTNGCGCGNTCGGCCTTTTTGGCGGCGGANGCGGCGCCCTTCTTGCGGAGGATCGTGGTGGCTTCCTCGANGTTGCCGTTGGCTTCGGTNAGGGCCTTCTTGCAGTCNAGCAACCCGGCGCCGGTGGCGGNGCGCAGGTCGTTGACCATTTGTGCGGTGATGGTGGCGGACATTTCGTGATTTCGAAGGGGAACGCTTATTCGGCCTTCACCGGGGTGCGCTTGGCGCGGACCGGCTTCTTGGCGACGATCGGAGCTTCGGTTTCGGCCTCGCCCTCGACGAGCGGGGCGACCTCGGGCGGAACTTCGACGTGGGAGATATCCACTTCCTCGGCGGAGGCGGGAGCGGTGAGCCCGGCCGAAGCGGCTCCGACGGCGCGGAGGTCGGCGGCACCGCGGGCGGCGCGGCGGGAATCGCGCTGGGCGAGACCGTTCTGCACGGCGCCGACGATCGTTTCGACGATGATGCGAATGGACTTCACCGCGTCGTCATTGCCGGGGATCGGGTGGGTGAGGGTGGACGGGTCGGAGTTCGTATCCACGATACCAACACACGGAATGTTGCAGCGCGCGGCTTCGGCGACGGCGATCTTCTCGTGGTTGACGTCGACGACGAACATGACGTTCGGCAGGCCGGGCATGTCGACGATGCCGGCGAAGTTCTTCTGCATGCGGACCATCTCGCGTTTGATGGCGGCCTCTTCCTTGGAGGCGAGCTTGGCGAGTTCGCCGCTCTGCTCCTGCTGCTGGTATTTCTTATACTTCGCGATGGAGCGTTTGACGGTTTCGTAATTGGTGAGCGTGCCGCCGAGCCAGCGGTCGACGCAGTAGGGCATGCCGGTGGACGTGGCGGCTTCGCGGACAATGTCCTTGGCCTGGCGCTTGGTGCCGACGAAGAGGACGTTGCCGCCGTTGGCGACGGCGTCTTCGATGAAGGCGCAGGCTTTTTCGAGGGCGGCGTGGGTCTTGCCGAGGTCGATGATGCTGATGCCCTGGCGGTGATCGAAGACGAAAGACTTCGAGCGGGGGTTCCAGCGTTTGGTTTGGTGCCCGAAATGCACGCCGGCATCGAGCAGGTCCTTGGGAGTGACGTTCATGTTGATCTATGTTTCTCGAGAAACACAGGTCGGCCGATGGGCCGCCTTGCGATCTGAGGAATGTAGTTGGTTGATGTTTCCATTGCCCGGCGTCGTGTCGGGCGAAGGAGCGGTCGAAAACAGAGGTCGCGTGGGGGAGTGGCAAGCGTGAATTCGGGAATTTTCGAAAACGAGGTTGACAGAGGAAATCGCCCGCCGCACGTTCCGCGTCCCATTTGTTGCAGGGTGGAGCAGCCTGGTAGCTCGTCAGGCTCATAACCTGAAGGTCGTTGGTTCAAATCCAACCCCTGCACCCAATTTGAAACCCCCGGAAACTGCTCCCGGGGGTTTCTGCTTAATGACTTGCGCGATTTTCGAAAGAGCGACT
>Ga0065721_10051213_pt1 | contig 15734 bp, 15 predicted proteins | sample Mesricmetagenome_FD_59108 | JGI IMG/M metagenome (GOLD analysis project Ga0065721, IMG submission 59108) | Mesophilic microbial community from rice straw/compost enrichment Sample: eDNA_1 v2 (version 2) | ecosystem: Engineered > Solid waste > Grass > Composting > Bioreactor | place: USA: Davis... | reverse complement strand
AGCCGCCGCGCGATCCGCGCGCCAGGCGCCAGGCCGCGAACAGCACGAAGCCGGCGGCCAGCGGGGCCTGGGGCAGCAGGCTCGGCGGGGGCGAGGTGGCCGCCACCGGCTGCGGTCCCAGCAGGCCCGCCGCCAGGCAGCCGAGGTAGAAACCCGCCGGCACCGCGGCCTGCGCCCACTGTCCCGAGCCCAGCCGCGCGATGGCGCCAAAGACGCAAGCGCCGTTGATCCAGGCGCCCAGCCCCAGCAGCGCGGCGCCCAGCACCGTGTGGACGCCCACCGGATGCGGCGCGGGCATGACGCCGGTCCAGCCCGCTACTTGAGCCAGCGCCAGCCCGCCGGCCACCCACAGCGCCGCCTCGCCCATGGCGCGCAACCGCCGGGCGCTGCGCTGGCGCAACACCTCTTCCACGGCCGCGACGGTGCAGGTGCCGCCGCGCTGGATGGCAAAGCCCATCAGGGCGACGCAGGCCAGGACGGCGAGCACGGCGGCGGCGCTCGTGAGATGGGTCATGGAGAGCTCCTTGGGTCGCGACGACTGTCTGAGTACGACACCGTCGCCGGCCGTGAGCCGACGTGCGCCGCCCCCTGACCCGTCATGCCCGCGCAGGCGGGCATCCACGAGTACCGGGACGCAGCCTGCAAACGCGGGCCTGCCTCAATGCCTCGTCAGGGTGGCGTGTCGGCGTTCGTGGATGCCCGCCTTCGCGGGCATGACGAAGTAGAGAGCGAGGCGTTTCAGCTCACGGTATCTCGCCGCTCATGACGCTGGGCAGCGAGGCACCGGCACTGCATCAAGTCGCCCGTGCGGTCTTGACGCCTCACAAAAACTCCCCCCTCAAGTCCACGCTCGACCGCACCCCCAGCGCGCCGAAGTGCTGCTCCAGCCAGCGCCCGGCGTGCAGGCGTCCGGCGTCGCGCAGCTCGGTGAGGAAGTTCCAGTCGCAGTTGAGCTTGCTGGCGGCGCCGTAGCCGCTCATCACGTCGTCGGCACGGATCGAGTGGATGAGCATCTGCTTGAACTCGTCGCTGGAGAGCTTGCCGCGCTCGATCAACCCGGTGACGAACACGATGGCGCGCATCTCGCGCATCAGCGAGGAGTTGAAGCTCACCTCGTTGAGCCGGTTCAGGATCTCCCCGGCCGTGGTCGGCACGCCCCGGCGCACGATGGGGTTCAGGTGCACGATCACCACGTCCCGCGCGTCGCACTCGTAGATCAGCGGGAAGATGGCCGGGTTGCCCATGTAGCCGCCGTCCCAGTAGGGCTCGCCGTCGATCATCACCGACTGGAACACGAAGGGCAGACAGGCCGAAGCCAGCACCGCGTCCGCGCTCACGTCGGCGCAGCTGAAGATGCGCACCTTGCAGGTCTGCACGTTGGTGGCGCACAGGAACAGTTTCACGGCCGACTCGCGCCGCAGCCGCTCGAAATCCACGTGCGCCTCCAGCACGTCGCGCAGCGGGTTGAAGTTCAGCGGGTTGAGCTGATAGGGCGAGAACACGCGCGTGAGGAACTCCATCCACTGGTAGGCCGGCGAGTACTCCAGCGGGAAGTCGTGCAGCCAGCTCATCCACGGCAGCGCGCGGTACGGGTTCCAGCGCTGGTCGGCCTCGCTCACCGCGCGCCAGAAGCGCTCCAGCGCCTCGCGCGCGCCGTCGGGCCCGTCCACGGTCCAGCCGTGCGCCAGCACCGCCGCGTTCATGGCGCCGGCGCTGGTGGCGCTGATGCCCTCGAAGCGGATGCGGCCGTCCTCGATCAGCCGGTCCAGCACGCCCCAGGCGAAGGCGCCATGCGCCCCACCGCCCTGCAGCGCCAGGTTGACGGTCTTCACTTCGGGCTTCACGGCCGCCCGCTGGCGGCTGGGTTTCACGCGCATGTCCATGGCGGCTCCTCGGTTTCGCATCTCGTCGCTCCGTTCGACCAGGGCTGGCTGAACGGACATCTTCGGGCTCCCGCGGCAAAACGGGATCAGTGCTGGGTCCAGCCCCCGTCCATCGGGATGGCGGCGGCGGTCAGGGAGGCGGCGGCCTCGGAGGCCAGGAACACCGCCAGCGCGGCCAACTCCTCCACGCGCACGAACTCCTTGCGCGCCTGGTGCACCAGCATCACGTCGCGCACCACCGCCTCGGGCGGGATGCCGTGCGCGCGCGCCTGGTCGGCGATCTGCCGCTCCACCAGCGGCGTCTTCACGTAGCCCGGACAGAGCGTGTTGGCCGTGATGCCGGATTCGGCCAGCTCCACCGCCACGCAGCGCGTGAGCCCCACCAGCCCGTGCTTGGCCGCGACGTAGGCCGACTTGAAGGGCGACGCCGTGAGCCCGTGCGCCGACGCCACGTTGAGGATGCGGCCGAAGCGCCGCGCCTTCATGCCCGGCACCACGGCCTGGATCAGCACGAAGGCCGCCGTGAGGTTGATGGCCAGCACGGCGTCCCAGCGGTCGGGCGGGAAGTCCTCCACCGGCGCCACGTGCTGGATGCCGGCGTTGTTGACCACGATGTCCACCCGGCCGAACTCGGCTTCGGCGCGCGCCGCCAGGTCGCGGATCTCCTGTGGTTGGCGCATGTCCGCGCCGTGGAAGCGCACCTTCACGCCGAACTCGCGCTGCAGCCCGGCCCGGGTGCGCTCGATCTCGTCGGCGGGGCCCAGCCCGTTGAGCATCACGTCGGCGCCCTGCGCCGCGAAGGCCCGGGCAATAGCCAACCCGATGCCGCTGGTGGAGCCGGTGACGATGGCGGATTTGCTTGCGAGCAGCATGGTGTTCTCCAGGAGGGTTCAGACGGTGGGACGGGAAGGCAGTACGGCCTGGGACGGCGTCCCTTCCCCATCCGCCTCCGGCGTGCGCGTGAAGCGCAGGTGCGTGATGTCGGCGCTGAAGCACATGCTCCAGGTCCACTCGACCCAGATGCGCACCTTGCGTCCGAGGGTGGGCATGAGCAGCAGGTAGTACGCGCGCCACAGCAGCCAGGCCGGCAGGCCCGACAGCCGCAGCCCGGACAGCTCGGCCACGCCCTTGAGGTGGCCGGTGGTGGCCATCATTCCGCGCGAGCGGTGGCTGAAGGCCCGCGTGGGCGCGGTGCCGCCGAAGCCGCCGCCCACGATCACGATGTGGCGGGTCATGGCCGCGCTCCCTCAGCGATCCGAGCCCGGCCACACGCGGCGGCCGAGCAGCCGGTCCAGCGACAGCGCGCCGGGGCCGTGCGTGAGCGTCACCAGCAGCATCAGGCCCCAGGTCTGGTGATCCTTCAGGCCCACGGCGCCCAGGTCCGGATAGGAAATGACGGCCACGACGTTGAACACGAACAGCACCGCGGCGGCCAGCCGCGTGCCGAGGCCCAGCACCAGCAGCACCGGGAAGAACAGCTCCACCCCCGTGCCCAGCAGCGCCGCCAGCGCCGGCGGCAGCAGCGGCACGGCGTACTCGTTCTCGAACAGGGCCAGCGTCGAGTCCCAGCTCGCGAGCTTGGTCAGGCCGGACTTGAAGAACACGGCGGCGACGAAGAGGCGCAGGACCAGGTCCACCACCGGCGAAAGGTGATCGAGGCCGCGCACCAGGCGGCCCTGCTCCAGGGCGCGCTGTGCGAGGCCGGGGGGTGCGGTGGTGGGGAACTGCGAAGGCGAGTTGACGTAATGCACGTTGATTGCTCCTGAGTGGTGCTGTCCGCAGACGCGCGGGACGGATGGATGGTTGGGAGGCATTCGCCGTGAGCCGAGCCGCTTCGCACCCTGATTCGTCACTCCCGCGAAGGCGGGAGTCCAGGCGGCCCCCAAGCCGGCCGCAAGCGGATTGGTCGGAACGCCGGGAATTGGGGGTCTTGATTCGCTGCACCCAGGCTTCGCGCTGACGGGGGGCCGCCTGGATTCCCGCCTTCGCGGGAATGACGGAGTAGTTAGCGAGGCAAACCAGCTCCCGACTGACGCTCCGCCACGTTCCCCGGACACCCGTGCACCTTCGCGGGCAAGACGAACCAGGCAGCGCAGCCATCCAGCTCACGGCCAACGTCTGGCAGCTTGCCTGGACGGGTCAGCTCACCCCGCCTTCTTCTCTCCCTTCATCAGCGCCGCCGCCCCGCCGTGCACGTTCTCGGGCTTGTCCGTGACCATGCCGCCGGCGATGCGCGCGCAGGTGCCCTTGGGCACGTAGATCCAGGCCTCGGCCTCGCGGTCCATGGTGGAGGTGCCGGCGCAGGCGCTCTTGCTGGTGCCGCAGTCGTTCTTGCCGGCCTTGACGATGCCGGCGCACTTCTCCATGTCGCCCTTGGCGGCCAGCGCCGGGCCGCTGCCCAGCGATCCGCCCAGCGCCACCAGCGTGGCGATGGAAGCGGCAACGAGGGTCTTCGATTGGGTGCTCATGTCGGACTCCTTGGTCGGTAGGGAAAGGATTGAGGTTCGGGTTCAGGCCGGATCGCCCCCGTTGCGGCTGCAACTTCGGTCGCCCCGTGATCCACAGTCTGGTCGGCGGGCATCACGCGGCCGTGGAGCGAAATTCACGTTTTGGTCACGGCGCCGTTCAGGCCGCGGCCAGCGCGGACGCGAGCGCGAGCGCGAGCCGCAGGTTCAGTTCGGGATGGCGGATGTTCATGGCGGCCTCCGAAAGGCACAGGGACGCCGCGGCGGCACGGGCTTGGCGGCCCGCGCCGCGGCGCGGGCCTCACATGTCGTGTTCCATGTGCGGCTTGTCGACGGGGAAGAGATCGACCGCGATCAGCACCGCCGGGGTGGAGCCGGTGTTCTTCCACCAGTGGGAGGTGCCGTTGCGCTCGGGCGCGACGTCGCCGGCGCGGTGCACGATGGGCATGGCGCAGCTGCTGGCGTACTCGGTGACCTCGCCCGAGACCGTGTAGATCATGGCCGGGCGGTGGTCGTGGCTGTGCCAGGGCACGATGCCGCCGGGCTCGATGTCGAGCTGGCGCAGCCTGAAGGCCCGACCCTGCAGCGCCAACGGCTCGCGCGAGAGGTCCGTCATGGCGCGCACCACGTCCGTGACGCCCTGCGGCAGGGTCGGACCCATGGCCTGGCCGCGGCCGTCGGGGACGCGCTTGTCGGCCGGGCATTCGCCGGCCAGCGCGGCCGTGGCGCCCAGCGCGGCGACGGCGGCCACGACGGTGGCTTGCGCCACGCGGCGCCGGGGGGAGGAAGTCATGCGGTTCATGCGGCGTGCTCCATCGGAAAGAGGGTTTGGAGGGGTTGCATGGACCGGCCCTTTGCCGGGCCGCCCGCAGACAAATTTGGTCGCCGGGCTTCACCGCGCGGTCGCGCGTTGGTCACGTTTTGGTCACGCCGCGCGGCGGGCCACCAAAGATCACTTTTCCATCACGAGCCCTGCGCTCCACGCCCCGCTGCCTAGACTGTTTTTCAAGCCTTCAGCCCCTCCAGGAGCGCGCATGAATCCTCTGCTCTCGCACCCGCTGCCGCCCTGCGCTGCCGGCATCGGCCTGCGCGCCGAGCACCACGCCGCGCTGCTGGACCTGAAACCCCGGGTGGACTTCGCGGAGGTGCACAGCGAGAACTACTTCGGCCGCGGCGGGCCGCCGCTGCACTGGCTGCGCCGCGCGCGCGAGTTCTGTGCGCTGAGCCTGCACGGCGTGGGACTGTCCATCGGCTCGGTGGACCCGCTGCGCGCGCAGCACCTGCGGCGCCTGCGCGAGCTGGTCGATGAGCTGCAGCCCGCGCTCGTCTCCGAGCACCTGAGCTGGAGCTGCGTGGACGGCCTCTACGCCAACGATTTATTGCCGTTGCCCTTCACGCGCGAGGCGCTGGCGCACGTGGTGGCGCGCGTGCAGCAGGTGCAGGAGGCGCTGGGCCGCCCGCTGCTGCTGGAGAACCTCTCCAGCTACCTGCGCTTCGCGGCCGACGAGATGCCGGAGTGGGATTTCATCAGCGAGGTCGCGCGGCGCAGCGGCTGCGGCCTGCTGCTCGACGTGAACAACCTGTACGTGAGCGCGCGCAACCACGGCTTCGATCCCGCGGATTACCTGGCCGCGCTGCCGCCCGAGGCCGTCGCGCAATACCACCTGGCGGGCTTCACGCACCGGCGCTTCGACGACGGCGCCGAAATCCTCATCGACACCCACAGCCGCCGCGTGAGCGAGGACGTGTGGGCGCTGTACGCGCAAGCGCTGCGGTGCCTGGGGCCGCGGCCCACGCTGATCGAGTGGGACGCCGAGCTGCCGCCGCTGCCCACGCTGGTGGCCGAGGCGCGCCAGGCCGCCGCGCTGATGGAGGAGCACACCCATGCCTGCTGCCCTGCATGAGATCCAACGCCAAGTGATGCACGCCCTGCTCCAGCGCGGCGACGCCACCGCCGCCGCGGCGCTGCTGCGCCCCACGCCGGGGCTGGACGCGGCGCGGCGGCTGCAGCTCTACCGGAATAACTGCTTCGAAAGCCTCAGCGCGGCGCTGGGCGCGGTGTACCCGGTGGTGCGGCAACTCGTGGGCGACGCGTTCTTCCGGGCACTGGCGCGGCGCTTCATCCCCGCGTTCCCCTCGCGCTCGGGCAACCTGCATGACTTCGGCGCCGAGTTGTCCGAATTCCTGCGCGGCTTCGAGCCGGCCACGTCGCTGCCCTACCTGCCGGACGTGGCGGCGCTGGAATGGGCCTGCCACGCCGTCTATCACGAGGCGCCGGTGCCCGCGCTCTCGCTGGACGCGCTGGCGGCGCTGGACGCGGACCAGCAGGCGGCGCTGCGGCTGAAACTGCAGCCCTGCGCCCGGCTGCTGGCCTCCGAGTGGCCGGTACTGGACCTGTGGCGGGCGCACCAGGGCAACGCCGAAGACGCCCTGGAGGCCATCGACTGGCACGGCGGCGGCACGCGGCTGCTGGTGGCGCAGCGCGAGCTGGAAGTGGAGTTCCGGCTGCTGGGCGTGGGCGAATACGCCTGGCTGCGGGCGCTGCACGACGGCGAGGCGCTGGCGGCGGCGTGCGGGCTGGCGCTGGTGGCGGACCCTGGCTTCGAGCTGCCGGCGGTGCTGATGCGGCATCTGGAGCTGGGGAGTTTTTGTGCTTTGGATCACACCTCGTCAGCTGAAGCGCCGCGCACCCTACTTCGTCATCCCCGCGCAGGCGGGGATCCAGGCGGCCCCACGCCAGAGCGGAGCAAGGGTGCAGCGAACCAGACCGGCAGTGACTGGGGTGCCGACCGATCTGCCACCGGCCAACTTGGGGGCCGCCTGGATTCCCGCCTTCGCGGGAATGACGAAGTAGTGGGTGAAGCGGCGCCGCTCACGGCATGCACCTCATCCTTTCCTTCCTCTACCACCCCGCACCCCGCCCTCCAAGGAGACCCCTCATGACCCCCCGTCGCGTGCTGGTGATCGAGGACGACCCGGACATCGGCCGCCTCGTGACGCTGCAGCTGGCCGAGCTGGGCTTCGAGCACCGGCTGGTCGGCGACGGCGTCACCGGCCTGGCCGAGGCCGAGGACGGGCGCTGGGACCTGTTGATCCTGGACCTCATGCTGCCGCGCCTGGACGGGCTGCAGATCTGCAAGCGCCTGCGCAGCCGCAGCGGGGGCTACCTGCCCATCCTCATGCTCACCGCCAAGTCCTCCGAGCTGGACCGCGTGCTGGGCCTGGAGCTGGGCGCGGACGACTACCTGACGAAACCCTTCTCCATGCTGGAGCTGGCGGCGCGGGTGAAGGCCATCCTGCGCCGGCAGGAGCATTTCGAGGCCGCGGCCGCCACGCCGGCGAGCACCCTCATCGAGGCCGGCGAGCTGCGCATCGACCTCGACCGCCACGAGGTACGGGTCTCCGGCCGCCCCGTGGACCTCACGGCCAAGGAGTTCGAGCTGCTGGTGCACTTCGCGCGCGCGCCGGGCCGCGTCTTCACCCGCGCGCAACTGCTGGACCAGGTCTGGGGCTACACCCACAGCGGCTACGAGCACACCGTCAACTCCCACATCAACCGGCTGCGCAACAAGATCGAGCGCGACCCGGCGCAGCCGGCACACATCCAGACCGTGTGGGGCGTGGGCTACCGCTTCGCGTCGCAGTCATGAGCTTCCTGGTCCAACCCAAGCCGCCGCGCACGCGCGGCCCCGTGGGCAACAGCCTGTCGCTGAAACTCTCCGCCCTGCTGGCCGCGGCCTTCATCGCCGTGGGCGGGCTGCTCGTCGTGGCGACGCAGGCGATGTTCGAGCCCTCGCGGCTGCTGGAGCTGTCCACCGACGTGATGATCGGCAGCGTGGTGTTCTCGCTGCTGGCGGCGCTGTGCGTGTTCCAGCTCTTCACGCGGCGGCTCAAGCGCCTGGCCGACGCGGTGGACGCCTACGACCAGCGCGGCGACTTCCGCACGCCGCTGGCGCTGGCCGAGGCCGACGCGCACGGCGACGAGATCGAGCGCCTGGCCGCGCACGTGGAAGGCATGACCGGGCGCATCGCCGACCAGCTCGGCGAGCTGGAGCGCGTGGCCACGCGCCGGCGCGACCTGCTGGCCAACGTCTCGCACGACCTGCGCACGCCGCTGGCCTCGATGCAGGGCTACCTGGAGATCCTGCTGCTGCGCCGCGGCGAGCTTTCCGAGGCCGAGGAGCGCAACTACCTCGAAGTCGCGGCCAAGCACAGCGAGCGGCTGGGCCGGCTGGTCAACGACCTGTTCCAGCTCACCAAGCTGGAGGCCGAGGACGTGCACCCGCAATGCGAGCGCTTCCCGCTGGCGGAGCTGGTGCAGGACGTGGCGCAGAAATTCGCCCTCGACGCCGCGCAGCGCCAGCTCACGCTGCACGCCGCCTGCGGCGCCGCCATGCCGCTGGTGGAGGCCGACATCGGCATGGTCGAGCGCGTGCTGGAGAACCTGGTGGAGAACGCGCTGCGCCACACGCCCGAAGGGGGCCGCGTCACGCTGGAGCTGGGGCTGGACCAGGGCCGCGCCACGGTGGCGGTGAGCGACACCGGCGTGGGCATCCCGGCCGACGAGATCGACAAGGTGTTCGACCGCTTCTACCGCGCCGACCGCACCGGCGCGCGCCACCACGCCGGGCTCGGCCTGGCCATCGCGCGGCTGATGGTGCAGCTGCACGGCGGGCAGCTGCGGGTGCGCAGCAGGCCGGGCCACGGCACCACCTTCAGCTTCGACCTGCCGCTGGCGCCCGGACTGACCGTTTCGAACGACAAAGACATGGCGACACAAGCGCAGCCCCTGCCCGGCGGGACCATCGCCGCGCCATGAACATCATTGCCCCGAGTCGGTACCCGTGGGTGCTGGGCCTGCTGCTGGTCCTGGCCGCGGCGCTGGGCGGGCTTGCGCTGCGCCTGGGCAGCGCCGCGCTGGCGCCGGCACTTGTTTGCGCGCTGGGGCTGGCCGTTGCGCTGGGCTGCCGGGCGCGGCGGCGCGAGCTGGCGCTGAAGGTGCAACTGGCCGGGCAGGCACAGCGCCTGGGCGCGCTGCAGCAGGCTCTGGAGCATGCCCAGGCCGAGCGCGGCGAAGCGCTGGCCGCCGTGCGCGCGGGCGAGCAGCGCTACGAGCTGGCGCTGCGCGGCAGCCAGGACGGGCTGTGGGAATGGGACATCGGCGCCGACCGCATGCGGCTGTCCCCGCGCTGGAAAAGCATGCTGGGCTACGCCGAGCACGAGCTGGGCGACTCGCGCGCGCAGTGGCGCGCCTGCGTGGAGCCGCAGGACCTGCCCGCGCTGGAGCAGGCGCTGCAGCGCCACCTGGCCGACGCGCAGTGCCGCTTCGAGGGCGAGCTGCGCTTGAAACACAAGGACGGCAGCCTGCGCTGGGTGCTCACGCGCGGCGTGGCGCTGCGCCATGCCAGCGGCACGCCCTACCGCATGGTCGGGCTGGACACCGACGTCACCCGGCTCAAGCGCGTGGAGACCATCCTTGACGCCGTGGCCCGCGGCACCGCCGACGCCTTCGGCGAAGCCTTCTTCAGGGCGCTGGTGCGGCATTTCGCGCGCGCGCTGGAGGTGGACTGCGCCTTCATCACCGAATGCGCCGACCAGCCGCCCACGCGCGTGCGCACGCTGGCCGTCTGGTCAGGCCAGCAGTACGAGGACAACGTCGAATACGGCCTGCCCGGCACGCCCTGCGAGCAGGTGGTGGGCGGCGGGCGCCTGTGCTTCTTTCGCAGTGAGGTGCAACGCCTGTATCCGGTGGAAGCGGGCTACGAGGCCTACCTGGGCATCCCGATCCAGGCGCAGGACGGCCGGGTGCTGGGCCACCTGGCCTTCCTGGACACCGCGCCGCGCGGCGACGAGCTGCTGCTGGAGTCGGTCTACCGCATCTTCACGGCGCGCGCGGCCATCGAGCTGGAGCTGCGCGAGGCGCGGGCGCGGCTGCAGGCGCTGGGAGCGGCGGCGCCTTCGTGAAGCCCCTGCGCGGCGATGACGAAGCAGCTGGCGGGGCGGGTCCGCTCAGGCACCAAGCCCGTCACCCCCGCCTGCGACGCCATCGGGGCCAAGTCGCCGCCCTCCCACCAGCGGCGCACACTCGCCTCCCGTCCTGCGCAACGCAGGGCGCCGTCGCATTGACCAAGGAGGCTGAGATGTCCATTCCTTCGCGTCTATCGGACTACCTGAACCAGCACGGCACCCGCTACGACGTCTGCTGGCACCCGCACAGCCGCAGCAGCGCCGAGACCGCCCGCGCCGCGCACGTGCCGCCCGGCCAGCTGGCCAAGGCGGTGATGCTGGAAGACCCGCACGGCTGCGTGATCGCGGTGCTGCCCGCCGACAAGAGCGTGATGCCCCACGAGGTGGCGCAGCTGCTGGGCCGCCAGGAGCTGCGCCTGGTGGAGGAGCGCCGCCTGGGCGAGCTGCTCGACGGCTGCGAGCCCGGCGCCGTGCCGCCCGTGGGCATGGCCTGGGGGCTGGAAACCATCGTGGACGACGAGCTGGAGCAGCGCGAGGTGATCTACTTGGAGACCGGTGACCACGAACAGCTGCTGCGGCTGTCGCAGGACCAGTTCCACGCGCTGATGCACGGCGCGCGCTGGGGCCGGATCAGCCGGGCGCAGATGCATTGAGAGCGAAGCGGGCCCGCACTCGGGCCCACCACCGTGGCCCGTGCCTCCCGGCGGGGGCCGCGGCTGCCCCTCGATGCCTCGCTTGAAGCGGCCTCAGGCCGCCCGCAGCGCCCGCGTCACCTTCGAGCCCGGCTCGCGCCCCAGCACGCCGCTGATCCAGACCGAGGTCTGCGCCAGTTGCTGCAGGTCCACGCCGGTGTCGGCACCCAGGCCTTGCAGCAGGTACACCACGTCCTCCGTCGCGACGTTGCCCGAGGCGCCCTTGGCGTAGGGGCAGCCGCCCAGGCCGGAAACCGAGGCGTCGAAGACGCGCAGGCCCAGCGCATACGAGGCCGCCACGTTGGCCACGGCCATGCCCCAGGTGTCGTGGTAGTGGCCGGCGAGCTGCGCCACCGGCACGCGCGCGGCCACCGCCTCCAGCATTGCCGTGACGCTGGCCGGGGTGCCGGTGCCGATGGTGTCGCCCAGCGACACCTCGTAGCAGCCCATGCCGTGCAGCCGCGCCGCCACCTCCGCCACCCGCAACGGCGCCACCGGCCCCTCGTAGGGACAGGCCACCACGCAGGAGACGTAGCCGCGCACCTTCACGCCCGCGGCGCGCGCGGCCTCCATCACCGGCTCGAAGCGGATCAGCGATTCGGCGATCGAGCAGTTGATGTTCTTCTGCGAAAAGCTCTCGGACGCCGCCGCGAACACCGCCACCTCGGTCGCGCCGGACTCCACCGCCGCCTCCAAACCCTTGAGGTTGGGCACCAGCACCGGGTAGTTCACGCCCGGGCGGCGCGGCAGGCGGCGCATGAGATCGGCGTGGTCCGCCATCTGCGGCACCCACTTCGGCGAGACGAAGGCCGTGGCCTCGATGTCGCGCAGCCCCGCGTCGGCCAGCCGCGCGATCAGCTCCAGCTTCACGTCCGTGGGGACGGGCAACTTCTCGTTCTGCAGCCCGTCACGCGGGCCGACCTCGACGATGCGCACACGGTTGTCGCTCATGACTGCTCTCCGAATTCCACCAGCTCCGCCCCGTCGGCGACCTGCTCGCCCGGCGCGTACCGGAACGCCTTGACCACGCCCTGCCGCGGCGCGGTGATGGTGTGCTCCATCTTCATCGCCTCCAGCACCAGCAGCGGCGCGCCCTTCTCGACCGTGGCGCCGGGCTGCGCCAGCCACGCGATCACCTTGCCCGGCATGGGCGCGCGCAAGCCGCCCTCGGCCTCGTCGCCGCCGCCGCCCACGTGCAGGCTGTCCACCAGGCTCAGCGGCCAGCTGCGGCCCTCGAAGAAGACGTGGCGCCGCTCGCCGGCCGCGATCACCGCCGCGTGCAGCCGCCGCTCGCCCAGCTGCACCAGCAGCGCGCCATCGGCGCCGGGCGTGGCGCGCGCTTCCACCGCGGGGCCGCCCTCCAGCCCGATGCGCCAGGCATTGCGCGGCAGCACCTCCACCGCCACCGCCTGCAGCTGCTCGCCCAGCCGCAATTGCAGCCGCCGCTGCGCGCGGCCGTTGAGGCGCCAGCCGTCCAGCGCGGCCCAGGGCGAATCGGCCGCGGCACTGCGCTCGGCCGCCTTCTGTGCCTGCCGCAGCTCGCGCTGCAGCTCGGCCAGCGCGGCGATCAGCCACACGCTCTCGGGCACCTCGCGCCCGGGCGGGAACAGCGCTTCCTGCTCGCGCTCGATCAGCCCGGTGTCGAAGCGCCCCTGCGCGAAGGCCGGCAGCGCCACCAGCCGCGCCAGGAACTCCACGTTGTTCTGCACGCCCACCACGCGGAACTGCGCCAGCGCCTGCCGCATGCGCGACAGGGCCTGCGTGCGGTCGGCGCCCCAGACGATGAGCTTGGCGATCATCGGGTCGTAGTGCGGCGTGATCTCGTCGCCCTGCTCCACGCCGCTGTCGATGCGCACGTGCTCGCTCTCGGTGGGCGGCGACAGGTGCAGCAGCCGGCCCGTGGAGGGCAGGAAACCCTTGTCCGGGTCCTCGGCGTAGATGCGCGCCTCCAGCGCGTGGCCGTCGATGGAGAGCTGCTCCTGCGCCAGTGGCAGCGGCTCGCCGGCGGCCACGCGCAGCTGCCACTCCACCAGGTCCAGCCCCGTGATCATTTCCGTCACCGGGTGCTCGACCTGCAGCCGCGTGTTCATCTCCATGAACCAGAAGGAGCCGTCGCCCTGGGCGATGAACTCCACCGTGCCCGCGCCCACGTAGCCCACGGCCTTGGCCGCTTCCACGGCTGCCTGGCCCATGGCGGCGCGGCGCTCGGCCGTCATGCCCGGCGCGGGCGCCTCTTCCAGCACCTTCTGGTGGCGGCGCTGCACCGAGCAGTCGCGCTCGAACAGGTACACGCAGCGGCCGTGCCGGTCGGCGAAGACCTGGATCTCGATGTGCCGCGGCTGCAGCACGTACTTCTCGACCAGCACGTGCGCGTCGCCGAAGGCGTTGGTCGCCTCGCGCTGGCAGGAGGCGAGCGCAGCCTCGAAGTCCTCGGCGCGGTCCACGCGGCGCATGCCCTTGCCCCCGCCGCCAGCGCTGGCCTTGATGAGCACCGGGTAGCCGATGGCTTGCGCCTGCGTCGCCAGGAAGGCGGGGTCCTGGTTGTCGCCGTGGTAGCCGGGCGTGAGCGGCACGCCGGCCTTCTGCATCAGCGCCTTGGCGGCGGACTTGCTGCCCATGGCGCGGATGGCGGACGCGGGCGGGCCGATGAAGGCGACGTCCGCGGCCTCGCAGGCCTCGGCGAACTCCTCGTTCTCGGACAGGAAGCCGTAGCCGGGATGGATGGCCTCGGCGCCGGTGGCGCGCGCGGCCTCCAGGATGCGGTCGCCGCGCAGGTAGGACTCGCGCGCCGCGGCCGGGCCGATCAGCACGGCCTCATCGGCCAGGCGCACGTGGCGCGCGTTGGCGTCGGCCTCGGAATACACCGCCACCGTGGCGATGCCCATGCGCCGCGCCGTGCGGATCACGCGGCACGCGATCTCGCCACGGTTGGCGATCAGGATTTTCTTGAACATCTCACTGCCCTCCCACCCACCCCGCCGGCCGCTTCTCCAGGAAGGCCGCTAAACCCTCCTTCGCCTCCGGCGTGGCCCGCAGCGTCGCGATGCGCCGTGCCGTGTCCTCGATCACGGCCGCGTCGATGGGCCGGTCGGCCACGGCGCGGATCAGCTCCTTGGCGGCCGCCTGGGCCTTGGGCCCGCCGGCCAGCAACGCCTGCACCACCTGGTCCACCGCCGCGTCCAGCGCATCGGCCGCGGCCAGCTCGTGCACCAGCCCCAGCTCCCAGGCGCGCTGCGCCGTGATGCGCTCCGCCGTCTGGAAGTAGCGCGCGGCCTGGCGCTGCCCGATGGCGCGGATCACGTAGAGGCTGATGGCCGAGGGAATGATCCCGAACTTCACTTCGGACGTAGCGAAAGACGCCGCCGTGGAGGCGACGCAGATGTCGCAGGCCGAGGCCAACCCCATGCCGCCGCCCAGCGCCGCGCCGTGCACGCGCGCGATGGTCGGCTTGCCGCAGGTGGCGATGGTGCGGAACAGCTCGGCGAGCTTGCGCGCGTCCTCCAGGTTGGCTTCCAGCGGCGCGGCGCTCTGGCGCTGCATCCAGTTCAGGTCCGCGCCGGCGGAAAAGCTCTTGCCTTCGCCGGCCAGCACGATCACGCGCACGGACTCGTCGGCGTCGAGGGCCCGGAAGGCCTCGGTCAGCACCGCGATCAGCGCCTCGTCGAAGGCGTTGTGCACCTCGGGCCGGCTCATCACCACGCGGACGACGCCGCCGGCACGTTCGATCTTCAAGGGTTGAGTGCTCATCACGGCCTCACATGCGGAACACGCCGAATCGGGTCGGCTCGATAGGCGCATTCAGCGCCGCGGACAGCGACAGCGCCAGCACGCGGCGCGTCTGCGCCGGGTCGATCACGCCGTCGTCCCACAGCCGCGCCGTGGCGTAGTACGGATGGCCCTGGTCCTCGTACTGCTGGCGGATCGGCGCCTTGAACGCCTCCTCGGCCTCGGCGCTCCAGCTCTGGCCCTTGGCCTCGATGCCGTCGCGCCGCACCGTGGCCAGCACGCTGGCGGCCTGCTCGCCGCCCATCACGCTGATGCGCGAGTTCGGCCACATCCACAGGAAGCGCGGCGAGTAGGCCCGGCCGCACATGCCGTAGTTACCGGCGCCGAAGGAGCCGCCGATGATCGCGGTGATCTTGGGCACCTGCGCCGTCGCCACGGCCGTCACCATCTTGGCGCCGTCCTTGGCGATGCCGCCGTTCTCGTACTTGCGGCCCACCATGAAGCCGGTGATGTTCTGCAGGAACAGCAGCGGCACGCCGCGCTGGCAGCACAGCTCGATGAAGTGCGCCCCTTTCTGCGCCGACTCGCCGAACAGGATGCCGTTGTTGGCCACGATGCCCACCGGCATGCCGTGCAGCGACGCGAAACCCGTCACCAGCGTGCTGCCGTAGCGCGCCTTGAACTCGTCGAAACGCGAGCCGTCCACCACGCGCGCGATGACCTCGCGCACGTCGTAGGGTTTCCTCGTGTCGCGCGGAATGATCCCGTACAGCTCCTCCGGGTCGAAGCGCGGCGGCTCGGCGTTCTGCAGCGCCACCGTGTTGGGCTTGCGGTGGTTGAGCCGCGCCACGATGCGCCGCGCCAGGTACAGGGCGTGGCCGTCGTTCTCCGCCAGGTGGTCCGCCACGCCGGAGATGCGCGTGTGCACGTCGCCGCCGCCCAGGTCCTCGGCGCTGACCACCTCGCCGGTGGCGGCCTTCACCAGCGGCGGGCCGCCCAGG
>Ga0065721_10005172_pt1 | contig 15735 bp, 14 predicted proteins | sample Mesricmetagenome_FD_59108 | JGI IMG/M metagenome (GOLD analysis project Ga0065721, IMG submission 59108) | Mesophilic microbial community from rice straw/compost enrichment Sample: eDNA_1 v2 (version 2) | ecosystem: Engineered > Solid waste > Grass > Composting > Bioreactor | place: USA: Davis... | reverse complement strand
GGGATGTACAATCCCACCGGCGGCCACATCAATCCGCTGTCCCTCGCCAGGGGATTGGGCGAGTCGTGCCGGCGCGAAGGCGTCGAGATCTTCGAGAACTCGATCGTCGTCGGCATCGAGAGAACCGGCGGCCGTTGGCGCGTATCGACGAGGCACGGATCCGTCGTCGCACAGGCAGTCGTGCTCGCGACGAATGCCTACACCGACGTCCTGTTCCCCCGCCTGGCGCCGAGCATCTCCCGGTCGATCGTTCCGATCATATCCTGGCAGGTCGCAACCCGGCCGCTCGACGCAGATCTCCGCGCGTCCGTCATGCCTGGCCGGCAGGCGATTTCCGATACGAGAGCCGACCTTCACTTCTTCCGTTATGATTCCCAGCATCGCATCGTTACCGGAGGCGCCGTGCCGGGCCCCTGGCGCGTCCGGCAACGGATAAGGGAACTGGCGATCCGCAAGATCACATCGGCCTTCCCGCAAATGGGAGAGGTCAACTTTACCCATATGTGGAACGGCCAGCTTGGAATGACCATGGACCGCTTCCCGCATTTTCACCAGCTCGGACCGGATTTCTGGAGCTGGACGGGCTGCAACGGACGCGGCGTGGCGCTTGCCATCTCGATCGGCCGCGAATTCGCAGCGCTGGTTTCCGGCGCACCCCGGAACGAGATCGCGCTGCCCCTGACCGAGCCCGATACGATCCACTTCCAGCCGGTTTCGCGGCATGTCGCCCCGCTCGTCTACGCCTGGCACAAGCGGCGCGACAAGAAGCCGTTGAAGCTTTCCTGACGGAAGCAGGCGCCGGTCGACGAGATCCCGCCAGCGCACATGTCCGAAACCCTCGAACTCTATCAATATGTCATGGGGGTCTCCTCCGGTCTTCTGGTCGGCTTTTCGCTCGGCCTGTTCGGCGGAGGAGGTTCGATCCTTGCGGTGCCGCTTCTCGTGTCGACCGTCGGCGCAGGGAATGCCCATCACGTGATCGGCACCTCGGCCGTGGCCGTCGCGGCGAATTCGCTCGCGGGTGTTGTCGGCCATGCCCGGCGCGGAACGATAAAATGGCGGTGCGCCGCCGTGTTCGGCACCGCCGGCATGTTCGGCGCCGCGCTCGGCTCCGCCATCGGCAAGGCGGTGAACGGGCGCGATCTTCTGCTTCTCTTCGCGGGTCTCATGTTCGTTGTGGCTGCCAACATGTTCCGTCACCGTCACCGCGACGGAGAAGCTGGCGCGACCTGCACGCTCACCAACATGCCGAAAGTCCTCTCCTTTGGCGCCGGAACGGGGCTATGCTCCGGCTTCTTCGGAATTGGCGGCGGCTTCCTGATCGTGCCGGGACTGATGACCTCGACGGGCATGCCGATGATCAATGCGATCAGCACTTCGCTCGTGATCATTACCGTGATGGGGCTGACGACCGCCATCAGCTATGCGTTGTCGGGTCTGGTCCTCTGGTCGCTGGCCTTGGCTTTCGTTCTTGGCGGCTCGGCGGGTGTCGCGGGCGGCGCCGCCGCGGCACACCTACTTTCCCGCTACACCGGCAAGCTCAAGGTGCTTTTCGCATTGATGTTGCTCGCGTCCTCCGTTTGGCTCGGGGTGCAAAGCGCCAGTCTCTAACGCTGACCTCGATGCAGGGATCCGGATTGCGAGTCGGTTCAAAATCACCCCTCGCAGTGAATTCGAACGAGCGCGGATCGCGGCTGTTCTGCGCCCTAGGTCCTTGCTTTCTCGAAGCGCTCCCATGCCTGCTCGAAAGCCTCAAAGTCGAAACCTTCGGCGCGCGCGGGGTCGAGAACGAGCCGTTCGGTTTCCCTGAGCCTGGCGATCGCCGCCCCGAGACCGGATACGACCTCGCCCGGGATGACGAGCGCACCGTGCCGGTCGGCGTGGACGAGGTCGCCCTGGCAGATTTCGAGGCCGAATATCGTCACCGGCTCCCCGAGACTGACGACATGGACGAAGCCGTGGCTGGGGCCGACGCTCCCGGCCACCACCGGAAATCCCGAGGGCAAATCGCCGAGGTCGCGGACGACGCCGTTCGTCAGCGCGCCAGACATGCCAAATCCCTTATGCACGGTGGTGTTGATTTCGCCCCAGTAGGCGCCGATGCAGTCGGGAAAATCGACGTCCTCCACCACCGCGACCGAAGGCTTCGGCGCGTCGTGCATGGCGCGGTAATAGGCCATTCGGCGCGCCCGCACCGTTTCAGCAGGCTCTATGGGGGGCCTGAGAGCGGATATCTTCGCGGTGACCGCAAAGCCGACAATCGGCGGTTCGTGGGGAGCGGTCGAGATCATCGTGCCGCGGGTGAAGCGGGAAAAGCCGCGCCGGCCTTCGACGACCTCGATGGCGTTGCAGACGGTCGGCGTGTCGACACTGCGGAGAAGATCGAGGAGTTCGGCGTTCATCATCCCTCCAGCCAGCGGCGTACCGCTCGTGTCGTTTCGTCAGGTCGTTCAAGTGTGGGAAGGTGCCCCGCGCCGGCAATCACGACGAAATCCGACTGCGGCATCAGGGCATGCATCAGCTCATGGCGATCGCGCGGGCAAAGCCTGTCTTCCTCGCCCATCAGGACGAGCGCAGGTCCGTCAAAGGTGGCCAGCACATCCTGACGGTCTTTCCGGTCGCGCAATGCCAGCGACTGGCGGCGAAACACATCCGGGCCGAGCGACAGGGCCATGTCCATACAGAGATCGAGGATGTCCTGCCGCTCAGAGCCCGGCGCGAGATAGTTCGGCGTCATCTCGTCCCGCATCACGGCCTCAAGGCCACCGGCGAGGACGCGATCGACCTGCGGCGCGCGGCGTGCGCGCACCTCCGGCAGTTCGGCGCGGGGATTGGTGTCGAGCAGCGCCAGCCGCTCGATGCGATCCGGCGCCTGGGCGAGCATTTCCATCGCCACGATCCCGCCCATCGAGAGCCCTGCCAGCGCAAAACGCGGCGGCGCCTCACGCAGGATGGCAGAGGCAATCTCGGTCATCGTCTCGCCGCCAAACGGCAAGGCATGATGAACCGCAAGGGGATGGAGCGCCTCAGGCAGCCCACCCCACATGCGCGCATCGCACATCATTCCGGGAATGAGGAGGAGAGGTGTCATATCGTCCGCTTCCGGCCCTCTTTCAGCTGTGCCCGCCATGCCTGGCGGCGTCGGGAACCAACGGCCCGCAGGCGCGGTGACATCCAGGCACATGCGGCGCAAGCGATGGCATTCGTGGATTCCGGCGCATGCCTGCCAACGGGACCTCGGAAGGCATGCGCAACGTCAAAGCAGGGAGCCGATGCAGCTCCGAAAGATCGCACCGCGCGTCAGAGCAGGCGCCCGGTCGCTCCGGCGGGATCATCCGTGGGGATGACGCGGTAGAGGCTTGCCTCGCCGCTCATCGACGGCGTCAGGCTGTGGGTAATCCCGGGCGGGATCGCAGCCGTATCGCCGGCATTGAGCACGGTGGTGCCGCCGTCCCAGGAAAGCCGCCAATGGCCACGCACGGGCATCAGGACCTCATGCCGGTCGATCGTGTAAGCCGCTTCCGAGATCGAGTTGCGCGAGAGGAATTCGACCTCGAAGCCAGGCCGGTCGCGAAGCACGCCACCGCTGCTGATCACCTTGGCCGGCTGGCGGTCGGAGAGCGCCATCAAATCCCAGTAGCGCGCGACGAAGTGCGGAACGACCTCCGCGGTCGTCGGCTCGGGGAAGGTCTTGAGCTCGTCCTCGGTGAGAAGCGGCATAGGCGGCACGCCTTCGGGCAATGTCTGGCCCTTCTTGGTGTCGTAGAGACTGCCGTTCTTGCCGAGCACGAGACCGTGATTCCTGGCCTCCTCGATCACCTGCGGGGCCCAGATCACGCCGCCGCCGGCATCGTCGCCGCCGAGGATCGCCATCAGCATTCCGTAGTCCGTGCCGATATTCTCGAAGCCGCGGAAGATGCCGGTGGGAATGTTGAAGATGTCGCCCTCTTCGAGCACGACCTCGCCGGCATTGCCCCAGCGGCCCCAGAAGAAGCGCCAGCGTCCCTTGAGAACGAAGAACACTTCCGCCGTACGGTGGGAGTGCAGCGAATTTCGGCACTTGGGCGGCTGCCCCGCGGCGCCGATGTTGAAGCCCGGGGTTTCGCGGATGTGGACGTGCTGCTCGGGCGATTCCGATACGCCGCCGCCGATGATCGTGAAATTTTCCTTCTGGTTCGAGCCGGGCGTGTGGGCGTCGATGAAGGCTGTACGGCACGGGCGCAGATCGCCGTAGCGGACGATGCGGGCTTCCATTTCTTCGGGTTTCATAGGTCACCTGTATGAAGGAGGATCTGCTTCCAGATCGCGACTTCGTCATAAAGAATGTATTCGCGGCGCAAGCCCACGCCGTCCGGGCCGAATGGCCCGTATTCGGCATGGCTTATGCCCATGACGTGAACGCGCGCCCCGGTGGGAGCACCGAATGCGCCCCAGCCGTCATGCGTACCGTCGAGCGACCAGCGGATCGCCGCGCGGGGCGACAGCATGCCGCCTTTCATGCCGATGCGGTGGTGGATCGTAAAGACAGCGGACGGGAACGAGGACCGCAGCGCAAGCCACGCGTCGACGAGACTGCGGGCGCCGACGAGGCTGCGCGCGCCCGGAACCTCGCCAACCGCAGCGCGATCGTAGGCTGCAATCCCGTGGGCGAAATCGGCCGCCATGATCCGCGTAAGGGTGTCGGCGTAGCGCTGACCCCACGCGTCTTCGTTGCCGGTCGAGACGTATCTTCCCTGGACATCCGCCGCTGGCGTGAACGGACGCGAAGCCTTTTCCGGACCGCCTTCGCGCTCGATCAGGGCGCGGGCGAATGCGCGCGAATCGCTGCCAAGCTGGCAGGCAATGCCGCCATTGTCGCGCACAAGCCACTCGTCATAAATCGTATCGGCCCTGGCCGCGCAGTCGGCGATGACGCGGACCTGGAATTTCTTGCCGGTGGCCGGACCGAAATAGCCGTCGCCGGTATGCGTGCCCGTCGAGATGATGCGGTGCGAGGAGAGATAGCCGGTCGTTTCGTCTCCCGACCAGATCACATCCTCGCCGAAGAGCTGCCGGTCGGGAAATTCGTGGAGCGTCGCCATCGTCGAGGCGACGACTTTCTGGTTTCCGACCGACACACCCATCGGAGTGCGCACCGGAATGTCCTCGGCATAGTAGTGATGCAGCGTGGCGATGCCACGCTCCTCCCATATCTCCTCGGTGATGCCGAGGATATAATCGGGAAAGTCCTTCCAGCGGTTTGAAAACCCCTTCATGCTCTGTATCCTTCAGGAATGCGGGCGGAGCCGCGGATCATCAGCGGTCCGTCGATGCGTATCTTCTGCGGCGTTGCCTTGCCTTCGATCTGGCCGAGGAGCGCGTCGACCGTCGCCATAACCATGCGGTTCACCGGTTGCCGGATGGTTGTCAGGTCGTAGCTCGGCCAGGCTGCCATCGGCACGTCGTCATAGCCGATGATCGAAACGTCATCCGGCACGGACAGGCCGAGGCCGAAGCGCAATTCGTCGATCACTGCAAGCGCCATGTGATCGTTGCCGACGAAGATGGCGTCCGGGCGCTCGGCTTGCGAGCAGATCTCGCGCGCGGCAGCGGCAGCGGCTTCGCGCGAATATTCGCTGTCGATCATGGCGATCGGCTGAAGTCCGGCATCGGCCATCGCCTGGCGGAAGCCGTTGGCGCGGTCTCGACCGGTCGAGGAGCCCTGCCACCCCATGATGTGGGCGATGCGGCGATGTCCTCCGGCGATCAGGAATTCCGTCGCCTTTCGGGCCCCGGCAATGTTGTCCGACGTAACCTCGGCAAGCCTTGGATCGTCCTGGCCACGATTGAACATCACGACGGGAATGCCGAGAGCCGCGAGCCTCGACGTCATGTCGTTCGACATGGCCACCGAAGCCGTGATGATCCCGTCGACGCGGTAGTCGACGAGCTCCTGAATCACCTCGGACACCTTCTCCGTCGCGTTCTCGGCGAGGAAGACAAGAACGTGATAGCCGCGCTCCTGCAGCGTGCGCGACAGCCGCTCGAGCGCGACCGGATAGAACTGGTTGTCGAGATAGGCGACGACGAGTCCGATGATCCTCGATCGTCCGGTGATCATGGCGCGGGCGAGGAGATTCGGCCGATAGCCGAGTTGCTCCGCCGCCGCCCTCACCTTGGCAACGGTACGCTTCGAAACGGAAGCGCCCGGCGTGAAAACCCGACTTACCGCCGACTGGCTCACGCCCGCCAGACGCGCGACGTCAACAGCCGTAACCTTGTCCTGATGATCGCTCATTGCGCCGTCCACCCCCCGTCGACGATGAGATGCGTCCCGGTGATCATGGCAGCAGCGTCCGAGGCGAGGAATACGACCGGGCCCATGACGTCCTCGATCTCCCCAAGCCTTCCGAGCTTAATGTTGGACAGGATCCAGTCCTTTCGCACCGGATCCTTCAGCGTCTGCTCGGCGAACGGCGTACGGATGAAGGTCGGGCACACCGTATTGACGCGTATGCCGTGGGGCGCCCACTCGATCCCCATCGCCTTGGTCATGCCCTCGAGCGCATGCTTCGTCGCGCAGTAGACCGCGCGATCAGGTCCGCCGACATGGCCCATCTGGGAGGAGATGTTGATGAGGCTGCCCGACCGCCCCGCCGCAATCAACTTTCGCGCCACTTCGCGCGTCAGGAAGTACGCGGCCCGCAGGTTGAGGTCCATCACGGCGTCATAGTCTTCCAGACGCGTGTCGAGCGACGGGCCATGGCGGGCGAGGCCTGCCGCGTTGACGAGTACGTCAAAAGGGTCCGTCCCCGCGACGTAGGCAGCCGTCTTGTCGAGATCGGTCAGGTCGAGCGTCACCGCCTCCGCCTTCCCGCCCGCGGCGCTGATCGCGTCGCGAACTTCCTCGAGCTCGGCGGTCCGGCGCGCCACGAGCGTCACCTGCGCCCCTGCATCCGCGAGCGCGGCGGCCGCGCCGAGACCGATGCCTGATGAGGCACCGGTCACCAGCGCGCGGCGACCGTCGAGCCGGAAGGAAGGGGTGCGCGGCAGTTTCATTCCGCAGCCACGCCGTAGGGAATGTTGCGGCCGCCATAGCGCCGGACGCGAATGTTGCATTGCTCCGCATGGCCGACGAAGCCCTCCAGCATGCAGAGGCGCGAGCCATATTCGCCGATCCTCGCGGCGGCCTCGTCGGTCGTGATCCTCTGGTAGCTGTGCGTCTTCAGGAACTTTCCGACCCAGAGTCCGCCCGTGTAGCGCCCGGCCTTCTTGGTCGGCAGCGTATGGTTGGTTCCGATCACCTTGTCGCCATTGGCGACGTTGGTGCGCGGGCCAAGGAACAGCGCGCCATAGGAATGCATGTTCTCCAGAAACCAGTCGTCCCGGTCGGTCATCACCTGCACGTGCTCGTAGGCCATGTCGTTGGCGACCGCGAGCATTTCCTCGTAGGTGTCGCAGACGATGACGTCGCCGTAGTCCTCCCAGCTCCGTTCGGCCGTGCCAGCGGTCGGCAGGACCTTCAAAAGCCTGTCGATTTCGGCGAGCGTATCGATGGCAAGCTTGCGCGAGTTCGTGATCAGGCAGGCGGGCGAGTTGAACCCGTGCTCCGCCTGGCCGAGGAGATCGGTGGCGCACATCTCCGCGTCCACCGTTTCGTCGGCGATCACCATCGTTTCGGTCGGCCCGGCGAACAGGTCGATGCCGACACGCCCGAAGAGCTGGCGCTTGGCTTCCGCGACGAAGGCGTTGCCGGGCCCGACGAGCATGTGGACCGGCTCGATCGTCTCCGTGCCGAGCGCCATCGCGCCCACCGCCTGGATTCCGCCGAGCACATAGATCTCGTGAGCGCCGCCGAGCTGCATCGCCGCCACGATCGCGGGATGAGGCTCGCCGTTGACCGGCGGGGCGGAGGCGACGATCCGCGGGACACCGGCGACGCTTGCCGTCAGCACCGACATATGCGCGGAAGCAACCATCGGAAACTTGCCCCCCGGCACATAGCATCCGACCGACTGGACCGGGATATTGCGGTGCCCGAGGATGACCCCCGGCAGCGTCTCGATCTCGATGTCGGACAGGGAGGCGCGCTGCGCCTCCGCAAACCGGCGAATCTGCGCCTGCGCGAACCGGATGTCCTCCATGTCGCGCACCGACACCTTCTGCATCGCAGCCTCGATCTCCGACTGCGTCAGGCGGAAGGAAGCCGGCGCGTACCCGTCGAACTTTTCCGACAATTCCCGGACCGCGGCGTCGCCGCGCGCCTCGATGTCCGCGAGAATGCCTTCGACGGTCGCACGGACCTTCGCATCCTCCTCGGCACGCTCGGCTGCAGGTTTCCCGGATTTCAGATGCTCAATTGCCATTATTATGCTCGATCTCGGTAAAGTCTTTTCATTTCAGGGTTGGGGCGGGATCTTCTCGTCGCGGTCGTAGGCTTCCCAGCCATGCCCGTCGAACACGTCGCGGCCAAGCTGCGCGAGCACGGCGGCGAAATCGACGGAAACCGGATTGTCCTTGATGCGGCCGTCCTCGACCCGCCAGAAATCCATGTAGGGAATCTTCACCCGCTTGCCGGTCGGAGCGATGCCCATGAAAGTGCCGGTGTGGGTCGCCTCGATATGACCGAAGCAGGCTGCCCATTCGCCATCGGCAAGGAACTTTTCCGTCTTGTAGACTCGATCGGTGAAAGCCGCGCGCAACGGCAATTGCCAGTTCCGGCGGAATTCGGCGACACCCTTCTTCGTCCCGCAGCCCACATTGCCGCGCCACAGGAAGTCCTCGTGGAAGTACGGGGTCATGTCATTCTCGGCGGCGCCGAGCGCAGCCTCCATTGCGTGGATCACCTTGAGCGTCGCCTTCGACTGCTCGACGTGCTTTTCAGCATCGTTCATTCCTGTCTCCATTCGATACGGGTGCCCGTCTGGGCGTTAAAAAGATGGCAGACCGAGGCGGGAATCCGCGCGGCGAGCGAAGCGCCGATTTCCGTGAAGAAATCCTTGGCCGCCTTTATCGCGACGAGCGATCCGCCCGCCTGGACCGTGACCATCGAGGAATCCCCGAGCAGTTCCATCGAATAGACCGGGGCCGTGATCTCGCCTTCGGCCGAGACCGTTGCATCCTCGGCCCGGAAGCCGAGCGTGACCGGCCCGTCCTCAACGTTCGAGAAGCCGGCAATGCGCACGTTCCTGCCCTCGAACACGCCGCCACGGATTTCTCCCTGCAAGAGGTTCATGGCCGGGCTGCCGATGAAGGCGGCGACGAAGGTGTTCGCAGGCTGGTCGTAGATCTGGAGCGGCGTACCGACCTGCTGCACCTTGCCCTTCGACATGACGACGACGCGGTCGGCGAGCGTCATCGCCTCCACTTGGTCATGGGTGACGTAGATCGTCGTCGTCTTGAGCTCGTGATGCAGGTTCTTGATCTGCGCCCGGGTCGAAATTCGCAGCTTGGCATCAAGGTTCGACAGCGGTTCGTCCATCAGGAAGACTTTCGGCTGGCGGACGATCGCACGGGCAAGCGCAACGCGCTGGCGCTGGCCGCCGGAAAGCGCTGCCGGTTTGCGGTCGAGGAGATCGCCGAGCTCTACCGCATTCGCAGCCCGCATGACCCTCTCATTGTGTTCGGCTGCAGGGATCTTGCGCACCTTCAGCGGGAAGCGGATGTTCTCGTAAACAGTCATCGTCGGGTAGAGTCCGTAGGACTGAAACACCATCGCGATATCGCGATCCTTCGGCTCGAGATCGTTGACGCGCTGACCGCCGATCAGGATGTCACCCTGGCTCGCCTCTTCGAGGCCGGCGATCATCCGCATCGTCGTCGTCTTGCCGCAGCCAGAGGGCCCGAGAAGCACGAGGAACTCGCCGTCGGCGATGTGGAGGTTCATCGCCTCGACGCCGACGACGCTGCCCCACTGCTTGGAAAGATTTCTCAGAAGAATGTCGGCCATCTCTTATCCTTTCACCGCGCCGGCGGTGAGGCCCGAAACGATCTGGCGCTGGAAGAACATGACGAGGATGAAGAGCGGCGCCGTCACCGACACGACCGAGGAGACGGCGAACATCACATTGCCCTTGGTCTGCGTCGTGCCAAGGAAGCCCGCGATCTTGGGAATCATGGTCTGGTTCTCTTTGGAAAGGATCAACGCCGTGACCGCGAAGTCATTGTAGGCGAGAAGGAAGGAGAAGAGGCCGGTCGTGATCACGCCAGGCCACATGACCGGGATGATCACGTAGCGGAAGGCCTGGAAACGGGAGCAGCCATCGACCATCGCGCTCTCGTCAAGGTCCTTCGGGATATTGCGGAAGAAGGACGTCAGCATCCACAGCGTGAAAGGCTGGTTGATCGCCACCAGGACGACGATGGCCGTGGGCAGATGTCCCCAGAGGTTCCATTCGAAGAACGGCAGGAGATAGCCGGATACGAGGGTGATCGGCGGCATTGCCCGGCAGATCAGCGCGACGATCAGGAGCCAGAAGGCATAGCGGTACGTGGATCGCGACAGGGCGTATCCACCGAGCGTGCCGAATGCCAGCGATATGCAAACGACGCTGACGACGACGATCCCCGAATTCAGGGCGGCGCGCCAGAAGTTCTCCTGAACCCACGCCCCATAGTAACCTGCGCCGGTCAAACGCCCCCCGGTCTCGGCAAGCGTGAGGGGACCGGTGATTGCGTTCATCCAGTCGGCCTTGGAGAAGAAGTCTCCTTCGACCTTGAAGCTGCCCCAAAACGTCCAGAGGAACGGGAAGGCCGCGACCACAAGCCAGAGGACGATGAATGCCGTCAGCAGGGCCTGAAGTGCAAACGGGCGACGATCGGCTGCACTGCTCATGCCGCGCTCCTTCCGAAACTGCGCCACGTGCGCATGAGAACCGGCGAGAGCAGAATCACCACCCCGACGATCGTCAGCATCGAGGTCGCCGCGGCGGAGGACAACAGCCGGGTCTCGCCCCCAAGGTCCGAATAGATGAAATAGCTCAGGGACTGGGCATGGGCGGCGGCGTTAAAGGACACAATCGGCTCGAAGACACGGAAGTTGTCCATGATCTTGATCAGCGCCATGAAGGTGGTGAGCGGCAACAGATGCGGGATCACCACGTAGCGAATCCGCTCCCATCGGTTGGCGCCGTCGATCATGGCGCTTTCGAGGGTGTCCTGGGGAACCGTCTGGAGCCCGGCATAATAGACCACGAAGGCGAACGGCGCCGACGACCAGACTCCGTAAACGATCAGCATCGTCCACATCAGCGGCGTCGATGCCTTCACCGACAATGACGGATCGCCGACCACATACTGGATGGCGGAACCGAGAATGCCGCGCGCGTCCACCATCCAGAACAGGATCAGCGCACCGATGAGCGGCGTGACGATCATCGGCAGGAGCGAGACGAATATCAGCCCGCCGCGCAAGAGCCGCGGCATCGCGTTGACGCCAAGCGCAACAACGAAACCGAGGATGAGCGAAAGCGGCGTCACCAGCGCGGTGTAGGTAAGCGTGAAGGCGAGCGCCCCGTAGAAAGGCAGATTGAGAACCTGCTGCACGAAGGAGCCGAGACGAGGCGAACTCCTCCAGGCGGCAGCGATTTCGGAAACAGCCAGATGATTGCGGTCGGAATAGATGTCGCCTCCGACGAAGCGACCGAGCGGCTCTGCATCCCGCAGCGCCTTCGTCGCCTCCTGGTCGACCTGGGTCGACTTGGTGCAGCCGAAGACCGAGCAGCTTTCGACCTCGCGCACCACCTGTTCGTGCGGCGCATAGACCGACTGAACGAGCACCGAGACGATCGGCATGACGATGAAGACGAACATCGCCAAGGCCGACGGCAGGATGAACCAGATGAACGTCCGATGCTTCATGATCCGCCCGCGAAACGATCCTCATCGCCGGACAGCATCCGACGCTGCATTTCCGACGAGCAGGCGACGGACACACCGCCGCCTGCACAAAGACTTTCTACTTCAGGAAGCCCTTCTCCTTGGCCGCAGCCATATACGCCGCCTCGACGTCGGCAAGCGCCGTCGCCGCATCTTCCTTGCCATTGAAGAAGTCGGCGAGGTTGTTGCCGAGTGCGGTCTGGAGGAGATCCATGTAGGGAAGCATCGGATAGGGCTTGGCGCCCATCTCCATGGTCTTCATCACGCCTTCATTGGCAGGCGACGGCTTGTAGCCCTCGATCATCCACACGGCCTGGCCCATCGTCTGGTCGTTCAGGATCGACGGGTTGACGCCGTTCTTCATCGCGACGAAGGTTGCGACCGCATCCTCATCCGAGATGTTCTTGGCGACCGTCCAGCCGTCCCACCAAAGGGTCGTGGCCGGGGTCGAGCCGCCACCAACCGTCAACGGCGCGCCGGCCACGGTGTTCTCGTAGACCTCCGGAGTCGAGCCTTCGCCCTTGAGCAGCGAGCCAACGCGCGAGCCCCACATGTTCATCAGCGCGACATTGCCCGCCATCCATTCCGCGGACGTGCCGTTCGAATCGTGGGTCAGGAAATCGGGATTCATGTAGGCGGTGAGCTTCTTCATCATTTCGAGCGCCGCCACGCCCTTTTCGTTGTTGACGGTCACGTTTGGCGTGCCCGGCTCGAAGAACTCACCATCGTAGCCGATGTACATGTTGACGAATTCCTGGGCGAGATCCCAGCCGGCCTTGTAGGGACCGCCAACGGGATACTGCATGATGCCGGCGGCGCGGATCTTTTCCGCAGCCTCCAGCATTTCCTCGTAGGTCTTCGGGGGCTGGACGCCGACCTTCTCGAGCACGTCCTTGCGGTAGATGAGATGCTGGGAGTTGGCCATGAAGGCCACCGCCATGATCTTGCCGTCGACCGTGATCAGCTGGCGCTTCGGGATATCCTGACCGTGGGCGGCGACGAGGTCGTCAAGCGGGCGAATGAGATTCTCGTTGATCAGCGGAACAATCGAAGCGGTGGCAACGACGGCGCTGGTATATTCCGCCGGATTGCCCTGCATGCCGGGCACGTTGATCTTGTTGTGCTCGGTCGTCAGGTTCGCTTTAACGCTCACCTTGTCATTGGCGCATTTGGCCGCGTTTTCCCCCACCGTCTGAATGGCGGGAAACTCGTTGCCGATGATGGAAACGCGGCCTGATTCAATACCGCAATCGGCTGCCGCGAGGCCTGCCGATCCCGCCAGCGCCGCCGATGCAAGCAATGCGGACGCGGCAAGGCCGCGAATGGAAATGGTCATGGATTCAACCCCCTGTGTCGGTCCTTCAGGCGTGTCGGGATGTGCGCCCTGACGTGCCTCGAGGCGACCATTCCGAATTTTGCAAACGAATGCAAGAGAAATATTGCATACGTTTTCTTTTTCGGCGATGACTAGGGAAGCTGTTATATTTCAAGGAGGTAGGGTGTGCTGAGCAAAGGATTTCAACCGGAGCTATCGCCGGAGCCGGCCCTGAGGGCCAAATTTCGAGAAGCTCTCTATCAACTGGCCGAGGCTGACGTCGGCCGCCTCGGTGAGGCGCTGGAAGACGTCGCGGCGCCCGACGCCTCCTGGCGTTCGGCCCACCCCATGAACGAGATGGCCGGCACGGGGGAAGCGCTCGCGCGCATCTGGCGTCCACTGAAGGAGGCATTCCCGGACCTCGAGCGGCGCGACGTGATCTTCGTCGGCGGAACCTATCTCGGCCGCACCTATCTCGCTGCCGTGGGGCACTATTGCGGCACGATGCGCCGTGACTGGCTTGGCATCCCTGCGACCAACAAGTCGATCTATCTGCGCTATGGCGAGGTCTGGCAGATCGGTCCCGACGGACGCGCGGTGCAGGCGAATCTGCTCTGGGACGTGCTCGACGTGATGCGCCAGGCCGGTCTCAATCCGCTCGCCCCCTCGCTCGGCGTCGAGATGATGTGGCCGGCCCCTTTGACCGCCGACGGTGTGCGGCTCGCGCTGTCCGATCCGCAGATGGGTGTGGCCAGCATCGAGCAGACGCTCGCCATGCACAGGGCTCTGTCGGAGCACAACGACATGGAGAATCTGCACCGCGAGAACCTGATCGCCATGCCCCAGCGCGAGCACTGGCACAGCAAGATGATGTGGTACGGACCGGCCGGCATCGGCACGACCCGCGGCCTCGATGGCTTCGTCGACGGTCACCAGCTGCCCTTCCGCGTTGCCTTCCATCGTCCGCAGGGATCCTATGAGGAAGTCACCGCGGAGAAGGCGCGGCATGGCGCGGGTCACTACATCCGCATCGGCGACGGCCCATATTCCGTCACGGGCGGTTGGCCGTCGGTCTATGCGATGCACAATGGCGGCGGCTTTTGCGGCCTGCCCCCGACCGGCAAGCCGGTCTTCATGCGGGTGATGGACTTCTACCTCCATCACGAGGGCCTCATCCGCGAGAACTGGGTGCCGCTCGACATGCTGCACCTGTTGCTGCAGATGGGCTTTGATGCGCTCGGGAGAATGAAGGAAGTTCTCCGGAGATAGCCGAAGCCCCTCTACGCCATGTGTGAGCAAGCCTCTTGTCTCCGGGTGAAACGGGTTCGCGAACGGTCCCGCAATGATGCGCCCGGCACCGTACGCGAGCCTCTTTCATTCGGCCGGGACCATCGTCCGGAGGCGGCCGTCTGGCGGTGGCCTCGATGGGCATCTTAATGCAAGAGTCTGACGATCACCGATCCGTCAGGGCTAAGACCGGGCCACGGTAGATGCGTGGCCGCCAATCCGTACCGCTTTTCGTCTTTACCGAACATCGTCGAAAAGACTATACCCGCGTGTCGTATAAGATTATCCTGTTGTTTCAAAGGCCTGACCTGGGGAAGATGCACTTGTTCAAGGCCGTTCTCGTTTCCCTCGCCCTCGCCGCCGGGGTGGCCGTGGGCGTCACCGCGCACGCTGCCGACTACCAGAAAATGTTCGAGGAGGATCAGCCCGGCGCGAAGGACCATTCGCTGACCGGGCGCTATGGCGACTCGAAGATCCTGTTGCAGAGCGTCGCCGCCTTCGACGAAATCGTGCTGCCGTCCGGAGAGGCGGACTACAAGGGCGGGAAGCACTTCACCAGTACCGTAAAGGCAGAGGGCAAGGTCACCCGCACCGTCTACATCACCCCGCCGGAGCGCTCGTCGCTCGAAGTGTTTCGCAACTTCCACGACAAGCTTGCGGCCGACGGTTTCGAAGACGTGTTCCAGTGCGCCGGCGCCGACGAATGCGGCGAGCCGTTCAAGGAACTGAAATATCACTGGAACAACAAGGACACCCAGGTCAGCAACACCACCGTGACGGGCGACCGCGCCCGCATGGTCCATACGGTTTTCGATGGCGCGCAGGACATCCGCTTTGGGCTGATGAAGAAGGACGAGACGCTCATCGGCCTCTATGTCGCGCTCAACCGGGGCGGCACCTTCGGCGACATCTCCGCCGCGCTCAATGACCGCGTCACCGCGCTCGTCGAGGTGGTCGAGCCACGCCCGATGGAAAACCTGATGCGCACGGTGAACAGCACCGAGATGGCGTCGAAGATCCAGAGCACCGGCAGCGTGCCGCTTTATGGACTTTACTTCGACACCGACAAGGCGGATCTCAAGGCCGAGTCCGAGCCGCAACTCGCCGAGATGGTGACCTATCTCGAGGGCAACGACCTGAAGTACTACGTCGTCGGGCTCACGGACAGCCAAGGCCAGCTCGACTACAATCTCGACCTCTCCAACCGTCGCGCCACGGCGGTGGTGGAGGCGCTTGCCGCGCGCGGCATCGCCCGGAGCCGGATCGAGGCGCGCGGC
>Ga0065721_10006553_pt1 | contig 15736 bp, 11 predicted proteins | sample Mesricmetagenome_FD_59108 | JGI IMG/M metagenome (GOLD analysis project Ga0065721, IMG submission 59108) | Mesophilic microbial community from rice straw/compost enrichment Sample: eDNA_1 v2 (version 2) | ecosystem: Engineered > Solid waste > Grass > Composting > Bioreactor | place: USA: Davis... | reverse complement strand
TAGGCGCGTGCGGCCTCGAGCAACACATAGGTGCCGACGATATTGGTCTGGATGAACGCAGCAGGGCCGTCGATCGAGCGATCAACATGCGATTCTGCGGCCAAGTGCATGACACGATCAGGGCGATGCTCGCCGAACACCCGCGCGACTTCGGCAGCATCGCAGATATCGACTTTCTCGAACACGTAGCGCGGATCCGCCGACACCGGCGCGAGCGACTCCAGGTTGCCGGCATAGGTAAGCTTGTCGACATTCACCACGGCATGTGGTGTGTTCTGGATAAGATGGCGAACGACGGCTGAGCCGATGAAACCGGCGCCGCCCGTGACGAGAATTTTCATGGGAAGCTAGAACTGAAGCGGTTGGAGCGACAAGCGCACCGGAAGGATCAAGGGTGGAAAGATAGCATGTTTGGCTGCAATGTTACGAACACCCCCTACCGTATTGACCATTAAGGAAAACCCTAGTTTTTGGGGACGGACCGTGCTAGAATGCAAAAGTCGCTGCAGTAACTGCAGCGTTGTTACCGCTAACCGCGCGTTCCGGCACAGTCGCCGGCTTACTGTTTAAGCGCGCACTTCTCCACACGTCTCTCCCGAGGCGCAGCATGCGGGGCTCACGCCCCTTCTCCGGCAGTTGTACGCCGGCAGTTTCATCGAACGACAGACGGCGCCCAATTTTGCAGGTGTCTCGACCACCCCGCGATGTCGCGGCTGTGGATTTCGTTCGACTATTTAGGAGTTCAAATGGCTAAAGAAGAGTTGATCGAAATGGGCGGCCTCGTGACTGAAGTCCTGCCTGATTCACGTTTCCGCGTTACGCTGGACAATGGTCACGCAGTGGTTGCCTACACCGGTGGCAAGATGCGCAAGCACCATATCCGTATCCTGGCCGGCGACAAGGTGTCGCTTGAAATGTCCCCCTACGACTTGGGGAAGGCACGGATTACATACCGACACATTGCCGGTCGCGCGGCTGGCGCCAGCGCCCAGCGCCGCCGTTAAACCGATAAACGGCACAATTCACGGCATTACAATTGCTCCAAGATGGCATTGCATCCTGGAGCTAGCGTGAATAACAACACAGAAGTACCAAACAAGCCCGCTCACATCGCCGGTTTGTCATCACTACCCGAGTGGGCCGATTTCGTTGAAGCAGCGAAATCGGCAAGCATCGATTCGTCTCGCCTGGCAATCGTCAATGCCGCAGGCATCGAACTCGACACCAGCGGTCAATTTGCCTCAGCCGACCTTCAAAATGCCGCCATCGCACTGCTGAAAGCGCGCGATTTCGAGGCAAACAGAAGCCGCCTGCTGGAAGGCGGCATCGTCAATCCAACTGAAGAACGTGCTGCCTGGCATACGGTGCTTCGCGCTCCTGCGGCCAAGCCCGAGGTGGCCGCGGAACGCCAGCGCCTCATCGAATTCATCCATACTGCAGACACAGAACGACGTTGGCGCAACATTGTTCATATCGGTATCGGCGGCAGCGATTGGGGCGTTCGCCTGGCCGTGGCCGCCTTCGGTTACGCCGGAACTTGGCGTCGCATCCACTTCGCCGCCAATATCGACGGCCACGCTATCCAGGGCGCACTTTCCGGCTTTGACCCTCATGACACCCTGGTTGTCATGGCGTCCAAATCATTTACCACTGCCGAGACGCTGGAAAACGGCGAACGGGCGCGTGAGTGGCTGAAGGCGGCCGGCGTGGCGGACCCCAGCAAGCAGATGATTGCCATCACGGCACGCCCCGAAGTCGCGAAACAATGGGGCATTCCCGACAACCACATTTTCAAGTTGTGGGATTGGGTGGGCGGACGCTTCTCGCTATGGTCGGCGGTCAGCCTCAGCACGGCATTGGCAGTCAGCGCCGATGTCGTCGCCGGCATGCAGGCTGGTGCGGCGGCCATGGACAAACACTTCGCTGAAGCCCCCATACCGGAGAATGCGCCGGTGCAAATGGCAATTTGCGGGGTGGTGAATCGCAGCGTCCTAGGCTACGGCTCGCTCAACATCGCCCCGTACGATTTTCGCCTGTCCAATCTGGTGCCATACATCCAGCAGCTGGAAATGGAGTCGCTGGGCAAATCCGTGGATATCGAAGGTAATCCCGTCGATGTACCGACCGGGCCAGCCGTCTGGGGGATGCCGGGAACGGATGCACAACATACCTTCTTCCAATGGCTGCATCAGGGCAGTGATGGCGCACCCGTGGATTTCATCATTTGCGCGCAGGCCGACCATGGTTGGCCCAAGCATCATCGCATCCTGCTGGCCAATTGCCTTGCGCAGCGGCAAGCGTTGTTGCAAGGGAAGTCCTACGACGAGGCCTTGAAGGAATGCCTGGCGTCGGGTCTGCCCGAAGAGAAAGCGAAGTGGCTTGCCCGCCACCGTGTGTATGGCGGCGGCCGGCCATCGAACCTCGTCGTCTTGCCGCGGCTGTCACCCTACACTTTGGGTGCATTGCTTGCGCTATACGAGCACAAGGCGTTCGTACAAGGGTTGATTTGGGGCATCAACCCCTTCGACCAATGGGGCGTGGAATACGGCAAAGTGCTCGCACAAGGCATTACTGGCCAACTGGCCGGGACAGACCCCTTGTGTCCCGGCCATGATGCCTCGACGGCTTACTGGATCGAGCGACTCAAAGGCCCATGCACAGATACTTGACGACCATATAGTCGTCCAGTCCGTAATGCGAGCCTTCTCGCCCNAGNCCTGATTGCTTGACGCCGCCGAACGGGGCGGCTTCATTCGACACCAGNCCGGTATTGATNCCCACCATACCGTACTCGAGTGCCTCGGCCACCCGCCAGACGCGACCAATNTCGCGGCTGTAGAAGTAGGCTGCCAAGCCAAATTCCGTGTCGTTGGCCATGGAGACCACCTCTTCGTCGGTACGGAACCGGAAGAGCGGTGCAACGGGACCGAAGGTCTCTTCCCGTGCGATACGCATGGCAGGCGTCATGTTGACCAACACGGTCGGTTCAAAGAAGGTTCCACCTAGGGCGTGAACACGCCCGCCGGTGGCGACCTCCGCCCCTTGTTCCAGCGCGTCGTCGATGTGCTCCTGCACTTTGCGTACAGCGTGCTCGTCGATGAGGGGTCCAAGGCTCACGCCCGCTTGCAGGCCATCGCCCACCTTCAGCTTGCCCACGGCTTCAACCAACTTCTTGGCAAAAGCATCATAGACGCCATCCTGAACGTAGATCCGATTGGCGCAAACGCAGGTTTGACCCGTATTCCGATATTTGCTGATGATGGCGCCTTCGACCGCGGCATCCAGATCGGCGTCATCGAACACGATGAACGGAGCATTGCCGCCCAGCTCCATCGACACTTTCTTGATGGTGGAAGCGGTCTGTTCCATCAGGACGCGACCGACTTCGGTGGACCCCGTGAAGCTCAGCTTGCGAACCACCGGGTTGCTGGTCATCTCTCCACCGATCTCCGAGGCGGAGCCTGTCACGATGGACACCACGCCTGGGGGCACGCCCGCCTCTTGCGACAGGACCGCAAGCGCCAGCGCCGAATAAGGGGTCTGAGTCGCAGGCTTGACGACGATGGGACACCCGGCGGCTAAGGCCGCTCCAACCTTACGGGTGATCATTGCCGCCGGGAAATTCCAGGGCGTAATCGCGGCACAGACACCCACGGGCTCTTTTAACACCACGATACGGCGGTCCGGCGCAGGACCCGGGATGGTGTCGCCATATGCACGCTTGGCTTCCTCGCCAAACCATTCAAAGTAAGACGCCGCATAGGCCACTTCGCCCTTGGCTTCGGCGAGCGGTTTACCTTGTTCAAGGGTCATGATGCGAGCAAGATCGTCGGCGTGCTGATGCATCAGTTCGTACCAACGGCGAAGAATGGCCGCACGTTCCTTGGCCGGCTTCGCGCGCCACGCCGGCCACGCTGCGTTGGCGGCCTCGATTGCCCTGCGCGTCTCCGACGCGCCCATGCGCGGAATAACGCCCAGTTGCGCCCCATTCGCCGGATTGGTCACCGGGATGGTTGCGCCCCCATCGGCATCGCACCAGACACCGTTGATGAAACACTGCTGACGGAATAAAGAAGAATTCTTGAGCTCCTGCACCTGACACCTCTCCTGTCCAAAAGACGATAATGTGTTCCTCTATGTATCTTACACAGCAAGCGGCCGTGCCGCGCGCTGTCACAGACTCCTTTTCATGCAAGCTCGAGATATCCGGGACCTCATCCTGCTAGCCGCCATCTGGGGAAGTTCGTTCCTATTCATGCACCTGAGTGTCGGCGACTTCGGCCCCCTTGCGCTTGTCGAGATACGCGTGGGTTTCGCCGCCCTCTTCCTGCTGACCGTAGCCGGATTGCGCGGCCAGCTCGCCCCTTTGTGGAAGAATGTCCGGCATATCGCCCTGGGGGGCATCTTTGCCGCCGGCATACCGTTCCTGCTCTTCAATTACGCAGCCCAAAGCGTGCCGAGCGGCATGATGGCGGTCATCAACGCGATGACGCCCATGGTGGGAGCGCTGGTGGCGCGCGTCTGGCTGAAAGAGCATCTGACGCTCGGTCGTCTGGCGGGACTCTGCCTCGGCTTTACCGGTATCGTGATCCTGGTCTGGGGCGATATCTCCTTTACCCGCAGTGGTTCGGGCCTGGGCGTGATCGCATGTCTGGCGGCATCATCCTGCTACGGCTTCGCCGCGTGCTACACGACACGATATCTGAAGGGCGTGGAACCCATGGCAATGGCGACGGGGAGCATCTCAGCCTCCGCGATCCTGCTCATGCCCACTGCGGTCATGGCGTGGCCCACAACCCCCGTTTCGGGGCTGGCCTGGGCGGCAGCGCTGGCACTGTCACTGGTGTGCACGGGACTGGCCTACATCATTTTCTATGGCCTTATCGACAGAGTGGGCGCTTCCCGCAGCATCACCGTCACCTTCCTCGTGCCCATTTTCGGCATTCTGTGGGGCATGATATTCCTCAGTGAACCCCTGACCCTAAGGATGATCGTGGCCACCGTGATCGTGCTACTGGGTACCCTGCTGGCGACCGGCTTCATCGGCGCCAGGGCAACAAAATCCGCTTGAACTGAGACTCTCCCCCACTATGTGCATCGTTTGTGACCGCTTGGCAGCCCAACCCAAAGGCACACTATTCCAGCGACATATGAATGTCCCCGACTCACCCTTCGAGCGCTTGAAAGAATCATGCTCGGCGGAATGGACCGCCTATCGCGAACATGAGTTCGTGAAGCAGCTGGGCGCAGGAACGCTTCCCCTGGAAGCGTTCCAACATTACCTTAAGCAGGATTACCTCTTTCTCGTCCATTTTGGCCGGGCATGGGGCCTAGCGGTGTACAAGAGTCGCGATATCCAGCAGCTGCGCCATTCACTGGATGCACTTAAGGCCATCATCGACGTGGAATTGGATCTGCACGTCCAATTTTGCGCGGAATGGGGCATCAGTGAAGCAGAGCTGAACCAGCTGACGGAATCACGCGCGACATTGGCCTATACCCGTTATGTGCTCGAGACCGGACATCGCGGCGACCTCCTGGACCTCCATGTTGCGCTTGCCCCCTGCATCGTGGGTTATGCAGAAATCGGAAGCTGGCTCCTCGCGCAGAGGACCACCATCAGAATGGGCAATCCCTACGGCGCGTGGATGGATATGTACACATCCGCGGAGTACCAGCGCGCGGCCCAGGCCGAAGTCGACTGGATCAACGCGGAGATGGAGGGCATCGGCGAACGCCGTTTCCATGAGCTGGCACGCATTTTTTCGGAAGCCACACGACTCGAGGCGGATTTCTGGGAAATGGGGCTGCGCTTGCAGAATTGAATCCTAGAGGCAATACGGACTGAACTAAAAGTGTCGGGGTGTAACGGGAAGTCGACACGGGTGTATTAAAATAACGCACCATGGCTCGATTGCCCCGCCTCTATGCCCCCGGCATACCCCAGCTCGTCCAGGCGCGCTTTGCGCGCCCCCTGGCCACACCCCAAGATCCCACTCCTTCCGAGCACCTTGACCAGTTGCAGCAATGGTTGGCAACTGAGGTGAAGCCGCGTGGCGTAGCCCTCCATGGGTGGGCCATTCTGCCGGACCGCATTGTCTTGCTGGCAACGCCAGATGAAGCGAGAGCCATTCCACAGGTTATGCAGGGCATGGGGCGCCGCATGGCAGCGCGTCTGACCCATGGCCGCGCTTTCGAAGGCCGGTATCGCGGGGCACTGGTGGCGGAATCGTGGCTCCTGAACACGCTGATTTGGCTGGAATCGGTCGCCGTCCACACCGGGTTGGTCCACGATCCCGTTTATTGGCCATGGTCGTCTGCGGCCGAACATGTCGGCCGCAAGCCCGACGCTGGGTTGCTATCCGACCACAGCGCATATTGGTCATTGGCGGATACGCCTTATGCACGGCAGGCGCGATACTTGGAACGGCTGCAGAGCGGGCTCGGTCAGTCAACATCCTCGCGGATCGAGCAAGCACTATTCGGACAGTGGGCGCTCGGGGATAATGACTTCACGATGGCCCTCGGCGCCCGCGCCAGCCGTCGTGTCGCGCCTGCGCCGAGGGGGAGACCGCGCAAAGAGTCCAAGGGCGAACGCGGCACAAATTAATCAAATCGGACGTTTTGTAAGGTTTGTGAAGGAGGAATGCATGAAATTGCGTTCCTCCTTTTTATTCAATTGCTTGAATACGTCCCCAATTAAATAATTATATGAATTGCGTCTAACTATTTAGGGACTGACCCCTTATTTTCCGCTTGTGCGTTGCAATAAGTCGCGTTAACTTCTACGCGTACAACAACGTCGCTGCGAGCAATACCATGTCCCACCCTGACACCCATGCCGCCCCGGCCCCCAGCCGCGCACCCACCGTCGTGCCCCGACACACCGGTCTTCCCGCCGCCCAAGGCCTCTACAACCCTAGCAATGAACACGACGCCTGTGGCGTCGGCTTCGTTGCGCATATCAAGGGTCGAAAAAGCCATGCCATCGTTCAGCAAGGGCTGAAGATCCTCGAGAATCTTGATCACCGTGGCGCCGTCGGTGCCGACGAGCTCATGGGCGACGGCGCCGGCATCCTGATCCAGATCCCCGACGCCCTGTATCGCGAGGAAATGGCCAAGCAAGGTGTGACATTGCCCCCACCGGATGAATACGGTGTGGCCATGGTGTTCCTGCCCAAGGAGACTGCATCCCGCCTCGCCTGTGAGCGTGAGCTCGAACGCGCCGTGCGCGATGAGGGCCAAGTGGTCCTGGGTTGGCGCGACGTCCCCATTGACCGCGATATGCCGATGTCGCCCACTGTGCGTGCGTGCGAGCCGGTGATCCGTCAGCTGTTCATTGGCCGCGGCCCAGGTATCTCGGTACCCGATGCGCTGGAACGCAAACTCTACGTAATCCGCAAGACTGCCAGCCACGCGATCCAGCAAATGAAGTTGGCCCACGGTAGCGAGTATTTCGTGCCGTCGATCTCAGTCCGCACTGTGGTGTACAAGGGCTTGCTGTTGGCCAACCAAGTGGGCAGCTATTACCGCGACTTGGCCGACACTCGCGCGGTATCCGCCCTGGCGCTCGTGCACCAACGCTTCTCGACCAACACCTTCCCGGCATGGCCGCTCGCCCACCCGTATCGAATGATCGCCCACAACGGCGAAATCAATACAGTAAAGGGCAATTTCAATTGGCTGCGCGCACGCGAGGGTGCCATGGAATCCGCCGTTCTCGGCAGTGATCTACAGAAGCTCTACCCGATCGTATACGAAGGTCAGTCCGATACGGCCACCTTCGACAACTGTCTTGAATTGCTGGTGATGTCGGGTTACTCGCTGGCTCACGCCATGATGATCATGATCCCCGAGGCGTGGGAACAGCACACCGACATGGACGAGAACCGCCGCGCATTCTATGAATACCACGCTGCGATGATGGAACCCTGGGATGGCCCTGCCGCCGTGGCGTTCACAGACGGCCGCCAGATCGGCGCCACACTGGATCGCAACGGTTTGCGCCCCGCCCGCTACGTCATCACCGATGACGACATGGTCGTCATGGCCTCTGAGGCCGGCACGCTGTCCATTCCCGAGCACCGCATCGTCAAGAAATGGCGCCTGCAACCGGGCAAGATGTTCCTCATCGACCTGCAGCAAGGCCGCATCATCAACGATGAAGAAATCAAATCGCAGCTGGCCAACATGCGTCCGTACCGTCAATGGATCGAACGCCTGCGCCTGAAGCTCGAGAACCTGGAAGCGGCCAGCAATGCCGGCCCCGTTAAGTCGGCGATCCCCTTGCTGGATCGCCAACAGGCGTTCGGCTGGACACAGGAAGACATCCGCATGATCCTGGAACCCATGGCTCGCTCCGGCGAGGAAGCCATCGGCTCCATGGGTAACGACGCGCCCCTCGCGGTGTTGTCGGGTCGCAGCAAGCCCTTCTACAACTATTTCCGCCAATTGTTCGCGCAAGTGACGAACCCCCCGATCGATCCGATCCGCGAACAGATGGTGATGTCGTTGAACTCCTTCATTGGGCCCAAGCCCAATCTGCTGGACATCAACAACGTCAATCCGCCACAGCGTATCGAAGTGGCGCAGCCTGTGCTCGACTTCGCAGCGATGGCGCAGATCCGCAATATCCAGCACATCACGGATGGCAAGTTCTCCTCGTACGAGCTCGATATTACCTATCCGGTCGAGTGGGGCCCGAAGGGCATCGAGGCCTACTTGGCTTCCCTGTGCGCCAGCGCAGCCGACGCTGTATTGAGCGGCTATAACATTCTGTTGATCAGCGATCGCCAAGTAAGCGCCGAGCGTGTGGCCATCCCCGCGCTGCTTGCAACATCTGCCATCCACCATCACCTGATCCGTGCTGGTCTGCGTACCCGCACCGGGCTGGTCGTGGAAACCGGCTCGGCGCGCGAAGTGCATCATTTCGCATTGCTGGGCGGCTACGGCGCCGAAGCCGTTCACCCCTACCTGGCTCTGGAAACCCTGAGCGCCTCCGAATCGCCGGAGAAGGCCATTGCCAATTACATCAAGGCAATCGGCAAGGGCCTGAACAAGGTCATGTCCAAGATGGGCATTTCCACCTATATGTCCTACACCGGCGCACAAATCTTCGAAGCAGTAGGCCTGAACACCGCATTCGTGGACAAGTACTTCACCGGTACACCGACCCATATCGAAGGCGTAGGTGTATTCGAAATCGCCGAAGAAGCACTGCGCATGCATGCGGCCGCCTTCAGTGACGACCCAGTGCTCGAAGACCAGCTCGAAACGGGTGGTGAATATGCATGGCGAGTACGCGGCGAAGAGCATATGTGGACGCCCGACGCCATTGCCCGCCTGCAACATGCAACGCGTGGCAAGAACTACGCTACCTACAAGGAATATGCGCAACTGATCAATGATCAGTCACGCCGCTTGATGACGCTGCGCGGCCTCTTCGAATTCAAGGTCGACCCCACTCGCGCCATTCCGCTGAATGAAGTGGAACCGGCCAAGGAAATCGTCAAGCGCTTCGCAACCGGCGCCATGTCGCTTGGCTCCATTTCCACCGAAGCGCACACCGTACTGGCCGTGGCCATGAACCGCCTCGGCGGCAAGTCGAACACAGGTGAAGGCGGTGAAGACGAACTGCGCTATCGCGCCGAGCTGCGCGACGGCAAGAGCCCGATCAAGAAGGGTGACTCGGTTGCCTCCATCCTGGGCGCGGATCGCATCGAGGCGGATATCCCCCTCCAGGCGGGCGATTCCCTGCGCTCCCGGATCAAGCAGGTTGCATCGGGCCGTTTCGGCGTGACCGCCGAATATCTCGGCAGTGCAGATCAGATCCAGATCAAGATGGCCCAAGGCGCGAAGCCGGGCGAAGGCGGCCAGCTTCCCGGCCACAAAGTGACCGAGTACATTGCAAAGCTGCGTCACTCGGTTCCAGGTGTAGGCTTGATTTCGCCTCCCCCGCACCACGACATCTACTCCATCGAAGATCTGGCCCAGCTCATCCATGATCTGAAGAACGTGAACCCGCGTGCTTCGATTTCCGTGAAGCTGGTGTCTGAAGTAGGCGTGGGCACCGTGGCAGCCGGCGTGGCGAAGGCCAAGGCCGACCACGTGGTGATCGCCGGCCATGACGGCGGCACGGGCGCATCGCCCGTGTCCTCGATCAAGCATGCCGGTACGCCATGGGAACTGGGCTTGGCCGAAGCGCAACAAACATTGGTTCTGAACGGCCTTCGTTCACGTATCCGTGTTCAGGCAGACGGTCAGATGAAGACCGGCCGCGACGTCGTGATTGCCGCACTTCTGGGCGCCGACGAATTTGGCTTCGCCACGGCCCCGCTGGTCGTGGAAGGCTGCATCATGATGCGTAAGTGTCACCTGAATACCTGCCCGGTCGGTGTGGCGACACAAGACCCGGTCCTGCGCCGCAAGTTCCAGGGTAAGCCCGAGCACGTAGTGAACTTCTTCTTCTTCATTGCCGAGGAAGTCCGCGAAATCATGGCACAACTGGGCATCCGTCGATTCGAAGAACTGGTAGGCCGCATCGATCTGCTCGATACTCGCCGAGGCATCGACCATTGGAAGGCGCGCGGCCTGGACTTCAGCCGCCTGCTGCATGCCACGCCGTCGGATGAACCGCCGCACCATACCTTGGAGCAGAACCACAACCTCGAGAAGGCACTGGATCACGAGCTCATTGCTCGCAGCAAACCCGCAATCGAACGTGGCGAACAGGTCTCCTTCATTATTCCGGTCCGCAACCGCAACCGCAGCGTGGGCGCCATGCTGTCGGGTGAGATCGCGCGCCGTTATGGGCACGAAGGCCTGCCGGACGACACCATCCACATCCAGCTCAACGGCACGGCCGGTCAAAGTTTCGGTGCCTTCCTGGCAAACGGCGTGACCCTCGACTTGGTCGGCGAAGCCAACGACTACGTGGGCAAGGGCTTGTCCGGCGGTCGTATCGTGGTGCGTTCGCCTAACGACTTCCGCGGCTTTGGCCCTGATCACATCATTGCAGGCAATACGGTCCTGTATGGTGCATTGTCAGGCGAAGCCTATTTCAATGGCGTAGCTGGCGAGCGTTTCGCGGTACGTAATTCCGGAGCCGCTGCTGTCGTGGAAGGCCTGGGCGACCATGGCTGCGAATACATGACGGGCGGTACGGTGGTCGTACTGGGTGCAACNGGTCGCAANTTCGCTGCNGGCATGTCGGGTGGCATCGCGTACGTATGGGATCCNGACGGCAACTTCCGCAAGCGNTGCAATATGGCAATGGTGGAATTGGAAACACTGCAATCCCATGCNGACCAGGCCGCCAGCGGCGATATGCGCCACTGGCACNCCATGAAGCCGGGCGCCGAACGCCAGACGGACGAGACCATCCTGCGGCAGCTGATCGAGAACCACTACCGCTACACCGGCAGCTTCCGCGCCCGCGACATGCTGGACCACTGGGAGCGCAGCCGTCGTGAGTTCGTCAAGGTGTTCCCGACTGAATACCGCCGCGCCATGGGCGAGCTGTGGCAGGCCGCTCAACCCGAACACATTGCCGCCTAAGGAAAGAGCATGGGCAAGATCACCGGATTTCTTGAATTTCAACGTATCGAAGAAAGCTACGACGCGCCCCAAGCGCGGGTGCGTCACTGGAAAGAGTTCGTGCATGCGCTGGACGACGACCGCGCAGGCAAACAGGCGGCGCGCTGCATGGACTGCGGCATCCCCTTCTGCCACAACGGATGCCCAGTCAACAACATCATTCCCGACTTCAACGACCTCGTTTATCGTCAGGACTGGCGTCGCGCACTGGACGTGCTGCACTCGACCAACAACTTCCCCGAGTTCACGGGCCGCATTTGTCCCGCACCATGTGAGGCGGCCTGTACCCTGAACATCAATGACCAACCGGTCGGCATCAAGTCGATCGAGCACGCAATCATCGACAAGGGTTGGGAAATGGGGTGGGTTACGCCCGAGGCTCCCCAACGCAAGACCGGCAAGAAGGTCGCCGTCGTGGGGTCGGGCCCTGCCGGCTTGGCGTGCGCCCAGCAGCTGGCACGTGCCGGACACGATGTCACGGTCTTCGAAAAGAGCAACCGAGTCGGCGGGCTGCTGCGTTACGGCATCCCCGACTTCAAACTGGACAAATCGCTCATCAATCGTCGCCTGGCGCAAATGGAAGCCGAAGGCGTTGAGTTCCGGCCCTCGACCTACGTGGGCAGCGCAGCCGAAGCTCCCGAAGGTGTGACGGTGGTGACGCCCGAGGCCTTGAATGCGGAATTCGATGCCATCGTCCTGGCGGGCGGTGCTGAAACACCGCGTGACCTCCCCGTCCCGGGTCGCGAGCTGCGCGGCGTGCATTTCGCCATGGACTTCCTGCGTCAGCAGAACATGGTGAACGCCGGCGATCGTGTGCCTCGCCAACTCCATGCCAAGGACAAGCACGTCATCGTCATCGGTGGCGGCGACACCGGTTCTGACTGCGTCGGTACCAGCAACCGCCATGGCGCGGCGTCCGTCACGCAGTTCGAACTGATGCCTCGCTTGCCGGATGTCGAGGACAAGCCCTTGACCTGGCCATACTGGCCGGCTCGCTTGCGCACCTCTTCTTCCCATGAAGAAGGATGCTCCCGCGACTGGGCCGTGATGACCAAGGCATTCGAAGGCAAGGGTGGCAAGGTCGAGAAGTTGATCGCCGCACGCCTGGAGTGGTTCCGCGACAAGGCGACCGGCCAAATGAAGATGCGCGAGATCGAAGGTTCGCAATTCGAATTGCAGGCTGACCTCGTTCTGTTGGCGATGGGCTTTACGTCACCCGTAAAGTCCATGCTCGACGCTTTCGGTGTAGAGCTCGACAATCGCGGCAACGTTCGCGCCGACACGCAGAACTATCAAAGCTCTGTCCAGAAGGTGTTCGCAGCCGGCGATATGCGACGCGGCCAGTCCCTGGTGGTATGGGGCATCCGTGAAGGGCGTCAGTGCGCCCGGGCGGTAGACGAATTCCTCATGGGATCAAGCACCCTGCCCCGCTAGCACATCACGATACAATGTCGGGGAGTTCAACGAACATCAGCCATGACGAGCGTTCCTCCCACCGACATCATTCTTCAGTTCGCCGATGTCGCTTTAGGTTACGGTGACTTCACCGTCCTGAGCGGCATCAGCCTTGAAGCCCGCAAGGGGCAGGTCGTCGCCTTGATGGGCGGCTCCGGTTCCGGCAAGACCACGCTTCTACGCGCCGCGACAGGGCAAATCATCGCCCAGAAGGGGCGTGTGTCGGCGTTCGGACAAGACATCGCCGGTCAATCCGCCGAATCGCTCCGTCAATTGCGTCAACGCATGGGCGTGCTGTTTCAGCAAGGTGCCCTCTTCACTGATCTCAATGTCTTCGAGAACGTCGCCTTTCCGCTGCGCGAACACACGCGCATTTCCGAAAGCCAGATCCAGGAACGCGTACTCGACAAGCTCGATGCCGTCGGCCTGCGTGCCGCAGCCCATCTGCGCATTTCCGAAATTTCAGGGGGCATGGCGCGCCGCGTCGCACTCGCCCGCGCCATTGTCCTTGAACCGGAACTGATTCTGTACGATGAGCCCTTCGCCGGACTCGATCCCATCTCGTTGGGCATCACGGCTCAGTTGATCCGCGACCTCACCGACAAACTCAACTGCGCCTCTGTACTCATCACGCATGACGTGCACGAATCCTTTGCGATCGCCGATCAGGTCTACGTAGTGGGCCAGGGCAAGCTCATTGCAGAGGGGTCACCGTCTCAGCTGTCGACCTCGACTGATTCCTACGTCAAGCAATTCCTGAATGGTGAGCCGGACGGCCCCATTGCCTTCCATTACCCCAATTCGCCCGCCTTTGAGAAATGGCTGGCACAACGAGGTCGCCGCCCATGACGACGATCGGAAAAGCCATTGCCACCCTGGGCGCCCGTGTCCGCGGCCAAATCAGCGGCCTCGGTGCCTTCGTACGACTCGCGGCCTCCATCTTGCGGCGCAGTGGTGCGGCACTGAGCCGGCCCGGCCTCGTCTCGCAGCAAATACACTTCATCGGCAACTATTCGCTGCTGATCATCGCCGTCTCCGGTCTCTTCGTCGGGTTCGTGCTGGGCTTGCAAGGGTTCTATACACTGAGCCGCTACGGCTCGGAAGAGGCCCTTGGCCTTCTCGTCGCACTTTCGCTCACGCGCGAACTCGGCCCCGTCGTAACGGCCTTGTTGTTTGCCGGTCGAGCAGGCACATCGCTCACCGCGGAAATCGGCCTGATGAAGGCCGGCGAACAGCTTGCCGCCATGGAAGTCATGGCGGTCGACCCCATTCGACGGGTGCTCGTGCCCCGATTCTGGGGCGGAGTCATCGCCATGCCGGTCCTCGCTGCGGTGTTTTCCATGGTGGGTGTCATTGGCGGCTGGGTAGTGGGTGTCCAGCTCATTGGCATCGATGCGGGCTCCTTCTGGTCGCAGATGCAAGAAGGCGTGGACGTCATCAACGATGTGCTCAATGGTTTCATCAAGAGCGTGGTTTTTGGCATCGCCGTCACGCTGGTGGCGCTGTATGCCGGGTGGACGGCCCGGGCAACGCCGGAAGGCGTCTCGCGCGCCACGACCCAAACCGTTGTGTACAGTTCCCTGCTGGTCCTGGGGCTGGATTTCGTCATGACGGCGCTGATGTTCGGCTAATGATTTTTTGATGGATACAACATGACCCGTGAAAAAACCGATTTCTGGGTGGGACTGTTCGTGCTGCTGGGTGCGATCGCGCTGGTGTTCCTGGCCCTGCGCGCCGGCAATATGAGTTCCTTTTCCTTTGCTCCCACCTACCAGGTTCGCGCCTATTTCGATAATCTGGGGGGCCTGAAGCCCCGCGCACCGGTCAAAAGCAGTGGCGTAGTCGTCGGGCGCGTTGCGGGCGTCTCTTTCGACAACGAGCGCTATCAAGCCGTAGTGACGCTCGACCTGGAGTCCAAGTATGCGTTCCCAACGGACTCATCCGTTTCCATCCTGACCTCCGGGCTGCTGGGTGAACAATATATCGGTGTAACGCCCGGCGGTGACGATAAAATGCTGGCCGACGGAAGCACCATCCAATTCACGCAGAGCGCCGTTGTACTTGAAGAACTCATCAGCAAGTTCCTGTACAGCTCGGCCAGCAACCAGGACTCCAAATGAAGACATCCGCCCCTTCCTCACGCCCTCGTCGCGCAGGCCTCGCTGCTGCAGTCGCCACCACATTGCTGGTGAGCGGCTGTGCCACAGTCGAGCAACCCACGCCCCGGGATCCCTGGGAAGGCTATAACCGCGCCATGTTCGCATTCAACGACACCGTTGATGGCGCGGTGCTGAAACCCATCGCCTACGCGTACCGCGACCTCACGCCGCAACCGGTTCGGTCCTGTGTCAGCAACGTCTTCGGCAATTTCGCAGACGTATGGTCCGCCTTCAACAGTTTCCTACAGGCCCGGGGCCACGACTTCTTCAACACGCTGGGTCGGGTCCTGTTCAACAGCACAATGGGCCTGGGCGGCTGTTTTGACGTAGCCACCAAGAACGGCGCCCACAAGATACCTAATGATCTGGGTACGACCTTGGGGGTGTGGGGTTTCGGTTCGGGTCCATATGTAGTGCTCCCCTTCCTGGGTCCGAACACCGTGCGCGATGCCACCGCGTTCATCGGTGGTTTCGCGATCGATGTCTCGCCGCTCACACCGGTCATGGAACTTGACAACGTATCTGTG
>Ga0065721_10005694_pt1 | contig 15740 bp, 13 predicted proteins | sample Mesricmetagenome_FD_59108 | JGI IMG/M metagenome (GOLD analysis project Ga0065721, IMG submission 59108) | Mesophilic microbial community from rice straw/compost enrichment Sample: eDNA_1 v2 (version 2) | ecosystem: Engineered > Solid waste > Grass > Composting > Bioreactor | place: USA: Davis... | reverse complement strand
CATGAACAGGGCGTTGTGCAGCGCGGTGCCCGAAAGGCCGGCCAGAACCGTGCAGTGGCGATAGAAACCGATCTGCTGGAAGAAGGGCAGGGTCTCGGGATAGACGATCTCGAAGCCGCGTGTCCGGAAGACGTTTTCGATGAGGACTTCGTTGGCCATCACGCGGTCGAAATTGCGCCGGCTGAACCGGCGTCGTGACAGGTAGACGCGCTCCGGTCTGCCGGGCGGGCGCTCCGCCTCCGCGGCGATCCGCTCGTAGACCCAGCGCAGCCCGACATCGGCCGAGTGGTTGAGGCGGAGCAGTCGCTCCGGGACGGTCAGATGCGCGCAGCGCAGCACCTCGTCCGAGGCGAACCGCACCTGCTCGGGAGCGATGCCGAAGCGCGCGAGGCAGTAGTGGCTGTAGTCGGGCCGCGAAAGGCCGAAGACGAATGGATGGAAGAGGACGTAGTCGAAGCTCGCCATGTCGAGCCCCGCAAAGATCCAGAAAGTCGACAGCGTCTCGGTGATGAAGTGACCATAGTGCCCCCCCATGAAGTGGCCGAGATAGAGACCGCGTCCGGCGATCGTCCGAGGCGCGGACGGCATCGCCAGCTCCTGCGGATTGCGCGTGCGCATGAGGTCGCCATGGTGGCCGCCGAACCGCTCGGAGAGGGCGACTTTGCTGCCGTCGGCGCGGTAGACGCACCCGCCAAGGTCGCCCGGCACGCCGCTGATGCGGGTCGGCGTGACCAACGCGCCTTTGACGATTTCGAACGAGCGGGAGAAGCCGTTCACTTTCGCGGCTCTATGGGTGGCGCGGCGGCACGAGACGGCGGGCCGAGGCCAGCCGCTGCCACGCCGCGGGACCGATCGCCCGCTTGGCCGAGAGCTTGAGGAACGGCAAGGACCACTCGATGCCTGGGTCGGTTTCCCTGGCGTAGGCGACGATGTCCTCGCAGGCGTCGATCTCGCCGGCATTGAAGGCGACGTGGGCCAGCCGGAGCGCCTCTCGGCCCAGTGCGCGATCGAAGCGCAGTTGCAGCTCCCGGTTGCGGGCCGCTTCCGCCCTGCAATTGAGGATGAACGCTTCGATGGCGGCCTGCCGCTGCCGCAGTTCGGGCAGTGCCGCATCGGCCGCCCAACGCGACATGTTGGTGGCGTGCCGGCGGTAGACGGCCTGGTCCCTGTTGACGAAAGCGACCCGTCCGAGCGCCGCAAGGCGCAGCCACATCTCCATGTCGCCCGAGTGGTGAAGCTCGGGCCTGTAGTGCCCCGCCGCTTTCTGCTGTGCCGTGCGCACCACTGCGGTAGGGGTCGGCACGATATTGCGGGCGCCCGATAGCGCAATGAAGCGCTCGCCTTCGAGCACGATGTCCGCGCAGATCTTGGGAAGCGGCAGGATCGGCGTCGTGCTCCCATCGACATCCAGAAGTCGCGCGTTACCGAAGCAGAAGGCCACCTTCTCGTCGGCGAGGATATGCTCAGCCGCCCGCGCCAGCGCCCCGGGCAACAGATAGTCGTCCGCCGAAAGCAGCAGGAAGCAGTCGGCCTCTGCCCAATCGATTCCCTCATTATAGGTCGCTATGTGCCCGCGATTGCTGGCGTGTGGCAGGAGCGTCACCCGCGGGTCGCCGCGTGCGATCTCCTCGGCGATTTCTGCGGAATCGTCNGGCGACGCATCGTCGATGATGAGCACCCGCACGGCGACGTCNGTCTGCTCAAGCACGCTATCCACNCATTCGCGCAGGAACCGTCCATAGCGGTAACAGGGAATGACGACGTCTACGGTGGGAAGCACTGCCATGCTCCTGCTTTGCTCGACCGGAGGTGGGCGACGGCAAGACCGGAATACCGGCAGGAGTGCCGCGAGCACATAGACCTTAAGGTCTAGGGGCCGGCTCGATCAGGGAGGGTCGCGTTGCCCCGGTCATCTCTCCATCGAACGATGTATTTTGTGCAAGCGAGCGGCTGATAGTCTCTGGAAACTATCGGCACTACCGCCATCCACTTGGCAGAATTGAACTAATTTCACCTCAGACAGCTTCAGAGGGCGCTATGATCGTGGGCTCGGCTTTGGGAAAGGGTGTGGTCATCCAGCATCCCGAACTGGTCAACCTCTATGGCTGCGACGTCGGCGAGAAGACGCGCATCGGCACGTTCGTCGAGATCCAGAAAGGCGCGGTCGTCGGCGAGCGGTGCAAGATTTCCAGTCACTGTTTCATCTGCGAGGGTGTCACGATCGAGGACCGGGTGTTCCTCGGCCATGGAGTGGTGTTCACCAATGATCGCTACCCGCGGGCGGTCAACGCCGATGGAGAATTGCAGGGCAAGGACGACTGGACGCTGACGCCGACGCTGGTGCGCCACAATGCCTCGATCGGCAGCAATTCCACCATCCTGGCGGGCATCACCATAGGCGAATACGCACTCGTCGGAGCCGGTGCGGTGGTGACGCGCGATGTTCCGCCGGGCGCCATCGTCGTCGGCGTGCCGGCGCGCGTGGTAGGGCAGGTGGACGACATGCCCAGGGCGCGCGAGCCTCGGGAGGCGCGGTCATGATCGTGATGGCGGTTGTCGGTTACGGATACTGGGGCCCCAATCTCGTCCGCAACATCATGGACATCCCCCATGCCCAGCTTCGCTATGTCTGCGACCTGCGGACGGAGCGGCTCGCCGGCATACGCGCGCGCTACCCGACCGTTGCCGTAACCGAGAGCGTGGAGGATATCCTTGCCGATCCCGCCGTCCACGCGGTTGCCATCGCAACCCCCGTGGCGACGCACTACGATCTGGCAATGAAGGCGTTGCGCGCGGGCAAGCACGTCTTTGTCGAAAAGCCATTGACCGATTCCAGCATTCGCGCCCGGCGCCTCGTCGACGAGGCCGAACGGCGCGGCCTTGTGCTCGCCGTCGATCATACGTTCATCCATACCAGCGCGGTGCGCATGATGCGCGACCTGGCCGAGAGCTCGCTGGGCGACCTCTACTACTATGACTCGGTACGCGTGAACCTCGGCCTCTTCCAGCAGGACGTCAGCGTCGTCTGGGACCTGGCTGTGCACGACCTCTCGATCATGGACTACGTGCTGCCGCAGCGGCCCGTGGCCATCGCGGCGACGGGCATGAGCCATGTCAGCGGCGGTCCGGCGAACATCGCCTATCTCACCCTCTATTTCCCCAGCCACCTGATTGCGCACGTGCACGTCAACTGGCTGGCGCCGGTGAAGATTCGCCGTACCCTGCTTGGCGGCAGCCATAAGATGATCGTCTACGACGATCTCGAGCCGAGCGAGAAGATCAAGGTCTACGACAAGGGCATCACGGTGTCGGACGCGCGCGCGCGGCGGGGCGATGCGCGGCGCCAGCAGCTCATCGGCTATCGCACCGGCGATATGACGGCTCCCCATCTCGACATCGAGGAAGCCCTCGGCCGCGAGCTTCGTGAGTTCGTCTCCTGCATCGAAAGCGCGGCAGTGCCCGTGGCCGACGGCAACGCGGGCCTCCGTGTGGTCCGGCTTCTCGAGGCGGCCAGCCACTCGCTCGCCCAACGCGGACGCATCGTCGAACTCGAACCAGAGGGGGTGCTGGCGTGATTCCGCTCCTCGATCTCAGGGCTCAATATCAGGACATAAGGCACGACATCGAGGCGGCAGCCCTGCGCGTCCTCGCCTCGGGACACTATGTGCTCGGGCCCGAAGTGGAAGCATTCGAACAGGCGTTCGCGGCCTACTGCGACGTGCGCCATGCCATAGCGGTCAATAGCGGCACGAGCGCCCTGCACCTGGCGCTGCTCGCCGCCGGCGTCGGGCCGGGCGACGAAGTCATCACCACTCCGTTCACGTTCGTTGCGACCGCTGCGGCCATCTGCGCCACGGGCGCCCGCCCGGTTTTCGTCGATATCGATCCGGTGAGCTTCAATATCGAGCCCGCCTATCTCTCCGCGGCCATCACGGAGCGCACCAAGGCGATATTGCCCGTGCACCTCTATGGCATGACGGCGGACATGGACCCGATCCTGGCGATCGCGCGCGCGGCCGGCGTTCACGTCATCGAGGATGCCTGCCAGGCCCATGGCGCGCTCTATCGCGGCCGCAGGGCCGGCAGCATGGGTCTTTCGGGCTGCTTCAGCTTCTATCCCGGCAAGAACCTGGGCGCCGCCGGCGAAGGCGGCATGGTGGTCACCGACGACGATGACCAGGCGAGGCAAATGCGTTGCCTGCGCGATTGGGGGCAGGACGGCCGGTACAACCATGTGCTGCGCGGATTCAACTACCGCATGGACGCGCTGCAGGCCGCCATCCTCGCCGTGAAGCTGCCTCATCTCGAAAGATGGACCGAAGCCCGTCGCGCGCACGCGCGCCGATACAACAGCCTGCTGCGCGACAGCGCGGTGGAAACCCCTTTCGAGATCTCCGACCGCCGGCATGTCTATCACGTCTATGCCGTCCGTTCGCGGGCACGCAGCCTGCTTCGTTCCGCGCTCGCTAGCCGGGGCGTCGATACGGGCATGCACTACCCGCGCCCGGTGCACCTGCAGAAGGCCTATGCCGATCTCGGCTACCGCGAGGGCGATTTCCCTTGCGCTGAAACCGCCGCCGAGCAGGTGCTCTCGCTGCCGCTCTATCCCGAGCTGACGGATCGGCAGATCGACATCGTCGCCGCAGCCGTTCGGAGCGATGCCTATGCCGCATAGGGTCGATACTGCCGTTCGCCAGGTCGCGGCCTCCCATGGTCGCGGAGAGATCGTCGAAGCCCCGTTCGAGGCCGGCTTCGCGGCGGCGCTCCGCCAGGACTATTCGCTTGAGGAGCTCCTCGAGCTTTATGGCCGCTTCGTCGTGGGCGAGGGCCGGTTCGACGGCCACATGCGCAGGGCCATCATACAGGCCTGCGCCCGCAAATGCGGCCCGGGGCTCAGCATCGGGCCCGGCGCCGGGTTTCGCCACCCGGAAACCATGGAGTTCGGCGCGGGCGTCCAGATCGGGCCGCAGGCCTACATCCAAGGCCGGCATGACGGCGCCTGCAGCATCGGCCACAAGGTCTGGATCGGCGCGCAGGCCTTTCTCGATGCACGCGATCTCGTGCTCGGCGACCACGTCGGCTGGGGGCCGGGTGCACGGGTCCTCGGGTCGGAGCACTCCGGTTTTCCGCTGGACCAGCCCATCATTGCGACGGATCTCATGATCCGTCCGGTCGTCGTCGAGGCCTGGGCCGACATCGGCACCAACGCCGTCCTGCTTCCCGGCGTCACGGTCGGGCGGGGCGCAATCGTGGGCGCGGGCGCGGTGGTGACGGCGGATGTGCCCGCCTTTTCGGTGGTCGCCGGCACGCCCGCGCGCTTCATGCGCTGGCGCAAAGATAAGGACAAGCCGCTCAGCGAGCTCAAGGGGGGAGTATCGCGATGAAGGACAAGCGCATTCTGATTACGGGCGGGGCCGGTCTCATCGGCTCCCACATTGCCGAGCTGGTTGCCGGGCAATCACCGCGCGAGGTCATCATCCTCGACAATTTCGTTCGCGGCCGGCGGGAAAACCTCGAAGCGGCGGGCAGGATCTATCCTATGACCATCGTGCGGGGAGACGTGGCGGATACCGAGCTCCTCGCCCGCGTCATGGAGGGGGTGGATATCGTCTTTCACCAGGCGGCTCTGCGGATCACCCAATGCGCCGAAGAACCGCGCGCCGCCATGGACGTTCTCGTCGACGGCACGTTCAACGTGCTGGAGGCAGCCGTCGCGGCCAAGGTGGAAAAGGTCGTGGCGGCATCCTCCGCCTCTGTCCTGGGCATGGCCGAGCAGTTCCCGACCCCTGAAGGCCATCATCCCTACAACAACCGCACCCTCTACGGCGCCGCCAAGGCCTTCAACGAGGGATTGCTGCGTAGTTTCAACGAAATGTACGGTTTGCGATATGTGGCGCTGCGGTACTTCAACGTCTACGGCCCCCGGATGGATGTTCATGGCGCCTATACCGAGGTCCTTATCCGCTGGATGGAAAACATCGAGGCCGGGCGCCCCCTAGTCATCCACGGCGATGGCCTGCAAACCATGGACTTCGTGGATGTCCGCGACGTTGCCCGGGCCAATGTCTTGGCGGCCCTGTCCGCCGTGGACGACGAGGTCTTCAACGTCGCTTCGGGCGTCGAAACCAGCCTCAACCAGCTCGCAGAGGAACTGTCGTCGGTCATGGGAGCCGACGTGCAGCCGGAGCATGCCGCCGCCCGCAAGGTCAATGCGGTTCGCCGCCGCCTGGCCGATACGAGCAAGGCATCGCGCATGCTCGGCTTCGATGCGCAGATTTCCCTCAAGGACGGACTTCGTGATCTGGTGACGTGGTGGCGGCAGGAGCGGGAGCGCTCCCCCGTCCAGGCGGCCGCAGAATGATACCCGTAGCCAAACCGCTGCTGGGCGACGTGGAGGCCGAGGCCGCTAGGCGCGTCATTGCCTCGGGCTGGCTTACCCAGGGGGCGGAAGTCGCGGCCTTCGAGAGCGAGTTCGCCGAGTTCGTCGGCGCTTCCCATGCTTGTGCCGTCTCCAACTGCACCAGCGCGCTGCATCTGGCGCTCATGGGAATAGGGGCGCAACCCGGCGACGAGATCATCACCGTCAGCCACAGCTTCATCGCCACGGCCAACGCCATCGTCTACAGCGGCGCCACCCCGGTGTTCGTCGATATCGCCGGGGACGGCTTCAACATGGATCCGGCCAAGCTCGAGGCCGCCATCACCCCGCGCACCAAGGCCGTGGTCTGCGTCCACCAGCTCGGCATGCCATGCGATCTGGAGCGCATCATCGAGATCGCCCATCGCGACCATCTGCTGGTCATCGAGGATGCCGCCTGCGCCGCTGGCAGCGAGATCAACTGGCGCGGCCGCTGGGAGAAGATTGGCAAGCCCCACGGCGACATCGCGTGCTTCTCCTTTCATCCGCGCAAGGTGATCACGACAGGCGAGGGGGGCGCCATAACCACATCCGACAGCCTGCTCGATCAAGCCTTTCGGCTCTGGCGCCAGCACGGCATGAGCGTTCCCGATACGGTACGGCACGGCTCGCCGCAGGTCATCTTCGAGCGCTACAGCGAAGTCGGCTTCAACTACCGCATGACTGACCTCCAGGCGGCCATTGGCCGGGAGCAGTTGAAGCGCTTACCCGTGATCGTGGATGCGCGGCGCAGGATAGCCGCGCGTTATGCGGTGCGCCTCGCCCGGATCGCGGATCTGGGCCTGCCCGAGGAGCCCGAATGGGCGCGCAGCAACTGGCAAAGCTACTGTGTCAGGCTCCCGCCCGACGTCGATCAGCTCGCTGTCATGCAGACCCTGCTCGACCACGGCATCTCGACACGGCGGGGCGTGATGAACTCGCACCTCGAGGATCCCTATGCATCCAAGAACGGGGCGCCGCCGGATCCGCCGCTGCCTTTCTCCGAGGGCGCGCAGGCGCGCTGCATCATGTTGCCGATCTTTGCGCAGATGCTGCCGGAAGAAGTCGACACCGTGTGCGAAGCGCTGCAATCCGCCATCGACTCCAGCCGGCAGGGCCGGCGGCTGCACTACTTGCAGCGCGACGCGCACCTGAGCTATCCGGTCGACTAGCCGGAGCGCATGCGCCACAGACGCTGCAAGCCCTCGAGGGGCGGCAGCAACGGCAGGATCGTGCGAAGGGCCCGCAGACTCGACCAGCTGAGGACGGCCAGGCCCAGGGCGGTCCCAGGCCAGAACGGCAACAGGGCCACTCCGGCAAAAGCAATTCCCGTAGTGCCGAGGCTCTCCATGCTCAGCCACAGCGTCTTTTCATCGATCTTGAAGCCGAAGTAGCGGCGTACGATGAAGTAGATCAGGGCGGCGTGCCAGACATAGAGTCCGCAAAATGCCATACCTGCGCCCGTCGTGCCCCAGACCGGTACCAGGAGCAGGGCGAGCCCGATATGGACGATGCCGGCGGCGATCTCGGTCCAGAAGAAGATGCCCTGTGCGCCCCGGGCAAGCACGACGAACCCCAGCGGCCAGGCAATGAGACGCAGCGCCATGCCGAGGCACATCCATCGCAGGGCTGAGGCGGCTTCGGCGAAATCGGGAGAATAGAAGAGGTCGAGCACTAAGGGCGCGAGCGTGATCGTCGCGATCATGCCGGGACCTGCGAGCAGAACACTCACTTGCGCCTGTTCGTTGACCAGCCGGTTGGCGCCAGGCTGGTCGTGCACCAGCCCGGTCAGGCGGGGGTAGAAGTCCGTGCTCATGGCTTGCAGCACGAAGCTCGCATAGAGGCTGGCCACGGCCCACGCGGCCTGGTAGAGGCCTGCCGCGGCGATGCCGCCCTCCCGCAGGACGATGATCCGCACGAGATAGGCAACGCCGAACGTCACGAGCCCCGAGACCATGAAGGCGAGGCCGAGGCGGAGCAGGGCAGGGAATTCGTCCCTCGTTTCCCGCCAGCCCGGCCACCGAGTGAGCGGCACCTTGCGGGCGAACCAGCTTGAAACGGCAAGATGGGCGGCCGAGGCCACCAGCAAAGCCCATGCCATGCCGGCCTCTCCCCAGAGATAGGCCGCCGGTATCATTGCGGCGGTGGTTACCAGTGCTCCGAATATGTTGATGAGCGCCAGGTCTCCTATGCGCCGCGTTCCCTGCAGAACGCTCGCCTGTCCCGCTGCCAGGAGACGGACCAGGACGGCCATTGCCAGCACCATCATGTCGGTGCCGTGGGCCCGCGTGCCGAACGTCAGCGTCGAGAGCGGCAGCGCCAGGAGCACCAGTGCTCCGGCGCCAGCCAGGCCCGTCGCCCAGCTCGCGAGGCGAACGGCCCGCACCACCGAGGCGATCGAGCGCAGATCGTCCCGACCGGCGGCTTCGGCGATCTGCCGCACGCCGCTCGCCTGTATGCCGAGGCCCGCGACAACGACCACCATGTCAAGGACGGCGGTCAGGAGGCCCGCGAACCCAATCCCATTCGGCCCCAGCATCAACGCGACCATCTTCATGCGAAGCATGGAGAGGCACAGCACGACGACGAACGCTCCGCCGGTCACTGCCGTCGCCCGCAGTATATCCCGATAGCTGCGCGTGGCGTCCTGCGCGGCCGCTATAGTGGTCGTGTCGCTGGCGCTGGTCACCTTGTCCGCATCCCGGGCGAAGCGATGCCGCCACGTGATGTGCCGGCATTCGAGACGATCAGGCTAGACGGGCACCTGCCCACAGACGATAGACCGAATTGACTATCCAGAGCGATTGCATCGGGTCAGCTAAATTGTGAACTTCAAGGACAGTCAGGATCATACAGCCTAATGTCCGGGGGTTCGCTTATCTATGCTCGACATAGAGCAAATCTCTGCTGCCCAGACCAACTTCGCTTTAGAGGAAGATATTGGGAATGATTTTCCCGTTTTCTTCCTTGTTTTCAAGCGAGGCATGGACATGCTGTTTTCATTTGTCCTTGGTTTGCTCTTTCTGCCGCTCATAGCTGCGCTCGTCCTGATCATACGAGCCGACGGTGGCAAGGCCTTCTACAGCCAGCCGCGGCTTGGCAGGAACGGCCGCGAGTTCCGCCTGTGGAAGCTGCGCTCGATGGTCGTGGACGCCGACCGCTGCCTCGAACTGCACCTTTCCGATCCCGCGGCGCGCGAGGAATGGGAGCGCACGCAGAAGTTGCGGAACGACCCAAGAGTGACCCCCATAGGACGCCTGATCCGCAAATATTCCCTCGACGAGCTACCCCAACTCTGGAACGTGCTGCGGGGCGACATGAGCCTGATCGGGCCGCGCCCCATGCTGCCCGAGCAACGCGTTCTTTATCCGGGCAGCGCGTGCTTTCGCGTGCGTCCCGGAATGACCGGGCTCTGGCAGGTGTCCGATCGCCATGTCTCGTCTTTTGCCGAGCGCGCCCGCTATGACGAGCAGTATGTCAGCGAACTCTCCCTGCAGCTCGACTTGATGATCCTGATCAAGACGATCTTCGTCGTCTTCCGCGGCACCGGCTGCTGACTATCGGCTTGCCCTTGCCGGGCCTGACACGGCCAGCGCGGTGCCGGCCACGTCGGAGGGGGCGGACTGAACGCCCGGTTGCAATGCAACCCGCACGACGTCGCCCGGCTGCAACTGAGCCAGCTCGTCGACCGTCCATTCCCGGCTGCCAGCCTCTTGCGCCCGTATGACCGTATAGACGAGGGTTGCGGCTGTCGGACCCGTCCCCGTGCCGGGCGTCATGAGCTTGCGATCGAGCTCCTCCAGCAGTTTTCGCGTGGTGGTCTGCTCGGTCCGCAGGCGCTCCAGCGTCGCCCGTTCGCTCAGCAACGCCTGCGCGATCTCGGATTGCCGCGTGTCCTGCAATCCCGTTATATCCCGGCCGACCTGGCTGAGGAATTGCCTGACCCGCATGATGGCCGTCAGGTGGTCCAGGCGATCCGACCGCAGGTCCCCCAGGAGAATTTCCATCTCCGTCCGCTGCGACGCGGTGGCAAGGCCTCGCTCGAGCAGGGTCGCAACGCGCTGGAGGTCCGCCTCGGTCGCCGTGATCCGACCGTCGAGATTGGTGACGCGCGACTGAAGGACGTCGAGCTCGGCCTTGTATAGTTCGCGTAGTTCCTCGAGCGCGATGCGCTGGCGTTCCAGCGCGCCCACCCGGGTGGTGAATACGCTCTGCTCCTGCGATGTGATGCTGGCGCCCTGCGCCGACTCCGTCACTTCGGCCGGGAACGCAATGGATGAAGCACCTGACGCCTCGGCCTCAAGCCGGGCGAGCCGTGCGAGCACGTTGGCGATGTCGCCGGTCAGGATCTGCAGCTTGGAGAGCAGTTCGATCCGTTCCTGAGGCGCGCTGATGTCCTGCGAGCGCAGAGGGCCGCCCCCCAGCGCCAGCGCCTGCAGCACGGTCAGTCCCGGCCGGAAAGCGTATTCGCCGGGGTTCTCGACTGCCCCGACGACATAGACCGGCGGCTGTTCGATCACTTCGAGGCGCACTTCCGGCGGCTCCAGGAGTCCCATCTTCTGCTGCAGCCTACCCGCGATGTCCTGGGCGAGAGCGTTAACGCTTTGCTGACCGACCGGGACGGTGCCAAGCACGGGCAGGGACAACTGGCCGTCGTCAGAGACCTGCAACTCCCCGCTGAGCGCATCCCACTGGCGGAATTCGCCCTCCATTGGCAACCAGTTCATCACGGTCAAGCGCAGCTTTGTCTGCGAAACCAGATCGTCGGGCCAGGCTTCCCCGGTCGCTAGGGCCATTGCGGCCACCGATGTCCACGCAAGGGCGGCTCCCCGCCCGATGATCTTGGAAAATGCCGGCATTTCGCGCCTCGTGTTGGTCCAGCGGTACGATGCACCTTCGAAGTAGACCAATTGCGCGCGGACTGAACTAGCTCATCCTGTCTATTGCCCGGAAGGGGAGAAAAATACCCTCCTAAAAGCCTGGAAACTCTGGTTTGGCGAGGGTTCGGATGCCGGTCACCGATCTATATTTCTATGGCGCACTGCTGCTGAGGCGGCTGCCGGTGATCCTGCTCGTCAGCTTACTCGCCGGCGCCTGCGGACTGCTGCTCGCGCTTTCCCAGAAGCCGACCTACCGCGCGACCGCCACGATCCTCGTCGAGTCCCCTGAAATCCCCAGCGATCTGGCCCGTTCCACGGTGATCGAGAACGCCGTGGTGCAGGTCCAGATCATCGAACAGCAGCTGTTGACGGACCGGTCCCTGGCCGCTCTGGCCGCCCGGTTCGAGATCTACCCTCCCGAGCTGCCCCTGAAGTCGTCGGACATCGCGGAGGACATGCGCAAGCGGATATCGGTCGAGCAGAGCGAGCTTGGTGTCGGTGACCGCTCTGCGACGGCGTTCAGGATTTCGTTCGATGCCGCGACGGCAGAGCTCGCCGCCGATGTCGCCAACCATCTCGCGACGACCATCCTGCAGCGCGGCGTCGAGAGACGCGCAACCCGGGCGTCCGAAACGCTGGAATTCTTCAAGCAGGACGTGGCCCGCCTGACGGCCGAGCTGGCGAACCTCGATGAGACGATCCAGCTCTTCAAGAGCGAGCATCTCGACGACCTGCCCGACAGCCTGGAATTCCGTCGCCTGCGGCAGGGCAACCTGGAGGAGCGGTTGCTTCTGCTCGAACGCGAGGCCGTCACCTTGCGCAGCCGGCGCGCCAATCTGGCGCTGTTGCTGGAGACCACCGGCCACACTCCGGGCGGCGAGGTCGCGACGCCTGAGGGCAAACTCCTGGCCGAGCTGCAGCAGGCACTGCTCGCGCAAAGCACCATTTTCGGGCCGGACAGCCCGTCGGTGCAGGCCCTCAGCCGGCGCATTGCCGCGCTCGAACCGGGTGTAGGTGCGGCAACGGCCACCGACGCCGGAGGATCGCGCCCGGTTTCCGATCTCGACCTGCAGCTTGCCGACGTAGACGACCAGCTCGCCGCCATCGCGGCCGAGAAAACCTCCATAGAGCAGTCTCTCGCCGAGCTCCAAGCCTCGATCGAAGCGACCCCGCAGAACGAGACCGCTCTCGATGTGCTCGAGCGCGACCGTGAGAACGTTCAATCCCTGCACACGCTTGCCCTGGCGCGCTTGGCCGAGGCGACCACCGGCGCCGAAATCGAATCCCGGCTGAAGGGCGAGCGGCTCTCCCTGGTGGACGCCGCGCTGCCCCCAGAGGATCCCCTTCCGACCAAGCGCCGGTTGATCGTGGCGGGTGCTCTCGCCGGTGGACTGGTCGCGGCGCTGGGACTGATCCTGGGTCTGGAAGTGCTGAACCGGCGCGTCCGCCGCCCGATCGAGCTGGAGCGGCGCCTCGATATCCAGCCGATGGTCACCATCCCCTATATCCGGGGTGCTTCGGATCGCCGCCGCAGGCAACTCGTGGTCGCCGCGTCCGTGGTGCTGACGGCGGCTTTGGCCATCACGCCCCTGCTGATCGGGCTCAACCCGCCCCTCAATGAACTCGGCAGCGTTCTGACCAGTTCGATATCGATGGCCAGATCGCGCACTCCCTGAAAGTCGGCATGGTGGAAATGAAGAACACGCCCATTGGCCTCATGACCTTCGATCCCGAGCGCGCCGACGTCATCGGTCCGCCCCTTGACCCGCCCGAGGCGCCGGCCGCGCGTGAAATCGAAAGCGACGCGGCTTGGCAGGGGCTGCAGTTGATGGTGCCCGACCAGTCCGTCAGCAGGGACCACCGCATAAACCTCGATGTGAAAGGTGCATTCCCGCCGGCCTGGGACGAGCTGCGTACGCGTACGGCCCTGACCATGGCGCAGAACCATTGGCGCGTTCTGGGCGTCACCTCGCCCACATCGGGCTGCGGGCGCACGACGGTTGCCCTCAATTTAGCGCTCGGCCTTTCCCGGCAGAACAACTGCCGGGTGGTGCTAGTCGACCTCGATTTGCGCAAGCCCGGCTTGGCGGGCCTGCTGCAGGTCAAGCGCAGCTTTCCGCTCGCGGACTTTCTCTCGGGCGCAACCCGCGTACAGCAGAGCTTCGTGCGCGTGAGCAAAAGTCTTGCCGTCGGGTGCAACACACGGCCGGAAGACCGCGCATCCGAGCTGCTCCTGGACACCGGCGTGCCACGGGCGCTCGCCGAAATCCGCCGGCAGCTCAAGCCGGACATCATCGTCCTCGACATGGCGCCCATGATTGGAAGCGACGAGGTCCTTGCCTGCCTGCCACTGGTTGACTGCGTGATGCTCGTCGCCGAGGCGGAAAGGACGTCGTTCGGGGAAATCGACGTCTGCGAGCGCGAGCTGTCTGAACGCTCCAATCTTCTGGGCGTCGTGCTCAACAAATGCCGGCACGGACCAGCCCGGTACGGCTTTTGAGCCGGCTCTAAGCGACGGGCCGACANACCTAGCACCCAACATGATGANGAACCGCTTCTCAGTCTTGACTCACCGACAGNGGGTTTGCTAATACGCATTAGCTGATAATACGTATTAGCNGTGNGGGAGAACGCATTGGCCGCTGCCAAGCGATTGACTCAGAAGGATATTGCGCAGCTGGCCGGGGTCAGTCAGGCGACCGTTTCGCTCGTGTTGAACGGCGCGTCGGCCAGCGAAGCCCGCATACCGCGGGAAACCCGAGAGCGTGTAGAGAGAGTCATTCGAGATACCGGCTATGTGCCCGATCCGGTGGCGCGCCGCATGGTCAAGGGGCTCAACCGCATCCTCGGCGTCTTCACCTACGAGCCGGCATTCCCCTCTGCCCAAGCCGATTTTTTCACCCCCTTCCTCCTCGGCATCGAGGAGGCGGCGCAGGCCCTCGGCTACGACCTGCTGCTACTCACCGGCGCCGGCAGCAAACGCAAGATCTTCGGTGATAACGTGCGGCTGCGCCTTGCCGACGGCTGCATCATTCTTGGTCGGCAGTTCGACCGCGACGAGTTGGCGCGTCTGGTTTCCGGCGATTTTCCGTTCGTTGCCGTCGGTCGCCGCGACGATGCCGGCGGGCCCGTGCCCTATGTGGGCGGCGATTATGCCCCGGCGACTTCCGCCCTTGTCGAGCGCGCCAAGGCGCTGGGACATCGCCGCATCGGCTATGTGGGGCTCTCGGAAGGCGCCGAGTCGACCGTCGATCGCTGGCTCGGCTTCAGCCGCGCGATTGGCGAGGCGGAACTCGTCGCAACGCTCTTCGCCGTCGCCCAGCCGCCTTCCCAAACGCTCGACATGCTGCTGGCGGGAGATGCCACCTGCGTCTTCGTGACAGAGCTTGCCGATGCCATCCGCATCGAGGCGGTCGCGCGCGAGCGCGGCGTCAGCGTGCCCGGCGATCTCTCCATCGTCGTCCTCGGCAACCACATCCGCGCCGATGAGCCGGGGCGGCGCTTCACCTCCTTCGCCATCCCGCGCGAGGCCATGGGCTATGCGGCCACCGAAATGCTCGTGCGGCGCGTCGAGGACGATGCTCCGGTCGAGCAGGTGCTGCTCCCGTGCGAACCCCTCGAGGGCGATACCCTCGGCCCGATTTCTCCAGGACCCAAGAAGACCAGATGAGCAAAGAACTTTCCGCGGACATCCTCGTCGTCGGTGGCGGCCTTGGCGGCGTCGCCGCAGCGCTCGGCGCCCTGCGCTCAGGCCGCACTGTCGTCATGAGCGAGGAATACGACTGGATCGGTGGACAGCTGACGAGCCAGGCGGTGCCGCCTGACGAGCATTCCTGGGTCGAGCAGTTCGGCGTCACCCGCTCCTACCGCAAGCTGCGCAACGGCATCCGCCAGTACTACCGCGACCATTATCCGCTGACCGCCGAGAGCCGCGCCTGGGGCGACCTCAATCCCGGCGCCGGATGGGTCAGCCGCCTCTGCGCCGAACCCCGAGTCGGCCTTGCAGTGCTCGAAGCCATGCTCGCGCCCTGGCGCGGCGGCGGCCAGTTGACCGTCCTGCAGCCCTACAGGCCCGTCGCCGCCGACGTCGATGGTGACACCGTGCGCGCCGTCACCCTCGTCCACCGCGACAGTAGCGAGCGCATCACCGTCTCGGCGCCCTATGTCATCGACGCAACCGAGCTCGGCGACTTGCTGCCGCTGACCGGCACCGAATATGCCAAGGGGTTTGAGGCTCAGTCCGACACCGGCGAGCCCAGCGCGCCGGCGCAGGCGCAGCCGGACAACGTGCAGGCCGTATCGGTCTGCTTTGCCATCGACCATGTCGAGGGCAACCACGTCATCGACAAGCCGGCCAACTACGAGTTCTGGCGGGCCTACCAGCCGAGCTTCTGGGGCGGGCCGCTCCTCGGCTTCAAGGCGCCGCACCCGCGCACCCTCGAGATCACCGAGCGCTCGTTCAC
>Ga0065721_10051212_pt1 | contig 15741 bp, 16 predicted proteins | sample Mesricmetagenome_FD_59108 | JGI IMG/M metagenome (GOLD analysis project Ga0065721, IMG submission 59108) | Mesophilic microbial community from rice straw/compost enrichment Sample: eDNA_1 v2 (version 2) | ecosystem: Engineered > Solid waste > Grass > Composting > Bioreactor | place: USA: Davis... | reverse complement strand
TGTCGCCGAACGCCGACGAGAACCACGACTTCTTCTCGGGATCGGGCTCGAGCTACGTCATCGGCAAGGCCATCGCCACCGAGGACGAAGACTGGGATTTCTGATCCAGTTTCGATCACAATTCCAAGGGCGCCCAGGTGGCGCCCTTTCTTTGTTCAGACGCCGCGAAACGGGGTTGCGCTCGGCGACCGGCCTGCCTCTGTCCGAAGGTTCGTGGGTTAAGTCCATCGCAGCACGGACGTCTTGGCAACGCGGCGATGGCGAGCTCTGCTCATTGCTCAAGCCCGAACGCGCCGACCGCAGGGGCTATCGCACCACGGACTGAGCTCGTCGAACACGAAGAACAAGCTGGATAAGCCTGGCCTCGTCTATCGAACGGCTGCAGCCCACCCATCGCTTACAGCTCAACTGCACTTGACCGTCCTCCCGCAACGCTGAGTTTCCTCTCAACAGACCATCGAACGGGCTTGACTAATGTTCTAGGAGATATATCACGAGGGATATCTGCTGTCTGAAAGGGATGCTGCATGCCAAGGATTCTCGTCGTCAATCCAAACAGTTCGCAGCCGATTACGCGCGAGTTGGATGAGAGCCTTCATCAGATCCGTTCTCTGACCAATGTCACCATCGACACCACCAGCATCGCGGCCTGTCCCGCCGGAATTGAAACGCAAGCCGACATCGAGTTCGCCAGCCTGCGCTTTGCCGAACTGGTCCGCGACAGCGACTATGATGCTTACGTTACCGCGTGCTTTTCCGATCCCGGCCTCTATCTGGCACGCGAATTCACGGACAAGCCGGTCGTCGGCATCGCCGAGAGTGCCTATCGCTACGCCCTGAACCTAGGCCAGAAATTCGGCGTCATCTCCATTCTGGATCAGTCGATCCCGCGCCATCTGCGCGCCATTCGCTCCCATGGGCTGATGGATTTCTGCGCCAACGACCGGGCCATCAATGTGCATATGGCCGATCTCGATGGCGATCATGTCATTGATCTCATTGTTAAAGTTGGCACGCAGCTGCGCGATATCGATGGTGCACACTCCGTCATCCTGGGATGCGCAGGCATGGCCAAATATCGTGGCCCGGCCGAAGAACGCCTGGGCATTCCGGTTATCGATCCAACCCAGGCAGCCGTGACCCGCGTCATCGGCATGTTGATGCTGTGCCACTCCCAGACCGCATGAGGAGCTAGAAATGACTTACGATCGCCTCGTCGCGGGTAGCCTGGTCCTGCCTGATGGTGTGCTGAAAAACGGCTGGGTCGCCATCAAGGACGGCATCATTGCCGCCATTGGTTCTGGCCCCCGCCCGGAGGCTGTGGAAGTCGATGATTTCGGCACGCGGTTCATCATGCCGGGCGTTGTTGACGGGCAGACCCATGCTGGCAGCTATCGCGGCCTGCCGGGCATTGAATCGACCACGCGCTCGGCCATTGCCGGCGGCATCACCACCATCGTGGACATGCCCTATGACCACCCGCAGCCATTGAATTCGGTAGAGGCGCTCAACGCCAAGGTCGAGGCAATCAATGCCTACGCCCATGGCGACGTGGCGCTCTATGGCACGATCGTTCCCGGCCAGGATGCCTCCGATGTGCATGCGCTGATTGAAAATGGCTGCTGCGCCATCAAGATCTCGGCCTTCGAAAGCCATCCCACCCGTTTTCCCCGCATCAGCGCTGCGCAGATGCTCGAAATCTTCGAGGAGCTGGCACCGACCGATATTCCCCTGGGCATCCACAACGAAGACCAGGAAATCGTCCATTCGCGCATCGCCAAGCTCAAGGCTGAAGGCAAGGAAACGATCGAACACCATTCCGATAGTCGTCCGGAAGCCGCAGAACTGGCCTCCACTGCGCAGTTCCTGGAACTCGGCGCCGCCACGGGTGCCCATGCGCATCTGGTGCATCTGTCCAGCCCGCGCGGCTTCGAGCTGGTGGAGCGCTATGCCGACGAGGGCTATCGCGCCACCGGCGAGCTGTGCGTGCACTATCTCTTTTTCGATCCGGACGTGGACGGCCCGCGCCTGGGAAATCTGATGAAGGTCAATCCGCCGATCCGGCCGGGCATGTCCGAAGCTCTTTGGGCGGAAGTCGAAGCCGATCGCGTCGAGTTCATCTCCTCCGATCACTCCAGCTGGCCGGTCGACGGCAAGAACACCGCGTCGGTCTACGACGCCGGGGCAGGCGTGCCGGGCCTTGAGACGCTGCTGCCCTCGTTGCTGACCGGTGCGCGCCAGCGTTGGGAAAACGCCGAAAACCGCGTGGCCTATCTCCTCTCGGAAGCCCCGGCACGCTTCTTCGGCCTGTATCCGCGCAAGGGTGTTATCGCCGTCGGTTCGGAGGCAGACCTCGTGGCGCTGGACGAAGGCAGCTTTGTCTGGGACTCGGCCAAGGCACACGACGAGATCAATTATTCCCCGTTCGACGGCATGGAATTTTCCGTTGCCGTGAACACCACCTATCTGCGCGGCGAAAAGGCATATGCCCAGGGGGAAATCCTCAACAGCCCCGGCGCCGGCCGCTTCGTTCCCCGTCTGCCACAGGAAGTCTAGTTCATGACTTTGATCAATGAAAACTCGAAGGGTGTCTACGTCATCGGCGCGACCCCATTCCGCGACGATCTTTCGCTCGACGTTGATGGCATCGGCAAGCTGACCGAACATTACATCGAACATGGCGCCACCGGCTTTACCGTGCTCGGGATGATGGGCGAGGCGCCAAAGCTCTCCACTTCCGAGTCTCGCACCGTGGTGGAAGGCTACATCAAGGCAGCCAGGGATCTGCCGGTCGTCGTTGGCGTTTCGGCAGCCGGTTTCTCGGCCATGTCGGAGCTGACCAAGTCTGTGATGGACATGGGCGCCGCAGGCGTCATGATCGCGCCGCCCAACACGCTGCGCACCGACGACCAGATCATCAGCTATTACCAGATGGCTGGCGAAACCCTGGGCAAGGATGTCCCCATCGTCCTTCAGGACTTTCCCCTGTCCACCTCCGTCCAAATCTCGGTTGGAGCCCTCAAGAAGATCATCGAGACCGTGCCGAGCATCAAGATGCTCAAGCACGAGGACTGGCCGGGCCTGGCCAAGATTTTGGCGCTGCGCGCCGCCGAGGCGGCCGGCCAGCGCCGCATATCCATCCTGTGCGGCAATGCCGGCGTCTTCCTTGCCGAAGAAATGGAGCGCGGTGCAGACGGCGCCATGACCGGTTTTGCCTATATCGAGATGATGCGTGACGTCGTCAAATATGCCGGGGCGGGCGATATGGACCGCGCCATGGATATTTTTGACGCCTATCTGCCGCTGGTTCGCTACGAGCAGCAGCCGGGCCTGGGCCTCGCCGTGCGCAAATATGTGCTCAAAAAGCGCGGTGCCATCGCCTCGGACGCTATCCGTCGTCCCGGCCCGAAACTGTCCCCGGCAGACATTGTCGATGTCGAGCGTCTCATCGCTCGCCAGACCAAGCGTCTTGAGGAGATCGCATAATGGACTACGGTATTTCCAACAAGCGGGCCCTTGTCCTGGGTGCCAGCGGCGGCCTCGGGGCCGCCTGCGCCGCTGCCCTAGTTGCTGAAGGCGTAACCGTCTATGGTGCTGCCCGCAACACCGACAAGCTCGAAGGCTTCAAGACTGAACTGGGCGCCAGTGGCGACCGTTTCATCCCAGTGACGCTTGACCTCACCGATATGGCGGCCGTCGACGCTGTTGCCGCGCGGCTCAATGCCGAAGGTGGCATCGACATCCTCGTCAACAATACCGGTGGCCCGGCTCCGGGCGGTGCCCATGGCCAGTCCACCGAAGCCTGGAGCAAGGCATTCAACCTCCTGGCCCTGCCGGTGTTCCGTCTGACTGACCTGCTGCTGCCCCATATGATCGCGCAGAACTGGGGCCGCATCATCTCCATCGGCTCGTCCGGCATCGAAGCGCCGATCCCCAATCTGGCACTGTCCAACGGCGCGCGTGCGGCCGTGGCCGGATGGTCCAAGACCCTCGCGGGCGAGGTCGCCAAGCACGGGGTCACCGTAAACATGATCCTGCCCGGCCGCATCGCCACCGATCGCGTCGCCCAGCTCGACCAGAACGCCGCCAGCCGCGAGGCCCTCGATGTCGAGACCGTTCAGGCCCGGTCACGCGCCACCATTCCGGCCGGTCGCTATGGCCGCCCCGAAGAGTTTGGTGCCGTCTGCGCTTTCCTCGCCAGCACGGCAGCCTCCTATGTCACCGGCAGCATGATCCGCGTCGACGGCGGCATGATCCGCTCGGTCTAACAAGAGTCCTCGGGGGCCACCGGCCTCCGTTTCCTTCTACGCAGAGAGACGATTATGAGCTTTATCGAAGTCAATGGCTGCCGCTTCCGCTATTCGGAAAAGGGTGACCCGAACAATCCTACGATCATCACTCTGCATGGTGGCCGCGGTATCTCCGACCACAAGGGTGATTTTGAAGCTTTCTCGCCACTGACGGACGAGTACCGCCTGTTCTCGTTTGACCAGCGCGGCTGCGGCGAAAGCGACCTCAAGGGCCCCTATACCTTCGAGCAGTATGCAGACGACCTCGAAGCCATCCGCGAGAAGCTGCTCGGCGACGGCAAGTTCATCCTGTCAGCGGGTTCGTTCGGCGGCATGATCGGCCTTACCTATGCCTGCAAGTATCCGCACCGCCTTTCGCACCTGGTGCTGCGCGGCACTGCGGCCAGCAACAAGCAGGAAAAGGACGTCTACGAGATCTTCGCGCAGCGTATGCACCGCGCCCCGAACGCAACCATGGAAATGGTTGAAAAGCTGATTTCGGACAAGGCGATCGACGACGAAGAATTGCGCCTGATCTTCTTCGCGCTGCAGCCGCTCTACTACGATGAGTGGACCCCGGAACTGGCGAACCGCGCCCTCGAACGCGCCCGCACGCTGAACGTGCACGCCCACACCCACAACGAGCTGTTCCGCCTGAACAACAAGTACGACCTGGTTGATCAGCTGCACAAGATCACCTGTCCGACCCTGGTCGTAGTCGGTGAGAAGGACTGGCAGTGCCCTCCGGCCTACGCCAAGGAAATGGCTGATGGTGTCCAGAATGGCGAACTGGTGATCTTCGAAAACTGCGATCACTCGTGCCACGTCGAAGACAATCCGCGCATGATCCGCATCATGCGTGAGTTCCTGAAGCGCTAAGCGTTTCAGCAAGGCAAAAAGCAAGGCCCCGGAGCGATCCGGGGCCTTTCCATTTCGGGGTTTGCTTAGGGGTCAGCGCGCTGCAGCACTTCGATCAGCACATTTCCCGGAGCCATGATGAAAGCGATATCGAGACCGGGGCGCACCTGGTGAGGCGGCTTCACGAATTCATGGCCAAGGCCAGTGAAGTGGGCTGCGAAGGCCGACAGATCATCCACCTTGATGGCAAAGTGCTCGATGAACTGGTGCCCGCCAGTGCTGCCACTGTCTGCCGCGTCGATAAGGATGTTCATTGCGGCGAAAGCGACCGTAATCCGCTTTCCCGGCTCCATCGGGGCCTCGCCTACACGCGTGCCCTTGAGCACGTCGATGAGGAACTGCGCACAGGCGACAGTCTCGTCGGTCTTGATATGAATATGGTCAAAGCTAGGGGAAAACAGCGGCATCTCCTCAATCGTTCTTCGGCGCCAGAAGCGCATTGATGGGAACAGGCTTGTAAGGGGTGCGCGGGGTAAAGCCCGCAGCAAGGCCGCCCCCATTTGCCTGCCCGACAAGCGCCTGAACGGTTCGACCGCACATGCGGCCCTGGCAGTGACCCATGCCGGTGCGCGTGCGGGATTTGATGATGTCCGTGTTGCGGTCGCCGCCCGCTATTGCGGCGTTGACAACCTTGCCAGATATCTCCTCGCAACGACAGACGAGGGTTTCTTCCATCATCGTCCTGTCGAGGGGAGGGGGCGCATATGCGGCGAACATGGCCTTGGTGAGCTTGCGACGGCCGGCGGCAGCGCGGTGTTTCACCCTGGTCAGCGAAAGCGCTTCATTCTGGGCCAGCTTGCCAAGATGAACGGCAATGCCGTGTCCGGCGACAAAGCCATCGAGCCTGGCCTTGGGTTCGCCACCCAGGCCCACCGTTTCGCCAGCGGCGAATACGCCGGACACCGAAGTTTCCATGAGACGCGAAACATTGGGCAGCATGGCGCCTGACACCGGGTCAAGAGTGCCTGCGCAACCTATATCCTGCGTGATCTGCGTGGATGGCACCAGCGTGTTGGACACGCAAAGCGCATCAGTTTCGAACGTCCTGGCGCGCTGTGTGTCGAGTTTTCCGGCCAGATAGGGGGCGATGGTGACGCGCTCGACCTGCTGGCTGCCTTCCGCTTTGACCACACCCCATCCCATGCGGAACTTTGCGCCCGAGGCGAGGATGCGGACCCAATATTCGGCGCCCTGCATGGCCATGACCGGTGCCCGCATGGCGTGCCGCGCGAAAACCAGGGAGCGCGAAAGCGGTGCTGCCTCAGCGACGGCCAAAACCTTGGCCCCGGCGCGGATCATCTGCTGGCTGACGAGCCAAAGAAAAGGACCGGAGCCGGCGGTCACCAGACGCTCACCCGGCACCATTCCCTGGGTCTTGAGCATGTTCTGCGCGCCGCCCAGAGTGATGACGCCCGGCAGGGTCCAACCGGGGAAGGGGTTGACCGCTTCATAGGCGCCGGTCGCGATCAGGACGGTTTTGGCCTCGATATGCTGAACGCTGCTGCCCCCAAGGGTGAAATAGGAAACGATGCGCTCGGGCGTGAGCGCATACACCTGCGCCCCTGAAATGACTTCAACATGCGCCGGGTCAATCGCCTCAACCAGCGCAGAGCGACCCTGTTCCAAATATGATAAAAAGGGCGCCGTGTGCCGCGCCGGGGCCATGGGCGAGCGGTAATATTGTCCGCCCAGTTGCGGGTTCTCGTCGAGGATGACCACATCCACGCCCAGCCTGGTCAGAACCGCCGCCGCACTCAGCCCGGCCGGACCACCGCCAATGATGACGCAATCTGCTTTCTTCATCACCATGGCTCAGTCTTTTCCAGCAGGCTGGACAGTGGAGATTTTCATGCCGGGCTGGATCATGGTGATGCAACCCTGGCGAGGCTGGCCGTCGACCCACACGAGGCATTCAAAGCAGGCTGCCATGCCACAGAAATAGGCACGCGGCTCCTTCAGGACATTGGTTTGCCGCGATCCCCTGACGCCCATGCGCCACAGCAGGCCTGCTACAGTTTCTCCGAGATATCCGGTGGTTTGCCGGTCGTCCAGGTGCACGGTCAGCGTCGGCCCGCGCTCCATGGAACGGATGGACAATTGATCCAGAGGAGTGCCGTGAGCCATGTCGCGATCGCTTGACGAGGTGTGTAATATATTTCACAGTGCATCACGTTATGTGTCAGGTCAAGCCGCGCCAGGCGCGCTTGCGCCGTGCAGTTTTGACCAGTGTTAGGATGCGCTATGGGCGACAGGATTGAGTGGAGCCGCCAGGAAGAGGTGGAGCGGCTGTGGATTCACGAGAATCAGGAATTCAGCCACCGTTTGTTCACCGCTGACAATGTGGGTTCGTCGTTCTCCTTCCACATTACCACCTATATGCCGTTCTTCGACACCATGGTGAAGGGCAACGGGGTCAATGAAGTCGTTCTCTACTGCCTGCATGGCTGGTCGCGTCAGATCCTGTCCGATGGCCGTGAGCGCATCTTCAAGCAGGGCGACGCCATGTATCTGCCAACAGAATACGAATATCGCCATATCATCGGCGATGCAGGACTGGTGGTCGCGGTCTGTTCAAATCCCTCGCGCAAGCCCGACAAGGTCGTCGCCAATCCGGCACAGCTCCCGCGCGAGAAATAATCGACATGGCCAAGGCGGCTGACGTCGTCATTGTCGGTGGCGGGATCATCGGGGCAGCCACCGCCTATCATCTGGGCCTTCAGGGCATATCGAGCGTCGTGCTGGAACGCGGCGAGATCGGCCGTGAAGCCTCAGGCCGCAACGCCGGCACGTTCAACCTTCTGAATGACCGGATTGCCGACGACCGTCCGCTGAACCTGCTGCGCAAGGCGCTGGGTCGGTGGCATGACCTGTCCGAGGAGCTTGGCTATGATCTTGAAGTGGATCTGACCCTCGGCACCCTGCTACTGGGCGAGGCGGAGCAGGATCATGCACGGCTGATGGAGCTCAAGGGTCTTTATGCCGGCAAGGGCATAGAACTCGACCTCCTCGACCGCCAAGCGCTGGGCGACACCAAAAGCTTCGTTGGTCCGCATGTCCAGGGCGCCCTGTTCTGCGCCTATGGCGGCATGGCCAATCCGCGTCAGGCCGCCTGGGCTTTCGCCAACCGTGCGAAGGATCTAGGTGCACGCTTCGAGACCGGTACTGACGTGGTGTCGGTGGAACGCAGGGGCGATCGATTCTCGATCCAGACCCGTCATGGCGCATACGACGCGGCCAAGGTCGTATTGGCGGCCGGTCCCTGGACCAATGCTTTGCTCGCGCCCTACGGCTACCAGGTGCCGCTGCGCATTCGCTATTTCCAGGCCTCCGTGACCGCTGCGACGGACTATTTCCTGCCCCATTGCATTCGCCGCGTGGGCGGCATGATCACGCTCAAGCAGACCAGGCGAGGCAATTGCATCCTGGGCGGCGGCTGGCAGGGGCATTCGCACTTCCCCGCGCCCGGCGCGATCAGCGAGGAGGCCCTGCGCGGCAATATGGAAATTGCCGCACGTGTCGTTCCGCGCTACGGCTCGCTCAGCATGCTGCGCGTCTGGGGCGGCTATGATGGCTCGAGTATCGACGAGCAGCCGGTGATCGACGAAGTTCCCGGTGTGCCCGGGCTTGTCGTCGCCACCGGCTCAAGCGGCGGCTTTACCCATGGGCCGGTTTTTGGCGAGATGATCGCCGATCTGCTCACCGGACACACGGACAGGCACGAATACGACCGCTTTACCTTCGCGCGCTTTGGCGAGAAGGCCCTGGTTACGGCCTGATCGAAGGTGCTTCGGCGGTGCGCCGCAGACGCGGGGCCGCCAGCGCGCTCAGCACGTGGTTATGAGTGCTGAAATTGTGCTCGATAATGGCGTTGCGTGCGGCTTGCAGATCGCGCTTGCGCAGGGCTTCCACGATCGAGAGATGGTCCCGATTGGTCTGGCGGCCGATGTCGTTGGTGCGTGCGCCGAGGTAGAAATAACGCTCAAGCTCGTCGAACTGCCGCTCCGCGATGGCGAGGATGCGCTGGTTCTGGTGGGCGCGGGCAATGGCGAGATGGAACTCGCGATTGGCGGCGATGAAGTCGCCGATCGTCTGGATCACTTCCGGGTCGTAGCTGATCTCGGCCAGGCGCTCCAGCTCATCCAGCTCGCTCTTGGAAATGCGCTCGATGACATCCTCGATGATCGCGCTCTCCAGGATACCCCGAATTTCGAAAAGTTCCGTCAAATCGTCGATCGTCAGCGGTGTGATCTGGTAGCCCCGACGGGGCAGGGGGGTGACAAAGCCCTCGAGCGCGAGGCGCCCAAGCGCTTCACGGATGGGCGTCTTGCTCATACCCAGGATATCGGCAACCTCGCCCTCTGATATCTCGGAGCCGGGTTGCATCTTGCAGGTCCGGATGTCCTGGCTCAGACGCTCATAGGCCTGGTCGGTGAGCGACTTGGCCGGCTGGTTTGTCGAACTTATTTTACGCACGTAAGTTCCCCCGAAGTCTAAGCATTGGTATTAGCTCAACAGGCCGCGTAGCGTTTGTCCCAAAACTTGCCTGCTGCGCAGTATGACACTTTCGTTCCAGTCGTCCGTGGCCGGATAGTAGTGGTGCTTTATTTCCCGCTTGATCGTCTGCGTCTGACTGTCATTCCAATCGAACGACCCATAGGCGTGCAGCCAGTGATCCAGGCGCAGGACGCGGCGACCGGCGGTGCGGTCGTAGGTGCCGAATTCGAGCGCAATGAAGGTCATTACCTCAGGGCCGATCTGCCGCTCCCACGCATATTGGGTCAGGCCGGGAATGACAACGGAAGACGAACTGCCAAGCTGTGGCTCCCCCAGGCTCTTGCCATACCAGGCGCGACAGCGTTGCTGGCCTGATGTGCCCGGCGCATGCCCGCAAATTGGTTCGCCATAACCGTAGGGGCCAAGCCCGGTGTGGTAATCGATGATGGCAACGCTCTGGCGTGAAGCCAGTTCGTAGACCCGGCAGATCTCCTCCAGCACGCCCATGGCGCGTGTAGGGCCGGTGCCGCCATAGAAGAAGTGCAGCGGGTCCACATATTGGCCGGCACTGCGGGCGGTTTCAAAGGCCTTCTCGCCGTGTGCGCTCTTGAAGGCGGCGATCTCGGCTTCGGCCGCCTCGAAAACCGGTCCCTCCAGTTCGCGCGGCAACAAAGCATCGCGCAATTGGTCAAAGCCGGGATTGGCCGGGAGGGGTTTTGAGAAATCCAGCCCATTGCGATTGAGGTCGACCCCTTCTTCCGTCGTGCGGCGCAGGTAGGCAAAGCCATAGGGATTGAGCGCATGCACCAGCAGCACGGCCACATCCTCGGGCAGCGCGACGCCAAGGCGCAGGAAGTCGATTTGTGCGCCTGAGCCCGAAAAGCCCTCAACGCCATGTGTGCCGGAAACCAGAACCATTACCCTGGATGCGTCTTTGTTACCGAGCCAGGCTGCATCCGTGCTCAGCGTCTCTCCCTCGGGGCCGACAAGTCCGCTATCGAACGCACGAAGCGTCGCGCCGGCGGCGCGTGCTTCGGCCAGAAAGCGATCCCGGGCCCCGGCGTAGCTCTCACTGAAACAGGTCGAAAGGTCAATCGGTGCAGAGGTTGTCAAAAATCTGGGCAGGTTCATTTGCGCGAGCGGGCTATCCGCGAGCTCCATCTGATGTGTCAGGTGCTATCTCAATGAACACCACACGGCCCCGGATTGCCATAGTTTTTTCTCCCGAGCGCTGCGCAAAAAATGGGCTATAATGCTCAGTTTTTGGGCATCCGGCTTGGAAGGTATTCCTAAGTCGTTAGAAAATAAGGATTTTTTGCGCGGAGAAAAACTTTCACTTGCCTCGGAAGTGAGATTGACGAAACCGCTATCTCTAATATCTTACGTGGAGCATTAATGGCTCTGCGCAGGTACGCCCGATGTCCGGTTTCCCGTTCCCGCTCCGCATTGCGGCAGGACACAAACATTATGACCACCGCCTCGGGCCGTTTCTTGCCCTCGAACGTGGCTGGTTTGCGCAGGAAGGAATCGAAAGCGCACGCATCTGGGCGACGGGCGAGGACGATCACACGGTTGCAGGTATGCTTGCCGGTGAAATCGACATCGCGCTCGACATCTCGCCCGCCAAGATCATCGAAGCCCACCTCAATGGGGCCGATCTGTGCATCATCGGTTCGATGCAGAATGGCGTCCGGCAAGTCCTGGTTGCAAAGCCGGAAATCACGTCCGTCGCGGAGCTGCGCGGCAAGCGCATCCACGTCGTGGAGCAGGGCTCGGGTGTGGATTGGCACCCATTGCGCATCCTGCTGCGCAAGTCCGGCATGGATCCCGACAAGGATGTGGTGACGGTCTACAATGCCCCGTTCCCGGCATTCGCCAATGCGGACGCAGCCTTCAAGGCGGACCTGTGCGACGCGCGCATGATGTTGATCAAGGAAGCCCCCGCCCTGCGGGAGGCCGGCTACTCCATCCTGCACGACTTTACCCAGGACTATCCCGCAGAATACCCGCAGCGCACCATCGTCGTGTCGCGGGCTTTCATCGAGAAATACCCCGAGATTGTGGATGGCTTCATGCGGGCGCTCATTCGCGCTTACCGCTTCATGGCCGACGGCACCAACTACGACGCCTGCATGGATGTCGTGAACCGCAACATCCACGACGAAAACCTCGGCTTCCCGCCGGGTTACCCGCTCACCTTCCATCGCGGCTGGGGCTTCAAGCGCCCTGCCGACGGCGGGATGTGTGAAGGAGGAATACAGCGCTTCATCGATGAGGAGGTGCTGGAAGGGAGAAATGGCGCAGGGCTCGTGGAAGCCGACATCGCCGACCATTCCATCGCTCGACGGGCCACCGCAGCCATCGATGCTGCCTATGGCCCCGGGCGCTGGGAATAAGTTTGTTCAAGGAGAAGACAGCTTGACTAAGTTTGAAATCAGCCGCCGCCAGTTGCTCGGCATGCTCGGCGCTGCCACCGTTCTGCCCCTGGTCGGTTCGCTCCCGGTGCAGGCTGCCATCCCCGGCACGCTGGTGATCGCAACCCCCTATAGCGCCAAGAGCCTCTTCCCGGCTGTCGATCAGTCGTCGGCCGGCAAGGCGATGTTCGTGAACATCTTCGAAGGCCTCGTGCGCTTCGACGTCGGCTACAACGTCATTCCCGGCATGGCTGAATCCTGGGAGCGGTCTGCCGACGGCCTGACCGTGACCTTCAAGCTGGCCCAGAACATCAAGTGGCATGACGGCACCCCGTTCACCGCCGCTGACGTTGTCTGGCACTTCGAGCGCATCGTCCTGGGCCGCGAAAGCCGCGCCAAGACCATCTTCAACAAGGCTGGATTTGTCGGCGTCACCGCCAAGGACGACTACACTGTCGAGTTTATCGCCACTGACGTTCCCTGGGACATGTCCTGGTTCGTGACGCTGCCCTATGCGTCCACCATTCTGCCCAAGCACCTGCTTGAAAACGTCTCGGAAGAAGACCTCCAGACGCATGAATTCAACACGGCCCCGATCGGCACCGGCCCGTGGAAGGTGTCCGAATTCCAGGCCGGCGAACTGCTGATCCTCGATGCCAACGCCGACTACTACCGCGGCGCCCCGCAAATGGATCAGCTGATCCTGCGCACCATCGCACAGCCGCAGTCGGCAATGCTGGCCTATGAAGCCGGTGAAGTCGACGCCCTGCACGAATGGTATGCCAATATCGGCCTGGCTTCCCAGATCGAGCGCATCAAGGCACTGCCGGACACCGAAGTCATCGAATACACCTACTACAACCTCGTCCGCCTGATCTTTAACTACCGCGAGGAAGCGGTGGCAAAGTATCCGTGGCTGACCGACGTCCGCGTGCGCCGCGCCTTCGCACATGCCATCGACAAGGACACCCTGATCGAACGCGCCTTTGGTGGTGCACCGATCCCGCGTGCTGATGGCCTGTTCACCAAGACCAACGTCGCCAACTACAACGACCAGGTCGCGGTCTACGAGTACGACGTTGAAAAGTCCAAGGCTCTGTTCGAGGAAGCCGGCATCACCGCCGACGCCAATGGCGTCCGCCTGACCCTGCCCATGCCCTACACCTCGGGCGAAACTCCCGACACGCTCATCCAGGTTCTGGCTCAGATGCTGGCCCAGGTCGGCGTCATCATCCAGGCCGAGCCGCTGGAATCGGGCGCTTACTCGTCCAAGTACTGGCTGTCCCCGACCGGCTGGGGCGATATCCCGCTGACCGTGTTCTCGCTGACCCCGGGCGCAATGCCGGAAGGCATCTCGAACATCTATCACTCCGACTTCACCCCGGATAAGGGCGGTCGCAACGCTTCGTTCTACAAGAACGAGGAAGTCGATGCCCTGCTCGACGGCGCGCTGGTCGAGGCCGACGCTGAAAAGCAGATCGAGATGTACAAGAAGGTACAGGCGATCCTGATGGACGAAGTGGTCGCGGTGCCGCTCTACCAGTCCTACCTGGCCCAGGTGTGGAACACCCGCATCGGCCACGACGAAGCAGTGTCCCGCCCGACCCACTTCTTCACGCCCTTCTATCAGGTCTGGGAAAAGTAGTTCCAGAACGGCTGCCCCGCCATGGCGGGGCAGCCCCCTTCCTCCCTGCCGCAGATTGCCGCCTCACGCCGGAGCTTTTCTTGGCCACGACACGCTATCTCCGATCAGTTCTGCTGCTGCTTCTTCCCACGCTGCTGCTGGTCACCATCATCAATTTCGTGCTCGTTCGGATGGCCCCTGGCGATCCGGCTGTGCTGATCGCCGGCCCTGACGCGACCCTCGCGCAGGTCGAGCAGATCCGGGAAAGTCTGGGCCTCAACGGCTCGATCATCGACCAGCTGCTCGCCTATTTCGGCAAGCTCATCGTCGGTGACTTCGGTTATTCCTACACTTTCAAGCAGCCGGTCATGGACATCCTGCTGCCGAAGATGGGCAACACGCTGCTGCTCAGCGGCATCGCCTTCATCTTCTCGCTGGTCGTGGGCGTCGGTCTTGGCATCCTGTCGGCAACCCGTCCCGGCGGCATTGCCGACCGCATTGGTGTCGCTACCTCGGTGATCATCTACGCGATGCCGTCCTTCCTCATCGGCGTTCTGGCAATCATGATCTTTGCCGTCTACTGGCGCTGGTTCCCCACGGAGGGCATGTTCAGCCTGGGCATGAAATGGGGCAAGGAGGGCGCCTTTGGCGATCTCGTCCGGCACATCGTGCTGCCGGCCGCGACCCTGGCACTGCCCAATATCGCACTATTTGCCCGCATGACCCGCTCGAGCATGCTTGAGGTCATCAAGCAGGACTATATCGTGCTGGCGCGCTCCAAGGGCCTTAATGAACGCGCCGTCTATATCCGCCACGGCTTTCGCAATGCCCTGATGAGCGTCGTGACGCTTATCGGCCTGGCCGTCTCAAACCTGCTCATGGGCTCCGCCATCGTCGAAACCGTGTTCTCCTGGCCGGGCATGGGCAAGCTCATGTACGACGCCGTGACGCTGCGCGACTACAACATCCTCCTCGGTGGCTTCATCGTATTCTCCCTGGTCCAGCTCCTTTCGAGCCTGATTACCGACATTGTTTATACGCGGCTTGACCCGCGGGTGAGGTACTAATGAGCGCCCCCAGCTCCCCCACCATGAAGGCTCCGCGCCGTCGCTTGATCGCCAATCCGATCGACGCCGCAGCGGTTCTTGTCCTGGCCGGCATGGCCCTGGTCGCAATCTGTGCGCCCATGTTCGTTGCCGACCCGAACAATATGAACTTCGGCGTCGCGGGGGTTTCCCTCCAGCCCCCCAGCGGCCAGTTCTGGCTCGGCACGGACCCGCTTGGCCGCGATATTCTCGGCCAGCTGATCTGGGGTGGCCGCGTCTCGCTCACCACTGCCCTGGTGGCCTCGATATCTTCCGCACTCATCGGCTCGCTGATCGGCGCCGTTGCAGGCTTCGTCGGTGGCAAGGTCGACCTGCTGCTCATGCGGTTTGTGGACGCCTCGCTGATGATCCCGCGCTTCTTCCTGATCCTGCTGATCGTCGCCATCTTCGGACCCAGCATCGTCAATGTCATCGTCGCCATTGCCCTGACCACCTGGCCCGAAACGGCGCGCCTGCTGCGTGCCGAAGTGCTGTCGCAAAAGCAACGGGACTATGTGCGTTCGGCGCGCGTCGCCGGGGCAGGGCCGTTCCGCATTCTGTTCGGTGAGATCATGCCGAACTGCTTGCATCCGGTGATCGTGAAAGCCTCGCTTCTGACCGGTTCGGCCATTCTCACCGAAGCCTCGCTGGGCTTCCTCGGTCTTACCGACCCGACGCTGATCACCTGGGGTCGCATGGTCAAGGAAGCCCTCCCGGTGTTCAACTATGCGCCCTGGACCCTCCTGGCGCCGGGCGCGGTCATCTCGATCACCATTGCCGCATTCAACATCCTCGGCGACGCGATCAACAATCGCTTCAATCCCAAGGGCCACTGATGACGTCACAGACCTCACCTGCCGCTTCCTCCCCCCAGGGGGGAGAGCCGCTGCTGAAAATTACCGATCTCGTCACGCGGT
>Ga0065721_10005179_pt1 | contig 15742 bp, 14 predicted proteins | sample Mesricmetagenome_FD_59108 | JGI IMG/M metagenome (GOLD analysis project Ga0065721, IMG submission 59108) | Mesophilic microbial community from rice straw/compost enrichment Sample: eDNA_1 v2 (version 2) | ecosystem: Engineered > Solid waste > Grass > Composting > Bioreactor | place: USA: Davis... | reverse complement strand
TGGTTCTGCTTGGGGTTGCGCAAAAACATGGACATGGCCGCTCGTCCACAGGTTCGTTCAATTTCCAGCGCTTTTAAGCTATGAACCGGGGAGGCGTCACGGATTCAGGTTAACGTCATCAATACTTGCTCATTTACTATATCTAAAGAAAGATATTACGAACAGAAAAAAATGGTTGATTAGTTTATACACCGCAATCTTCATCTCGCTTTTTAGTGGAACAATAGGGGCGATATTAGGTGAGTATATAGTTAGAGAAGGTTTTGAAACTATAGTTATTGAAGATACTTTATTATGGGGTACGATCTATAGCTTTTTGCTACTGCCCGTATCTGTACCATTCATGAGGGTAAATATTGAAATACTAAAATATATAGTCAACAAGTGATGATGAACCTTTTTGACCCAATGCGCTGGTAACCTTTCTGCCAATACTCCTGTATCTCTATATGAATTTCAAAAGCAAACCGCTGTTTCTTTATTTCCACCTATGGAACACAGTGTAAACGTCACTGGTTAACGTACAATATAGTTTCCAAAAACCGACCGTCAGCACGGTCGGTTTTTGCGTGGTGCGCCCGGCATGGGCGACAGATCGTTCTGCACAAAGCAAAGTTCAATACAGCCCGAAATATCGTCCACATATGGCAGAGGGATGAGCGGAAGCTAGCCGCAATGATACGTGCCGCGGTACTGGGTTTGACCCGAACTTGTTCCCACGCCGTCATTTTCGACTAATTTCCAAGTGCTTCCGCTTCCAAAGCATCCCGCATCAAGACATGCGCTAAGATGTCACGCCTGCAAACGGCGCGAAGCTTTCGCTACAGGAGCGACTCCGCTCCGTCGATATAAATTTCGCTTCCGGAAATGTGGCGGGACCGGTCCGACGCAAGGAAAAGAACGAGATCCGCCACCTGCTCCGGCTGGCCGGGAGCATGCTCCAGCGGCTGGCTGCCTTCGGGATATTCGATGGGGATGCGGATCTTGTCCAGCTCCGGCGTGCTGTGCGTATTTTCGCCGATATTCGTTTCGATGGAACCCGGGCAGATGACGTTGACCCGGATGCCGAAGCCGGCCAGCTCGAGCGCCGCCATCTTGGCGAAGGCGATTTGCCCCGCTTTGGATGCGCTGTAAGCGGACATGCCGAAGCCGTGAAATTTGCGGCTCCCGTTAATGGAGCTTGTAATGACGATGCTGCCGCCGTTCCGCTTCATGTGGGGCACGGCGTATTTGACGGCGAGATACGTTCCCCGCAAATTGACGTGAAGCGTGCGGTCCCAGTCTTCCGGCTTCAAGTCCTCGATGGGGGCCAGCGTGCCGTTGATGCCCGCATTGGCGAATACGATATCGACGGAGCCGAAGCTTTCCGCTGCCGAACGGAAAGCGGCTTCCATCCGGGCCGGATCGGAGACGTCCGTATCAAAGAACAGCGCCTCGCCGCCTTCCGACGCGATTTGCCGCTCGACCTCCCGGCTGCGCTTGTCGATCAGGTCGATCAGCCCGACGCGCGCGCCATGGCGGGCGAGCAGCAGCGCGGCGGCGCGGCCGATGCCCGAGCCTGCCCCCGTTATTAAAGCGGTCTTGCCTTGTAGCTGCAGATCATTGCCCATGCCCGAACCTCCTGCCTTTGAGATAGTCAGGACATAGTGTGTGAAGCGGGCTCCCGTTCTATCCTCGCCGCCTCGTTCTCAAGTAGCGGTTTCGATCAGCTGCGTTCTTCTGCGGGCGAGCTCGGCCAGCTCCGACTCCGTACGGCGAAGCTCCGTTTCCAGTCCCGATACGATCCGCCTGATCTTCGACCGCTTGTCGCGGACTTGCCCCAAAGATTCTTTAATTTTGCCTTGCACGATCCAGTCGGTAATGAAGCCGTCAAAAAAATAATCCGCAAACGTCAGCATGCCGCCAATGTCGATCTGAATGCGGACGTCCTTTTGCACATCCTTCAGCTCCGATTGAAACCGCCGCAGCCTGTTCTGGGCCGTATGGATGGAGGAACGGGCTTCGTCGATGCGCCTGTGCTTGACAGATGTCGCGATCATGCCGCCGCCCAGCATATCGTACGTGCCCCAGTTTTGCGCCGAGCCGAGCCTCTCGGCCGCGCGATCCAGCGCGCTCAGGACGGCCTTCCCGGCGGCGACGGCTTCCTGCAGCTCTTTGCGATCGGCCCCCGCTTCCGTTTCCATATCGGTGATCGACTGCAGCTCGGCCGCGAGCGCGGGAAGATGGCTTTCGATCACTCTCTTTTTCTCCCGCATGACGGCGTCGATATCGGAGTCTACGTAGCGGACCTCGGCCAGATTTCGTTTGATTTCCGCCAGCTCCGCCTCCAGGTCGGAGACATTGTCGCGCGCTTCTTCGTAGCGGATGCGGGCTTGCAGCGCCTCCTCCTCTTCCTCCGTCAGCTTCTCCCGCTTCTTGCCGATCAGGGCATAAAACAAAGCTCCGAGCGTAAGCGAGTTCAACCGTTCCACGTCCCGCTCCTCTTTTCGAAGCTCCTCCTCCAAACGGTCGCGCACGATGACGGCCCGCTGCAGCTCCTGCTGCAATTCCGTTTCCCGCTTGCTCCAGTTCGTCCGATGGCGCTGTTTATTTTTCAGCTCGGCCAACCGTTCGTTCCATTCTTGAAACATGCCGTTACCTCCTTGTCGCAAATATATGATGCTGCCATTGCTTCTGCTCCCGCCGCGTCAATCGTTGCGGACGATCAAATAAACGATGAGGCCCGCAACCGGAAATACGAGCGTTCCGATCAGGACGAGAACGGCAAATTCGTTGCTTTTGCCCAGCCGTTTGGCGTCGCGGTAAGCCCACACGCTGGTGGCGATATTGAGAAGAAACAAAGCGAACAAAATAAAAAATATAAGGATGCCGAAGCCAAATACGAAATCCATATGGATGTCCCTCCTCTTGAAATGATTTCAAGCGCAAGAAGCATATGTTATCCATACGGTTAAGGAAAAAAAACGTTTCAGGGTGAAGGAAGCGGCAAATCGCTCAAAAGGGCCGAAACACCTGCAAATGTGCAGACATTTCAGCCCTTGTAAGCAAAAGCTTTACTTTTTGCACCCCTTAATGCCCGGATGCTTCGTTGTCGTTGGAGATGCGCAGGAATTCGAGAGCTTTAAACAGCAGGCTCAGCGCGATGCCGACAATCGTCGCCAGCGCCATGCCGCTGAACGAAACGTCGCCGAGCGTCAGCTTGACGCCGCTCAGGCCGACGATCAGCACGACCGTCGTCAGAAACAGGTTCGTCGGCTTGCTGTAGTCGACCTTCGATTCGACGAGCATTCGGAAGCCGGAAGCCGCGATGACGCCGAACAGCAGCAGCGACACGCCGCCCATGACCGGATCCGGAATGGCGGCGATCAGCGCCGAGAACTTGCCAAGGAAGGACAAGACGATGGCGATGACGGCGGCGCCTCCGATGACGAACGTCGAGTAGACGCGCGTAATGGCGAGCACGCCGATATTTTCGCCGTAGGTCGTGTTGGGCGTCGAGCCGACAAATCCCGAAACCAGCGTCGAGATGCCGTTGCCCAGCATCGACCGGTGCAAGCCGGGGTCCTTGGACAAGTCTTTGCCCACGATATTGCCCGTTACGATCAAGTGGCCGATATGCTCGGCGATCACGACCAGCGCGACGGGCGCGATGGCGATAATCGCGGTCCAGTGAAACTCGGGCAGCGTAAAGGTCGGCGCTTGAATGACGCCGGCTTCGCCGACTTTGCTGAAGTCGGTCAGCTTCATAAAGTATGCCAGCACATAACCGAACAGAATGCCGAACAATATCGGAATGATGCGCATAAAGCCGCGGAACAGCACGGAGCCGAGCACCGTAACGGCGAGCGTGGCCGTAGACAGCAGGACGACTTTCGGGTCCATCGACCAGGTCGGCGGATCTTCCGGATAGGGGATCCATCCCGCCATGCGGGCCGCTACCGGCACAAGCTCCAGTCCGATGATGGCGACGATGGCGCCCATCGCCGCCGGAGGAAAGACGACGTCGATCCAGCGGGTGCCGACGAGCTGGATGAGAAAGCCGACGACCGTGAATATAACGCCGGCCGCAATAAAGCCGCCCAGCGCTGCCGCGTAGCTGCCGCCCAGCGCCTGCTCGCCGATGACGGCGCCCGCGGGACCGAGAAAGGCAAAGCTGGAGCCGAGATAGGCCGGGATCTTGCCTTTCGTAATAAAGATGTAGAACAAGGTGCCGATGCCGTTCATCAGCAGGCAGATGGCCGGGTCGACGCCGAGAATATTCGGCACCAGCACCGTCGAGCCGAACATGGCGAAGAGATGCTGCAGGCTGAGCATGATGCTTTGCGCAGCCGGCGGCCGTTCGTGTACGCCGATTGCTCTTTTCATAGGATTACCCCTTTTAGGTTGGATTCGTTGGCGCAAAATGGCCCTTGATGATTCTACATAGTCCGTCACCGTTTGGCAATATTTTTTTATCTATTCTACCCATTTGCAATGGCGCTTTAATTCGTACTATGATGAATATAGACGGATTCCGGGCCATCGGCTCAAATGGATGACGCAAGGAGAGTGCCCATGAGCGGACATCAAGTTAGCCATTACCAGGTAGAGCAGTTCAAGAAGCTGAAGACGGAAGTTACCCGTTTTATGATGATGTATCAATTTGCATTGAACGAGCTGGAAACGAAGATCGAAATTTTGAAGGAAGAATTTCATTTTTTGCACGATTACAATCCGATCGAACATACGAAATCGAGAGTCAAGTCGATCGAAAGCATCATTAATAAAGTGGCGCGCAAAGGGCTCGACATTTCGCTGGACAGCATCAAGTCGAACATTAAAGATATCGCGGGCTTGCGCATCACCTGCTCGTTCATCTCCGACATTTACCGCATCCGGGACATGCTGAGCAATCATTTTGATCTCAAGATATTGGAAGTAAAAGATTATATTCAGAACCCTAAGCCGAACGGCTACCGAAGCCTGCATCTGCTGGCGGAAGTGCCCGTTGTCATGTCGGACGGCAAAGAAAACGTATGCGTAGAAATACAAATCAGGACAATAGCCATGGACTTCTGGGCGAGCCTCGAGCATAAAATATTTTACAAGTACGATCAGTCCGTGCCGGGCCGCCTGCTGGAGGAGCTGAAGCAAGCGTCCGATTCCGCCAACAAGCTGGATCAGCAGATGGAGCGGCTGCACCAGGAAATTACGGTCATTAAGGAAAATCAAAGCGAAAACGACGGGGAGGAGCTGACGAGGCTGCTGATGGGAAACCGGCAATTCGCGCTTCCTTCTTCGCTCCTGCAGCTTGGCGGCGGCGAATAGGCTCCTGAACGTATTGGACAGCGATTTGATATTCTAGTAGGATTATAGAATAATAGAATCAAGCAGTTGCGAATAGGATATCAGGGGTTGAGACGATGCTTAAGCTGGGATCGAAGGTTGTCATTATCGGCGACCGCTACGAGCAGAAGCTGCCCGTAGGGGAATATGGCTATATCATTGCCTATGACCGCAATTCAGATAATGTATTCGATTATGTCGTGCGAGTGCCGTCCGCCAACCGGAACGTTCTCGTCCCGGACGAGGATGTGGAGCTGGAAGAGACGCTCATACGGCTGGAGGCGGAACGCGTGGAGCGCGAAGCGCTGATCGATTACGCGCTGGCGACGCATAACGAGGAATTGTTCATGAAGGTGATGAACGGGGAAGAAGCGGAGGATGAGGACGAGGATTCCGCCAAGGAACCGCTGAGCCGCACCGATTTTATCCGGCAGATCAATCTGAAGGCATGGATATAAGAAGAAGGGGCAGAGCGCTTAAGCTCTGTCCCTTTCTTCTTTGGCGGAGGAGAAAGGGCGGAACGGTGCCGGGCATCCGTTGCTGTCGGCGGGGAATGTAGGCTATAATAGGAGGAATGATTGCACAAAAGAGGAGAGTTCTACGATGAGCATAACGTTAAAGGATGTTGAGCATGTCGCGGCGCTTGCCCGCCTGGAGCTGTCGGAGCAGGAAAAGGAGCAGTTTCTCGGCCAGCTGAATGCCATCCTCAAATATGCGGACAAGCTGAGCGAACTGAACACGGACGACGTGCCGCCGACCAGCCATGTGCTGCCGATGACGAACGTCATGCGCGAGGACGAGCTGCATGAGTCGCTTCCGCTCGACAAAGTGCTGCTTAACGCTCCCGACGAGGAAGACGGGCAAATTCGCGTGCCGGCCGTGCTGGAATAATTTAAGCTGGGGACAGGATGAAAGGAGGAACTGCAGTTGTCACTATTTGATATGCGCCTGCAGGAAATACATAATAAGCTTCACGGCAAAGAGCTTTCCGTCACGGAGCTCGTCGAAGCTTCGTTTGCAAGAATCGCGGAGACGGATTCGTCGATCCGCGCTTTTATTACGTTGAATGAAGACAATGCCCGCAAGGACGCGGCTGCCATGGACGAAGCGCTGCGGCAAGGCGGCGAGCGCGGGCTTCTGTTCGGCCTTCCGGCCGGCATAAAGGACAATATGGTAACCGAAGGGCTGCTTACGACTTGCGCAAGCCAATTTTTGAGCAACTACAATCCGATTTACGATGCCACGGCCGTTACCAAGCTGAAGGAAGCCGGCGCCGTAACGGTCGGCAAGCTGAACATGGACGAGTTCGCCATGGGCGGCTCCAACGAAAACTCCAGCTATTATCCGACGCGGAATCCGTGGAACACGGATTATGTGCCGGGCGGCTCGAGCGGCGGCTCCGCCGCGGCGGTGGCGGCCGGGCAAGTCTACTTCTCGCTCGGCTCCGACACGGGCGGCTCGATTCGCCAGCCCGCGGCGTATTGCGGCATCGTCGGCTTGAAGCCGACGTACGGCCTCGTTTCCCGCTACGGCCTAGTGGCGTTCGCTTCCTCGCTCGATCAGATCGGCCCCCTGACCAAAAACGTCGAGGACGCCGCTTACGTGCTGCAGGCGATCGCCGGCTACGACAAGCGCGACTCCACCTCCGCGAGCGTCGACATTCCGGATTATACGGCGGCGCTGACCGGCGACGTCAAAGGTCTTCGCATCGGCGTTCCGAAGGAATATTTGGGACAAGGCATCGATCCGCGCGTGAAGGAAGCGGTCATGAACGCGCTCCGCGTCTACGAGTCGCTCGGCGCCCAGTGGGAGGAAATCTCGCTGCCGCATACGGAATACGCCATCGCGGCTTATTATTTGCTGGCTTCTTCGGAAGCGTCCTCGAACCTGGCCCGCTTCGACGGCGTCCGTTACGGCGTTCGCGCGGACAATCCGGACAATCTGATCGACCTGTACCGCAAATCGCGCAGCCAGGGCTTCGGCCCGGAGGTGAAGCGCCGCATCATGCTCGGCACTTACGCGCTCAGCTCCGGCTACTACGACGCTTATTATTTGAAGGCGCAGAAGGTGCGCACGCTGATCAAAGGCGACTTCGATCAGGCGTTCAAGCAATACGATCTTATACTCGGACCAACGGCCCCGACGCCGGCGTTCCGGATCGGCGAGCAGGTCGGAGATCCGCTCACGATGTATTTGAACGATATATGCACGATTCCGGTCAGCCTTGCGGGCATCCCGGCCATCAGCATTCCATGCGGACATGCGGACGGATTGCCGGTCGGACTGCAAATTATCGGCAAAGCGTTCGACGAATCGACGGTCCTTCGGGCGGCGCACGCGTTTGAAGCGAATACCGATTACCATTTGCAGCGTCCCGCGCTGTAATGCCTGACGAAAGGATAGATGAGAATGACTGTAGCGAACAAATACGAGATGGTCGTCGGCCTCGAAGTGCACGTGGAGCTGCATACGCAAACGAAAATTTTTTGCGGCTGCTCCACTTCGTTCGGCGCTCCGCCGAATACGCATACGTGCCCGGTCTGCCTGGGGCATCCCGGCGTCCTTCCGGTGCTGAACCGCCAGGCCGTCGAATACGCGATGAAGGCGGCGATGGCGCTCAATTGCACCATTGCGGATGTGAGCAAGTTCGACCGCAAAAACTATTTTTACCCGGATTCCCCCAAAGCCTATCAAATCTCGCAATACGACCAGCCGATCGGGGAGCATGGATGGATCGACATTGAAGTCAACGGCGAGACGAAGCGGATCGGCATTACCCGCGTGCATCTCGAGGAAGACGCCGGCAAGCTGACGCATGTGGACGGCGGCTTCGCTTCGCTGGTCGATTTCAACCGCGTCGGCACCCCGCTGATCGAAATCGTGTCGGAGCCGGACATCCGCACCCCGGAAGAGGCGAAGGCCTACCTGGAAAAGCTGAGGGCGATTATGCTCTATTGCGAAGTTTCGGACGTGAAGATGGAGGAAGGAAGCTTGCGCTGCGACGCCAACATCAGCTTGCGTCCATATGGCCAGAAGGAATTCGGCACGCGCGCCGAGCTCAAAAATATGAACTCCTTCCGCAGCGTCCAGCGCGGCCTGGAGTACGAGCAGTTCCGGCAGGCGGAAATATTGGACAGCGGCGGAGAGGTCGTGCAGGAGACGCGCCGGTTCGACGACGCGGCGGGCAAATCGTTTTCGATGCGCGGCAAGGAAGAAGCGCATGACTATCGTTATTTTCCGGATCCGGATCTGGTGCGCCTTCATATCAGCGAGGAATGGAAAGAAGCGGTGCGCGCTACGATTCCCGAACTTCCGGATGCGCGCAAGGCGCGGTATACGTCCGAATACGGACTGCCATCCTACGATGCGGAGGTCATTACGGCTTCGAAGAAGCTGGCCGATTTCTTTGAAGAAAGCTTGAATTATACGAAGGACGCCAAGGCGGTTGCCAACTGGATCATGGGCGATTTGCTCGGCTATTTGAACATGAACGGCAAAGAGCTGTCCGATGTGAAGATTACCGGACAAGGCCTCGGCGAAATGATTGGGCTTCTGGAGCAAGGCACGATCAGCGGCAAAATCGCCAAGACGGTATTTAAGGAAATGCTCGAGAGCGGCAAGCTGCCGAAGCAAATCGTGGAAGAGCAGGGGCTCGTCCAGATCAGCGACGAAGGCGCCCTGCTCGGCATCGTCGATGCGGTCATCGAACGGAACCCGCAATCGGTGGAAGATTACCGGGCAGGCAAAGAAAAGGCGATCGGCTTCCTCGTCGGCCAGATTATGAAGGAAACGAGAGGCAAAGCGAATCCGGCCATGGTCAACAAGCTGCTGGCGGAACGCCTTCAATCATAGAGATTAAGGGAAGGGCGCGGCTCATCTATAGCAGATGTGCCGCGCCCTTTGCGAAATGGCGGGCGGGATAAGCCCAATTGGGTTAAGTACTGGGAACGGAACGGAGGGGGAATCGCATGATACGGAACAAAAGCAAATGGCTGGCGGCGGTTCTCGCCTTTCTTCTTCCCGGCGCGGGCCATCTGTATGTCGGGCGCTACCCGCGGGGACTGCTGCTGCTGGCCGGGCTGCTGCTGGACGGCATCGCCATATTTCGTCTGGCCAATGCCGACGGCGGAAGACATTTGCTGCTGATCGTCTACTTGATTATGGCGCTCCCCGTGTTTTATTTCGTCAGCGTTTACGATTGCCTCCAAAGCATGGACCGCGACCGGACGGAACGTTCGGAGGCTCGCGCCGTCAAGCCCGTTCACGGCCTGCTGCTGGCGGGAGCGGGGCTCGTGATGCTGCTGCTTCTGAAGCCGCCTCCGTCTCTTCTGCCGTGGATGAACGAGCTGGCGGAATGGAGCACCGGTCCGCTCCTGCTTCTTATTTCCGTCATTTCGTTTGTCGCGCTGTTCCGCGGCAAAGAAAAGCGGATGCAGGTCGGACGATTTACGGCATCCGCCATTGTATTTGCCCTCGGTGCGCTGCTGTTATGGGACCGGATCGCCGATCGCAACGACATCGCTCATCTGATGCAGTGGTGGCCGGCCTGGTTCGTGCTGTTGGGCGCGGAAATGACGGTATACAGCGCATTCATTCGCCATAAACTATATAAACTGCGTTTTGACGCGGGCGGATCGGCGGCCGCATTGGTCATCGCCGTGACGGCCTACGCCGTTACGCAATACGCCGATTATCCGGCCAAATGGCTGGATCAGTTCAATATCGATATTAACGGTTACGCCGAGTACGGGGAAGAAGCCGGCTTCCGCTATGACAAGCCGGTCGTCAAGATTCCGGTTGCGGAACATTTGTCATCGCTGCGCATATCGAATCTGAACGGGGACGTCAAGGTGGCGACGGGCGATGTCCGGGACATCGAACTGCGCGCCGTCGTATGGGTCGACGTCGGAGATGAGCAGGAAGCGGCTGCCGTCGCCGAAGCGTCGATCGTCCATGTCGGGCCCGGTAACGAGACCGTTATCGAAGCGAAAGGAGCCTCTTACGGCGCAAACGGCACTCGCAAGCCGAAGATGAATCTGGAGGTTGTGCTTCCGATGTCGCTGGCTTATGAGCCGCCGAGCGAGCCGCCGACGGAAGAAGCCGAGACCGAAGGCGAACCGGCGGAGGAAGAGCAAAGCGGCATCGGCGATTCGGAGGAAGCGGGCGAGGCGGGCCGGGCGGGCGATTCGCCGACGGGAGATGGCGTCCCAACGCCGGATGAGTTCGCTCCGGAAGATCGTCATGACGCGAACGGCTTGCCGGAGACGGACGGCGGCGATACGGCCGATCCCGAATCTGTACCGGAGTCGGAACCGAACGATGCGGACGAAGCGCCTGCCTTTCGGCTCGACGTGCAGGCAGTCAACGGTTCGGTAGAGGTTGCCGGTCTTTCAGCCAAAGGCGGGTTGAATATGGTGACCGGCAACGGAATGATTAAGCTGGAGCGGGTCAACGGCCCGATTCGTGCAACCAGCGAGCATGGCAGCATCGAAGCGTCAACCGTTACCGGCGACGTCAGTCTGGAGACGACCAACGGCTCGATTACGGCGGAATACGCGAGCGGCGGCAGCCTGTACGCCGGCGCGGCGAACGGCAGCCTTAACCTGCGGAGCATCGCAGGCCATCTTAGCGCCGAGACGAAAAACGGGGAGATCAGCATCGTCGGCGCCATGTCTTCCGTCAAGGCGGACACGCTGAACGGGTCGATCAAGGCGGCCAGCCCGGTCGTCGGAGGCAATTGGGACCTCGACAGCTCCGTAGGCGAAATCGTCCTGGGACTGCCCGAGGAAGGTCATTTTACGTTGTACGGATCGGTAACTTTTGGCGAAATCGCGTCGGAGTTTCCTTTCGAGCAAGCCCGCAAAACGGTCAGAGGCGCCCAAGGAGAAGGCACGTACCGCATTCAGATCAACGCGACGAACAGCATCGTCATCCAGCGCTGGCGTCATGGATGAGAGGCGCTTTCATTGACAAATTTGCGGCCGTGAACGTACAATGATAATAACTACAATCTGAAAGGGCGTGAGGGGAATGGCAGCCAGCGTAACTTCCGCATTGGAACAACTGAAGATGAACGGCGTTCGCATGACCCCGCAACGACACGCCATATTAAGCTATTTGATGGGGTCCAAATCTCATCCGACCGCGGATGACATTTATAAAGCGTTGTCGCCGTCTTATCCAAGCATGAGCGTGGCGACGATCTACAACAATCTGAGATTGTTTGTAGAAGCGGGATTGGTGCGAGAGCTTACTTATGGCGATGATTCCAGCCGTTTTGACGCGGATTTGTCGGATCATTATCATGCGATATGCAAGAGCTGCGGGCAAATCGTCGATTTCGGATATCCGCCGCTGCTCGAAGTGGAGAAAGCCGCTTCCCGGGAAACGGGGTTTACGGTGCAGGGGCACCGGATGGAAATTTACGGGTTATGCGCATCGTGCAGCCGCGATCCCCGCTGACCGTGCAACAATTGGATAATCGAACCGAAACGTAACGTGCTGTCAAGCGTATAATCGCTAAACTGCACGTTTTTGTTTAAGAAGAGACTAGATACGGGAGTGTGAGGTTTTGGAAACGAATTACAGCCGTGCGCGCGCCAAACGGAAAAGAAGCGGCACGGGGTTGTTGGCTTTATTGTTTATAACGGGAGCCGTCTGTTCGGCCGGATGGTTTGGATATATGAAGTATGTGCCAAGCAGCGAGCAGATCGCCCCCAGTTATTCCGTCTCCCATCCCGTCATGATTCAAGGGTCGGAGAGCGGGTACGGGGCATTGATCGAGGAAGGCGAAGTGAAGCTTCCGCTGCCTTTGCTGGACGAGCTGCTCGGAGAGGACAAGCCGATTCATTACGAAGAGGAGTCGGGAACGCTTGTGTTGACGACCGCCGATACGGTGCTGCGGTTCAAGACGGATGCCTTGACCGGTTATTTGAACCAGAAGCCGTATACGCTGACGATGGCGGCGGAAGTGCATGACGGCGTCGTTTATTTGCCGGAAGATCCGCTTAAGGAGCTGTTTGGCTTCAAGATTGAATATGACGAAGGCAGCGGCATCGTGACGGTGCTTCAGCAGCAGGACGCCGTGCAGCTGGTGGAGGCCTTGGCGGAGGACGGGGCGGTCATGCGCTCGGCGCCGTCGATACGCGAGCCGTATTTGCTCAAGGTGCCGCAAGGCGAAACGGTGCGCATATGGAAGGAAGTCGACGGCTGGCTGCTCGGGCAGAACGGGCAAGGGCATGCCGGATATTTTGCCAAAAAGGACGTTAAGCTGACCTCGATCGAGCAAGTGGAGGCGCCCGACAGGGGAGAACCGTTTATTCCGTGGAAAGTGTTCGGGCAAAAGATCAACATGACGTGGGAAGCGGTCTACGGGAAGAAGACGGATACGTCCAAGATCGGGCCTATGCCCGGCGTTAACGTCGTCAGTCCGACCTGGTTCGAGCTGGGGGACGGGCAAGGGACGATTCTGAGCAAAGCTGATTCGGCCTACGTCAAATGGGCGCATTCGCGCGAATACCAGGTATGGGCGCTGTTCAGCAACGGCTTCGAGCCGGAGCGGACGACCGAGGCGCTCTCCACGGTAGAGAGCCGATTCCATATGATCCAGCAGCTGCTGGCCTTTGCCGAGCTGTACAATTTGCAGGGCATTAATATCGATTTTGAGAACGTATATACCAAGGACAAAGAAAATTTGGTGCAATTCGTTAAGGAAATGACACCGCTGCTGCACGAGCAAGGACTGGTCGTCTCGATCGACGTCACCCCCAAGTCGAACAGCGAGATGTGGTCGGTGTTTCTGGACCGTCCCGCTCTCGGGAGAATCGTCGATTATATGATGGTCATGGCTTACGACGAGCATTGGGCGTCTAGTCCGAAATCGGGCTCCGTCGCCTCGCTGCCCTGGACCGAAAACTCGATCGTCCGTATTTTGGAGGAGGATCAGGTGCCGGCGAGCAAGCTTGTGCTCAGCATGCCTTTATATACCCGCATCTGGACGGAGAAGCAAGGAGAAGACGGGAAGACGGAAGTGTCGTCCAAGGCGGTTGGCATGGATGCCGTGAAGCAAATCATTGCGGACAAAAATTTGAAGCCCGAGTTCGACGAGGCAGCCGGACAAAATTATGTGGAATATACCGAAGACGGCGCATTGAAACGGATATGGATTGAGGATGACGTGTCCATGCGCGCCCGCGTCGATTTGGTACGCAAATACGATTTGGCCGGCGTCGCCACCTGGCAGCGAGCCTTTCAAACGGAAAGCATCTGGCAAACGATCGATGATGCGTTAAGCAAACGGCCATAATAACGTTCTATTATAAAGACAAAACCTCCCGAACCTTCGTTCGGGAGGTTTTTGTTGTGCTGAAAGCGGAAGCGCCTGTTCGTGTTCAACGGTTCAAGATAAGGTTCAAGCTTCCGCCTCGGCGCCCGCCGCAGGCTTTTCGGTTGCTTGAGCCGGGTCGAGCGTCAGCATGGTGCGGCAAAACATGCAGCGATCCGTCGTTCCGAGCATTTTGGTCTGGCGGCCGCACTCGGGACACTGCAGCATCGTCGCGCTTGTAGACAGCATTCCGGCCCAGAAGTAGACCGCGACGCTGATCAGGAGCGCAATCATTCCGAATACCATAAAGATGCCGGCAATCACTTTCCCGGCTTGGCCCCACAATACGATGCCGGCCGTTCCCAGAATCATAATGCCCATCCCCGCAAGCGTAAAGACGAGCCCCCAAAGCCGAAATTCATTGATTTTGGCCGACTTGAAAAAAATTCTTTTCATAAACTTCTGTCCTTCCTTGACCATGAATGTTGAAAATTAGTGGAATTTCTATAGCGATAAGCAGGAATGTGCGTAAAGCTTGTCGAAAAGAAAATAATCTAGATTACTATTATAGCTTAATGTATTTTGATTAGCTATACGGAGGACCATCGTGGAACATATTAAAGCGCTTTTTGCAGACATATACCGGGAGCAGCCCGAGGTAGCCGCCTTGGCTGTCATACAAAATCCGTATCCATACAACCCGCTGATCGACGGTTTGGATCTGCTTGTCCTAGTGGTCGTTCATGGAAGCGCTGATGCCGTTCGTTCCGAACATGTGCAAGTTGACGGTGAGCGGGTGCTGATCCGGCAGCTCAGCAAGGAAAGTCTGGAGCAGTGGATTGACGGCGGCGAAAATCGAAGCATTATCGAATGGTTAGCGCGGGGGGAGATTTTGTTGGATTGCGACGGATATTTGACGGGCGTTCGTGATCGGCTGCTGCAGTTTCCGGATACGATGCGGGAGCAAAAGCAGTTTGCGGAATTTATCGGGTTTTTGAGAACGTACCTCCAAGCGAAGCAAGACCTGATCGACGGCAACTTGCTCGATGCATACAGCCATGTGCTTTCCGCGCTTCACCATTGGGCGCACATCGTTCTGATCGAGGAAGGGAAGCATCCGGAGCTTACGGTTTGGAAACAGCTTAAGCGCGTGCATCCCGGCGTGTACAAGCTGTATGAGGAGCTGACGGCGAGTCCGGAAACGCTGGAGCAGCGAGTGCAGCTTGTCATGCTGGCGTGCGAATTTTCCGTCATGAGCAAAATGAAATCGTGCTGCTCGCTGCTGTTCCGAATTATGCAGAGCCGTCCGGAGCCGTGGAGCATCGGGGAGCTTCAAGCCCACCCCGTATTTCACCGGCTGCATCTCGATTTGTCGCTCGTCATTCAGAAGCTGGTAAAGCGCACGTACTTAAAGGAAGTAGCCGTCATGCACGAATCCGAAGCGCTGGAGCTGAGGTACGTTATTGCCGGAGCATAAACCCTTCCATTCACATGAAGCCGCATGGCGGCTTCATGTGTTTTCATTTTTTAGCGCAGCAGCGACTCCTATTTATGTTGTGATGGATTAATCGGTCTTATGTATTGACTTATCGTTTACATGTGTGGTAAATTAGTTTTCGCCGCTTTTATTGGAAGTCGTCATTGACGGGTGGAAACGAAAAAAATGTCGAAACTCGAAAAAAACACTTGCAATAAGATAGGCACCTGTGATATATTATAAAAGTCGCCGCTGAGAAATGGCGGTAACGAAAGAGAAACAAGATTGTTCTTTGAAAACTGAACAACGAGCGAAACTGCCCCGTTAATCCTGACGGATTAATGGAAAGCAATATTCAATCAAAGCCAAGCTTTGATCTATGAGCAAGTCAAACCAACCTGAAGATTTTCTNTTCGGCTCAACGCCGAAGCGAAAACTTCCCGAAGACTTTCTCATCGGTTTGCACCGATTGTGAAAGCTTCTATTATGGAGAGTTTGATCCTGGCTCAGGACGAACGCTGGCGGCGTGCCTAATACATGCAAGTCGAGCGGAGTTTCAAGGCGTGCTTGCACAACTTGAAACTTAGCGGCGGACGGGTGAGTAACACGTAGGTAAC
>Ga0065721_10051210_pt1 | contig 15750 bp, 20 predicted proteins | sample Mesricmetagenome_FD_59108 | JGI IMG/M metagenome (GOLD analysis project Ga0065721, IMG submission 59108) | Mesophilic microbial community from rice straw/compost enrichment Sample: eDNA_1 v2 (version 2) | ecosystem: Engineered > Solid waste > Grass > Composting > Bioreactor | place: USA: Davis... | reverse complement strand
TTATGAAACACCTTGTACAGCTGAGCATCGTAATTCATCAGATAAGTCGAAACAGCGATTGTAATAAGCGCTACGAGTGTAATAATGGCGTTCACTTCAGGGCTGACCAGGCCTGTCTCGTGCGCAAATACTACCAGCAGAATAGAGAACTCGCTAATCTGTGACAAATGTATGCCCGCCTTAAAGCTCGTAAACTTGGTATACCCCATAAGACCCAGCGAGGCCATAACTAGGATCGGCTTACCGATTAAGACGATAGCAGACAGAATAAGTGCCGGCACGAGCGCATCGCCCAAGTTACTAAAGCCAAATGTCTCACCGAGCGTAATGAAGAAGAGGATCAGGAAGAAGTCGCGTAGCGGCTTCAGGCGTGCGCTCATCTCGATGGCGTACGGCAGCGATGCCAGGCTGACGCCAGCGAACAGCGCGCCAACTTCGAGCGAGAAGCCGATCATTTCAAACAATGTCGCAATACCCAATCCCCAAGCTATCGTGAACAGGAACAGCAGCTCTTGGGAGCTCGCAAAAGCCTTCGTAACCCGAGGGAGAATCTGTGTGGAAACTGCCGCCAAAATAGCGCCAAGCCCCAACCCTTTCCCAAGGAGTAAGGCAACTTCGCCAAACGACATGCCACCACTGGAGCCGATGGCCGCGACCGCCACAAGCGCAAGCGTTGCAACGATGTCGTCGACCAAGATAACGCCAATTGCGATACGGCCGTATAGACGGTTTTGTTCTTTTTTATCAGTCAGAACCTTCAAGATGATGATGGTGCTACTGAAGAACAGCGCCACACCGACAATGATCGCCTCTTTTGGCATAAAACCAAACGCCGTTCCGACAATAAAGCCGAGCGTACTGATAATCGCCAGGATGCTGAATGCTGCCAGCAGAACAACTTTTCCAAGACTCCGAATAACCCCAGCATTCAACCCGAGCCCAATAATGAACAAGAGCAGGGCAATGCCAATCTCGGCAAATGCGTGGAACGCTTCTTTGGCCTCAATCAGATGAAATAGTGCCGGCCCAACGATAATACCGGTCAAAATATATCCAAGTATCAACGGCTGCTTGAGTAGGCGTACAAAAATCGAAATGACAGCCGCTATCACCAGGACCAGGCTAAGTTGTGCAAATATAGTTTCTGTCATTGTATTTGTTATACGCTTATGGCTATGAGTATGACAGAGACATGATGCAAGCTCAAGTTTGGCAGCGTATACTGTTGTTTATGGCAGACAATGCAACTCAGACTTTACAAGAGCTTCAAACCAAAATTCGAAAATTTTGTGACGACCGCGACTGGGACCAGTTCCACAACCCAAAAGACCTTGCAATTTCACTTACTCTTGAAGCCGCGGAAGTACTCGAGCACTTTCAATGGAAAAATGAAGCTAAAATGGCTGAACATACCAAGCACAATAAACATGACATTGCGGAAGAGCTAGCCGACGTATTTTACTGGGTACTTCTGCTTGCGAATAAGCTTGATGTCGACCTGGTAGAAGCATTCCACGACAAGATGGCTAAGAATGAACAAAAGTATCCGGTTCAGAAATCCAAATCAAGCCACAAGAAATATACTGAACTTTAGAGCTAGAGACCAAATCCACCAAACATCGAGCGGAGCGCCCATTCAGCTATATATATACTCGCTACAAAAATCAGACCGAACATAGCACTCGCGAGACCCATGACAGTAACTGGATTCATTGACCCTGTTGAAGAATAACTCTTGAAGCTACAAAGTACCGCCCCGACAACCATGAGCACGACGACCACCGCTGCTACCCATTCATTTTTCGACACAGAAAATAACACCATGTAGCTCAAGGAAGCTAATAGGCCAAGTATTAGTGTCATGCCTGAAAATAGTGAGGCGCTGGCGCTTGCTTCGCTCGCCTCCAGCGCAGCTTCGCTACTTAAAGTAAACTGCTGAGCAGCAGGCTGGTCGTGATGCGACCGCTCCTTGCTGGTCGCAGCCACCTGTTCGGGTGACTGAAATGCTGCCGGGACAACCGGCTTTGCGGGCGGAGCATTGCTTGTCAGTGTTTCTGCGGGTGCTGCTTGCGCCTGGGCTTGCAAGTCCAAAGGATCAGGCGCAGGGGTGTAGTTTGGCGCCGGCTCAGTTGGCTGGGGTTCATGAGTTGGAGTCGAGGCAGCCTGTGGTTGCGTACTTGCTGCAGGTGATGACGGCAGGCTAATTTGTGGGCCAGTTTCAGCCTCACGTTCGGCTACAAATTCCGCGCTTGGTTGCAATTTTAGATTTTTACTTTTACTGAGAACACCTTCGTCTTTCGGTTCGGTAACCTCTGTTTTCGGCTCATCCGGCATGTTTGTTTTTCCTGCTTATGCTTCCAGTGTACTACAAATCTACTTATATAATTAATAATTTACTTTGTCACACACTTATTGTATAATATACAAATGAACATATTTAAGTCTAAGGCGCCACACGTCCCAGTTGCTAAAAGTAAATTCTTCGAAGAGCAGAACTTACGCCTACCCGCTGATGTGCTTATCGAAGACCGGACGTATATTGCACGCCTTATATGCCCCGTAAATCCAGCTCCGCTTGCAGAAAGAGATGACGCAAGGTTTGCTGCGGATTTCGAGGTGATACTACCAGGCATTGAACCTGTCAGAACACACAGGCTCGGACGTGTAATATACGGCAAAATAGCACTACAGCCGCTCGGCATTAATCAACAACCATTGGATGTAATCGATGAAAGAGCTATAGAGCCTACCGGGCTAGTATTCACGCAAGAACGGATATACCCAAGCAAGTTTGCAGACGACTATGTAAATAGAGTTTCTGGGTACTTGCTCAGCTCTCTGGAGTATCACGATATCATGGGAGCCTGCATACCAGAAGAAGAGAAAATACCAACATTGGCGTAAGACCGCTACCTCAATTACTGTCTCCGTTGTCGTTGTACTCAAGTTTTCTCCGAGCTCTGAAGTTCTTAGGCTGTAAGATAGCTCATAGTTCGCATTAAGGTAGTCGTAGATCATAGTGCTATGAGCATCCAAAGGAGTAATGATGCGGCAGCGCGTCCTACATTATCCGATTTCTGACACTAGCCAGTTGCATATGTGGCAAGCTGAGCCATACCGACAGCTTACAGGGCAAAATCGGAGCGTACTGACCGAGTTTTTTGTCGCACTATTCAACCAGTACAAGCGTGAATTGGCACTATTATTTGTAGCGGGGGATGTTATTTTAGGTTTCATGCTCATGTCGGACGTACAGTCATTTGTACTAAAAGACGAACCAAAAGCCGCCGCCTCAGTTATTACGACCGAGAGAACAGCACCCCTTGAGACACAGGCGCCAGTCGCTGTCGCGCCAACTCCGATCAGCCCGCAGTGGCCGCTCGCCGGTCACGTCACTGCCGAGTTTGGCACGCGCACGCCATACCAACGCTATCATAGTGGTATCGACATCTCGAGCTACCAGCGTGCCGGTAGAACAGATATTATGCCCGTTCGAGGTGGCACGGTCACAGCAGCAGGCAAACACGGCGGGCTCGGCAAGCGGGTCGTCATCGACCATGGCGACGGTATCACTGCCACGTACGCACACCTTAACTCGGTTGAGGTTACAGTAGGACAGACTGTCACTCCAAGCGACAGCCTCGGTCAAGAGGGCAGTACCGGCAACTCCACCGGTCCGCACCTGCATCTTGAAATCCGCCGGCACGGCCAGCTCATAAACCCTCGTGAGTTTATCAGCGGCCAGCCCCAGTAAGAAACAAGTTGCTCATGCTTGCAACTATCCGCCACCTGCATGATACTAGGGCGATATGAAAGAACGACTTGCAACATATACAGCTATCGTTGTCACTGCACTTGGAGGAGCAGCCTGTAGTGAGTCTCAGCCCCAACACCACCCATCGTTACGCGAAATCAGAAGCAAGCAGATAGCTCGAGAGCTTTGCTTGATAGCGACGTCCCCGGACGCACTTCGCGATCTCGAACACACCCAGCGAGAACTTATGAAGCTCGCAACAGAGTATCACGCCCTCAATCCGTCAGATTCTGTAGAACAACTAGCCGACGCAGCACACGCAGCCTGTCGGGACAGAGAAATCTTACCCTTTGTATCACCACAGCACGCCTAGTGCTAGTTGCATAATATTGTTGTTTGTGGTATAATATAATTATAGGGTTATCTCACGTCTCTTTGCTGCCACAACTTATAGAGCCAGCTTGTTGACTACTTACAAAGTTCATTATATTGTGTATTAACTATGGCTGAGGCTCAAAAAACAATATTCCGAAAGATTTGGGACAACGAATTGCCATCTTACCCGCTATATCACAATGACGACCCGAACATAGGGCTGATGGCGATTCTGGATATTTTTCCTGCCACCCGAGGTCAAGCATTGGTAATCCCACTTGAACCCGTTGAGTCATGGGGAGAGCTTCCCGCACATCGACACTTTCAAGCAATTGCACTGGGACGTTTTCTGCTACCGCATCTCATGAGAACCCTGGCGCCTTCGCCAAACCGTATTGTCACAGTCACCAGCGGTGAACAGGTACCGCACGTTCATGACATATATATACCGTCCTACGAACGGGGTGACGCACAGCTGTTATGGCAACCTGGGAGAATGAAACAACCTGCACCCAAACACGAGCTGGAAGCAGTGCAAGCACAAGCTGCCTTTCCAACTTTTATGACAAAGATTGTAGATGACGCACTGACCGAAATCGCTCAGACGCACACCGGGCGCTGGTCGCGTTAATCGATTGCTTATAGTGGTTGTGATATTTTTGAGTGCTCGTATTGTGTCAGACTAGCCTCAACTATGGAGTTGTTGTAATTCAATTATCAACTGTTTTAATTGATCTTTCCAAGATTTGCAAAAAGATGGTACGCTCTAAGCAATTAAGAGAAGGAGCGTGCATGACTGCAGGCCTAGAAGATTTGACAGCACACAACCCAGGCTTGCTCGGCTATCCGCTCGCAGGACGTGAACTTGGGCGTGGCAAAGACGCCTACGCATACGAGTTTGGGCCTGAGTTGGTCTACCGGCGTGCACCGTTTTCAATCCCGTCCGGTTTTGAGGAGTCTCTGGCCATTGCACATGTACAAGAGCATGCTAGACGTGAAATTGAAGCATACGCAACACTACCGCCAAACACGAGCGTTGCCCGTACGCTCGTGGCATGGGTAGCCGGCAATTGCGTCCATAAAATCATTGAACGTGCTGAGGGTGCGCCCCTGCACAACAGAAGCGAAGGACGAGTAGCGATCCATGACTTGAAAGGAGAGTGGGAAGCAAGAGTCGAGAAAGTAGCGCAAATTCCTCAGGCGCATTTTGATACGCTTGTCTGGTCAGATACCGAACTGAGAAACCGCACTATTTTTATGGACTATCTCGGGATTGATAATCTTTTCTATGATGACACAAGCGGATTTACGATTATAGATGCAGAATATAGCCCCCAGCTACCTCTAAAAGGCGCGGGCATGTATGTCTCTCTTATTGATACGGAAAGTCTCGATACTCTGATACCTAGGGAATCAAATTGGGAAGGCAGAATTAGCAGCACCTCCCGCGACCATGTGGTAACGATACTTGAGAAACTCGCATGTGCAGGCCACAAACCTGGGAAGTCAAAATACGCACCCCGTTTCATGAAGCTATGCCAACAACTTGCATACAGCCCAGACTATCTTACAGACCAGAAGTAAATTCCGTTCAAAAACAGATAGAAAAGTGGTATTCTTGGGGAAATTAAGGAGTTGTTATATGACACGTATTAATCCCGACCATACATCTATCAGCGAATTGATTACGCGAACTATACAGGATCCCTTCGACGCAAATGGCTGTTTACGTGAAGAGCACCAGGGCCTGACTATTGAAGAGCTGTCCCTGTTATCAGAGGAGTCAAGACTATCTGCGCCGGTTCACGGCCAACCAAATTTAGTGAGATACGTCCTAAACCAAGTCGGCCTTGGGCGAACAACACTGCAACCAGAGATCCTTGAGCATGTTGGGGTAGCTGAGGGAACTCAACTAATCAACTATCTGAAGGTGGAAGGTGGACGTCACGCAGAGGTAGCTAGCGCTTTACACGGCAAAACAGGTAAGGCCGCTTTAATGCAAATTGGACGTTATGTACTGATGTGGGACCGCACCAAAGAGCCTGCCGAGAGTTCACCTAGCCCTCTCACTGTGAAAGAGCTCGCCGACACAAAAGCCGCCAAAACCGAGCTAGATCTTCTGATAGAACTCGACGACGCGGCTAAAGCTACCGCGAGAGATTCTCGCGAAAATGTTTACAGACTAGTTCGCCTCGGGAAGAATTTTGAAAGAGAGATTAGCAAGCTCCCGCACAGTAAAGAACTACTAGCAGAAGCTGCTGCCGTCACAAGAACTATCATCAGAGATGGCGCACAAATTCCAGGCCGCTTCTAATTGATTCCGTTCAAAATAGATAAAAATAAGGAATATTTCAGACTTATACAAGTCCGCCCGCATTCCATCTACGAAGTAAAGTGGTATTCTTAAAACAAATAAGCGAGTTTACAGGTGAGCAACTCTTTAGTAACAACTTGGTCCTTGGATAGTGTAGTTAGTGTAGACAGCTACGCACCGAGGGTTGACAATGATTGGCAGATTGACAGCAGTCGTTTTAGTGACTACTGTAAACACTCTTGTATACCTCCTGAGCATGGCGATCTTCTAACCATCATAGAAAGCGCTATTGGTAGATACGCCACAAACGTCGGCGTAGACTTGGCAGGCGGGGAAAATGGCGAAGCGCTCAAAGACTTGCTAGAGTTACAAGTCATAAGCAAAGCTCTCTTAACTACTTACGAGGATCGTCGAGACAAAGAAACTGAAAGTAACCCGTTAATCGATCACATAGACGGAAATCTGGTGTCTCCTAATACATGGAAGCGAATAATAGCCTGGCGTAAAAACAATACACCAGATGGCTTTGCATTGGTAATGCATAGGCCTGTCGGAGCCTTGCAGGATCTTCCGCCCACCATCTACACAGGTATAGCAAATGTAATACTTGATAATATCCGGCCAGGCGGCGTATTTTTCAGTCAAATACCTTTCGCACTCTATGGCCCAAATGGCCGCAGAATATGTAAATCTTTGCGCCAAAGATCCGACATAGACTCAATAATCCTCGGCGAAGACAAGCCGTTCACCTCAGCAGTTATTATCAAGAAACCCTGACTGGCTTATATAAGTCCACCCGGCAATTATCCCCTCTAAGCAAGTAATATGCCCAAATTAAAAAGCACCGGGATTGTCCGAAAACTTTCCCGGTGCTTTAAGGTCTAGGCTAGACCTTTGCACTCTTTGCAGAGTGGCTTACCGCCAGTACCTGAGCGCAAGTTCTCGCGCTCAATGTTGTTGCCGGTATTGCAGCTGGTGTTGTTGTGGTACACAGGCTGCTTTATGGAATGCCAAGGGCTTGTTTTAGCCATTGTAGTTCTCCCATATCACCTTTCTTAGCTGAGAGTCGACCTTCTCTCTAGCAAGGCTTATGCCTTTGGGGTGATATATCGGGATTGAACCGATGCCTCCTGGGAGTCAACCAAGCGCTCTTACCAACTGAGCTAATATCACCATAAATTGGGTAAAAAAATAGACCCAATAGTGCGGTTATAAAGGGCAACACAAGGTTCTTGTCAGCATCTAGGCTAAGATGCTAGCAATCAGCCCTTGTATAAGCCGCACTACTAAGTCCATTTGAAACTTAAAAACGGTTTTGTTTCCCTTGTGTTTTATTGCTTTTGATGTGAAAGAGCTTAGCCTTGGTGAAATAATATCGGTTTTTTGCTCGTTTGTAAAGTAAAAAGCCTCCATTTTTCAATGAAGGCGTTTTACTTGACTCCCAGAAGGGCTTTAGCCGATAAAAAACGGCTATTACTACACCCACCTATAGAGGTGCAATAATAGCAGTTCTTTTACGAACCGTCAACAATATTTGTAAAGTGCTTATGACTGTACTGCATTTTTGTTTTGGTTATGTTGCGTTGCTGCCGTGATGTCCTATTCGCTAGGTTCATTAGTTTCATTATACACATAAGTCAACCCATGTACCATAAGCGTTATGACGACTACTGTAGCAGCGATGGCTGTAGTGATATAATGAACCTTGTCTAGAACCACAGTAAGGCTTTTTATTTTATCCCGGAAATGGGCAGCCATTTGCGTAAAAGCAGTAGGGATAAAACCTTATTGTGGGTCTAGACAGCCAGCAATGGCTGTCCTTTTTTATTAAAAAGAAATGGAGGAAAAATGGACGCCCCACAACAATCAAACAAACCAAAGCCAAATTATGTACGCGAACAGAAAGGTCACAGCATCATAAAGCACCTATTCCTCTGTCTTGTAGGTATTGGGCTGTTCACAATCCCATACTATTCTCTAAGTCCAAACCACTACTGGCACACTTAGAGGTATAATAAAGGTAATGGCAGCTACTAAGAAAAAACAACCCACTAAGAAACAGTTTTTTGATGCGTTAAAGCAGGTCGCGCGTAAGCAGCCACTCGCTGCTGCTCCGAAAAAGAAGAAACCGGCGGCGAAATAACATCTGTTAGCAAGTGCCAGAATAGCACTTTGTGTTGACGGTGGTTATATCGCCACGCAAACTCATTGGCATAGAGCTGTAAATATCCCGGATTAACATGCCGATATACACCTTTTATGCCTCGCTTTATATGCGACCAGACATTTTCAATGTTCTGTGTGTAGCTGTCGGGTGTGTAATATTCGCCGCGTTCGTGATTGGTGGTTCTGTGGTCATAGCCAAAATGTGGCAATTTTCTGTAAGAGCCGTGACCATCGCTGTGAACCACCGAACCATCTTTTACATTACTTAGTATAATTGGCTGTAAGACACGCACCCCTGATGACCTTACATGCCATATTTTTACATCCCCACCACGCTGTACAGCGCCAAATAATATTTCACCAGTCCGCCGGGCATCACGCCCATACCTCCGACGAGCTGATGACCGCTTAAAAGTATTAGGGTGTACATAGGTCTCGTCCACCTCAACCTCATCCTCTAGCTTTGCATTTTGATTACCCATCATTGACCGTATCTGGTGCATCATACGCCACGCTGTTTTGTAAGTAACGCCAATCTCACGCTGTATTTGCCGGGCGCTCGTACCGGCTTTATTCGTACTCATGATATAGATGGCATGAAACCAATCTGTTAATGGAGTGCGTGACTTATGAAATATCGTGCCAGCAAGCGGATAAAGATGATTGCCGCACTTTGAACAAACATACGAACGACGACCAGAAACTCTATAGTGTTTGGTCGTATTATCACATTTAGGGCAGATTATTCCGTTTGGATAGAGATACTGCACAAGCCATTCAAGACACGCAGTATCGTCAGGAAAATCCACCTGTAATTGTTTTACGGTGTACTTCATAAGTCTAGACAGCTTATTGTGTGGTATTATATAATTTTTCATTTAGTAAAGCAAATCCACTATGGACATGTTTAACAGACTTGCGTACAATGAAAATACGCAAGAAACGCAAGACCCCGCCCGCAAAGCAGGGGTCTTTACCTTTTTAGAGGAGTTTTTATTTTGGTACTCGGGATGGGAATTGAACCCATGACCTCGTTTTTCGCAAGAAACGCGCTCTGTCCACTGAGCTACCCGAGCTTATAAGCAAATTAAAAAGCCGCGGACTTAAACCTATTGGTTTGTTGTCCGCGGCTGTATCGCGTAATTTTCCAGCTTTATAAGCTAATTTTTAATCTGCTAGGCTAATTTTACCACAAGAACTTTCATAGCCACAACAGAGGCGTATAATAATCAATAAAGAGGGGTACTATTATGGACACAAAATTTTTAGAAGAGTACACAGCAGCACTCAATAGAGCTACTGAACTTACGATAAAAGTACAGAAAAAAGGCATTCTGGATGAAATAGCTGATGCACAGTTGATACGCGACTTTCACGAAGCAAACGCAGAAGTTGAGCGTTTAAACAAAATACTGCTCGCTAGCCAGTAAGCTACTTACTTGCTCGGAGGGGATAAGTGCCGTCCACCCGCATTCCATCTACGACGCAAAAGTGGTATTGTTGAAAAAATGAATTACTTTATTGCGCCACGAAGTGGCGAAAAGTCGTACGATAACTTTCTTTCGACTATTAAAAACGGCGTCTCGTATGAGCATATTGAGCCATATTTGACCGATGAAGGTAAAGCAAAACTCCTAGCCGAACCGATTATTTACGCATGGGGCAATCGTGAAGGCACGAGCAGGTACTGGCATCGAATACGGTATGGCGACACGGTTATTTTTTACGCGCAAGGTAAGCTAGTTATGTCAGGTGAAGTGTATTATAAGCAACGCAGCGCTGATCTTGCACTTGCAATGTGGCCTCCTGATGAAAAAGGCAACCCATGGGAATACACTTTCTTCATACGGAACTTGCGCTACATTTCAATCCCCATGAAGGTGTTGAATCGTTTAGCCGGTTTTTCACCAGACTATATTATTCAAGGATTTCGCGATCTATCAGGCGAAAGACTTAACGGCATCATTGAACATTACGGCAGTGTTGAAGCTATGCTCAATGATTTTCTAGACGATAATTCCTCTGAAATCCCACTCGACAGAGAACCCATACATGTAAATATCGGGTCGGATATACGGCCAGAAATTGTTATTAACCCCGAACTTTCTGCACACAGTGGCGTAAAAATACTTCGTGATACTGCAAAAACTCCATATAAACCTGACTATGCCCAGCGAAGTAAAAATAACGCTATAACGGGCAGCAAGGGAGAAGTTCTTGTCTTAAAATACGAGAAAAGTCGCCTCAGGGAACTTGGCCGCAAGGATTTAGCCGAGAAGGTGAAACGCGTATCTCTCAAGGACGACTCACTTGGGTATGACATACTTTCATTTGAGAAAGATGGCCAGGAAAGGTTCATCGAAGTAAAGACAAGTACTAATGACTCGGGTCAAATTCGGTTTCATCTGACAGCGTCCGAATACAAGACATCAAAGGAACTGAACAACTATTATCTCTATTATGTGGATAGGATTGGCAAGCCTCGTCCTCGAATTTCAATTTTCGTAAGCCCCTTTACGAGCTACCAGTTCAGAATCACACCAGAAACCTACATAGTTGAAGGCTCTCGCACCTGAGAATTTGAGTATGTTTAAAATAGTGGTATCGTTTAGTAAAGGAGCCTAGAGACCCGTGGAATTTATTTATACCCTCAGTAGTTTTGCCATAACTTTAGTGGTCATTATTGGTATTATTGGGCTCATAACACCCAAAGCGCTAAAACGCCCCCCTCAAACGACATGCTACCCGCAAGCATATCTTCGTTGGCGGCCTCGCGAGCTTGATGCTGCTCTCGGGCGTTGTCTCTGCAACTGAGCCGCAGCATATTAAAGACGCACGCATCGCAAAAGAGCAGGCAGCCATTAGTGCGCAGCAATTAAAAGAGAAGGAAGCTGCAGCGAAGAAGAAGCGTGCCGTAGTTAAGACGGAGGTAAAGACAGAGACGAAATCCGAAACTATCCCTTTCAGCGAAGAACAACGTGAAGATGCAAAACTTACAAAAGGCCAAACCAAGGTAGTTCAAGAAGGAGCAAATGGCGAAAAGAAGCTCATTTATAAGGTTACCTACAAAAATGGCAAAGAGACTGCTCGAGAACTCGTCTCTGAGGAAGTTACACAGCAGCCAATCTCTCGAGTCGTTGCACTAGGTACATATGTTGCGCCGCCACCAAAGCCGAAGCCAACCACTACACCTGCACCGCAAACTACCAACCCGTCCGGAGCAACAGCTCTCTGCCGCGATGGCACGCTAAGTTACAGCCAAAATCGACGAGGAACCTGTTCTCATCATGGCGGTGTCAGTGTGTGGTATTAAGCAGGCTAAATAAACGGGATTCTCTTTTTGTTTTAACCCTATATTTATATTATACCATGCTTGTGTATCATTTGTCAAGTTGGGGTCTGCCTCTTGTGCTTGGGGTGCGGTAGTGTATGATTAGGGAATGAAAAAGCTACTGCTAAGCCTGTTTGCTGTTGGGCTGGTGCTGGGTATTGGGCAAATGTTTTATGTACGTGAAATTACGTATCGCCCGCCAGGTCAGAAGATTCGAACAAGTGAAAGAGACGGGGACGCATCATGCTTGGCCATGTCGCCCGAGTGTGGTGTATGTTTGTACGAGGAGCGTGGTGGCTACTGTTACGCACCATCTCATCGCAAGAAAGTGCGTGGTTTCCCGTTGTGGGTTGGTGCATACGGAAAAGATGCTAAAACCGACATTTCCGCGGCGGTGATTGCGAATATTGGCCTGCTAGCAACAGGACTTCCGCTTATTGGATATGTAGGCGCCAAAGCCACCAAGGCAGCGAAGCACAAAACCAAGACAAAACGGTAGCAACTATCAACTTTTTAAAAACTTTGTGGTGAAAATTTCACAGTAAAAAATAAGAGTAGGGAGTACACTATATTCATGAGTAACGAATCAATTACCGTAGAAACAACCATTCATGCACCGATAGAGAAGGTGTGGGAGTGCTTGAACAAACCGGAGCACATAACGAAGTGGGCATTTGCTAGTGACGACTGGGAAGCGCCGGCAGCCGAAAATGACCTGCGCGTAGGCGGCCGGTTCAAAACAGTGATGGCCGCAAAAGATGGCAGCGACGGCTTTGATTTCACTGGCACATATACTGCCGTGAAAGAACATGAACTTATCGAGTACGACATGGACGGGGAAGATAAACGCCACGTTAAAACGACGCTCACAGAAACACCTGATGGCGTGCATGTCACACAGACATTTGACCCAGAAAATGAAAACCCGCTTGAGATACAACGCGAAGGCTGGCAAGCCATCCTCGACAATTTCAAAAAACACGCCGAATCTGATTAGTGCGTAGTACTGGATCTGAGCCAGTAGTACTCAACTAAGTGGGCAAAAATACCTACGTAAATCGCCGTCAGGAACGCAGCAGGTATGCCGCCGCTCGCATATGTGTTTAGTAGGTAGTATACGCACGGCACCAAAGCGCTTACACCAATCAGTAATAGTGGGGGATACTGCAGATCGCTCATACGATTTGCAATGATGGCTTCGGCGATCATCGAATTCATCTTTGCAGCATAGAAGATTACCAGGCCTCGTATGATTGAAACTCCGAGCATACCAACCACAAGCGCGTAGTTGAATGTTTGCCACCAGCCATCTTCGGGCAGCGGATTCTTCCAGAGAACTATGCCGGCAAATAGCGCATAAAACACATAGTAAACCGCGCTCATAACGAATTTGCGGCCATGTGAAAAGTGTTTGCGCTGCAGTACATCGATATAGAGCAGCCACAGCAGTGCGGCTATCCCAACTGCAACCAATACAGTGCTTATCCAGGATGAATTAGGACCAACCCACCACATATCACGCGCTACATATGCCTGGCATATGAGCACCGTCGCCACCACAACCCACTGCACCTCGCTGATGACTGGGAAAATCACATCTGACACGCGCTTGAGTAACCGCAATTTGGCAAAATGCCGCGCCAATATGCTCTGATAGGACTGCATGGGTCAAAGTATAACAGCAAACCACTGTCATATACTTTGAATCAGTGTAAAGATACGATGGGTATTGCGCTTGTGGTTAAAAGGAGTATTGTGGAACTAGGAGGACATAAGTAATGGCAAAATCTGAAAAAACCATCAAAGTCGTAAACAAGGGTGGTCCGCCCGCGTTCATGTTTCTGCTGGCGTATTTCGGCGCACTCATATACTTCCTGAACAGAGCTGACGGCTTCGGCGAAGTACTGCTTGCATTCCTGCAGGCAGCTGTGTGGCCAGCACTGCTTATCTATAAGATTTTCACCGTCTTGCAAATTTAGCAGACACAGTCTACGCGGCCTGTTGTTGGTACATGTGCCGATGTTCTGATGCGGTTTCTACGCGTTCAAGCTCTTCTAGGGCACGATCTACTGCTCTCTTGGCACGATGGAACTGTACCAGGTTGAGTGATCTTGGATCTTTGGAAAATTCCAGCTTTTTAATTTGCTGGAAAATATCCCGCCGACCTAGCTGATCTGCAAACTTCATACATGCGCCTTGTCGTAGCTGTAAATCCTGAATCTGACCCTTATACAGCCCTATCTTTTCCCCGACAGGTAGCTCATCATAATCTCTTTGCTCCAGCCTGAGCAAGTATTCCAGGCCTTTTTCTGTTAGCCGAACATTATAGACTTTGCCTTCATGGTCTTTCATTACCTCAAGGTAACCTTTATCGCGACGTGCGCAATAGAACCTTTTCATGAAAACTTCTTCGCTTTGGCCAATACTCCGCGCAAGGCTCAATAAATCAATCGGAACCAGTGATTTTTCCGGACGCAGCCATTTTCCAGGTTCGTAATCCAGCATATCGGCAAACATGCTGATTACTTCATACATACTCTCTTTGGTTAACTTCTCATTCGGCATCTTTTTCTTTAATATATCGGGATTCTTCATGATGTCGGCTACCAACTCGGCTCCTTGTTCTGTCAATGTGGCAACCTGGATTTTCTCTCCGTCCACCTTATCAGTTCTAAGATCGACCATCCCTGCGTCAACTAATTGCGCGAGGTTCAATTTATATATTTTCGCTTCGGTAGCTAACCCTGCAAGCCTACGAAGTTCAAGGTCTAATCTCTTGCTAGCAACTGTGCCGTTCATCATCGCAATCGCGCCGAGCGTATCGAGAGCACGGAACTTCAGCTTTTTAATCTCTTGATACCTTGCGAGCGTTACAGGGCCGATGGTTGCAGCTGCAGCAGCAATCTCGGATTTTGTGAAGCGTTCAGTCAGCGACATTGGCTCTTCATACTCTTTGACGTACATCGGACCAAATGAGCGATTCGCTGCATCGTTACGTTTTGCCTGGGTAATCACGACATGCTCTAGGGCAGCGTTGGTTAAATGTATACCTTCATCCTCATGCTGTATCAGTCCGTCGTTACTCGCCTTAGTTAGTAACTGACTGAGTTCTTCCTCGCTGAGGCATGAACCATTGAAAGCCCCTTTATTGGCAACTCGCCTGATGTAATCCATCACCGGAGTGTTTGTACGGAAACTACTGTGTTGGCCAACTGCGAACAATACTCTTTGGAGTGGAGATAACTCCAAAAATTTCGACGCACTCATTGTCTCTCTGACTACGTTATCTCCTGCACAAAACCGAAATCTCAAGATGGTGCTTTTGTCTGTCTGTGCAACCTCTGGATCGTCTGGGGGCACGTCAGCCATGTCATCAACGTCTGGCAATTCCACTGCGTCCACTATGTCAGTGTGTTCGTCGAGTACTTCGGACATGACAGCATCTTGCTCTTCTGGCAATCTAACTATCTCCTGGATTTGTTCGGCTGACATTTCTTAACTCCTTAATTAAATTCTGCCATAGATAACTCCCGGGTCAAAGCATATTCGATTTGAATTTAGCCAAGTATTCACATAAAGAGGTACGGCTGCTATCATAAGAGTGGCGGTTGTCAGACCGGTCCGTTGACTCGCAGGGAGTCTGCAAGCAGACGCAAACCTGAGAGAAGCGGACTTTAAGCCTAGTCGCGCTACACATGCGGCGATGAGGATGGCTTAGAAACTGACAACAAAACAGGATACTTCATGGGGAGGTATCCGCGTTCCCTGAAAGGGTGGGAGTGATTAACATACGAGGAGCCTTCACGGCTC
>Ga0065721_10001533_pt1 | contig 15750 bp, 5 predicted proteins | sample Mesricmetagenome_FD_59108 | JGI IMG/M metagenome (GOLD analysis project Ga0065721, IMG submission 59108) | Mesophilic microbial community from rice straw/compost enrichment Sample: eDNA_1 v2 (version 2) | ecosystem: Engineered > Solid waste > Grass > Composting > Bioreactor | place: USA: Davis... | reverse complement strand
CGCTCGACGATCACAGCCGGCTCGGCGCGTGCATGGTGGAGCAGAGCGAACTCGTGCCGGTGGCGCGGCACATTCCGATTTTGCAGAGCGATCCGAACGACAAGGCGGCGTTCCTGCGCTGGGTGAAACAGCATCGGCCGGACGTCGTGATCGGTTTCATCAACCGGGTGTATCACTGGCTGGTCGAAGCAGGCTATCGGGTGCCGGAGGACATCGCTTTTGCGTGTTTGAACGTGTGGCCGAGCGAGCCGTTTGCCGGGATGAGCGTGCAACATCCGCAGGTGGCGCGCTCGGCGGTGGATTTTTTGATCAGCCAGATGCACGAAAATCAGTTCGGCGTGCCGCCGGTGCAGCACTGTTTGTTGCTCGAGCCGAATTGGGTCGAAGGCAGCACGTTGCCGGATCGCGTCGGGGCGGCGGCGCGGTGAGGCGCCGCCGGCGCGAACGAGTGGAGGACTGACCCGTCAGGGCGTGAAGACGAAGCGGTCGGAGCCGAGAAGGAATCCGGTCGAGGACGAGTTCGCACCGGAAACCGTGAGGCGGATCGTGTGCGTGCCGGACGACGAGAACGTGCGCGTGCCGAGGGTGACGGCGACGTAGACGGAAGAGCCGGCGGCGTATTCGTCGACCGTGCTTCCGATCGCGGTGCCATCGAGCGTGACGTTGTGGCGGCCGCGAGCGGTGGATGTTTTGTAGCGGTATTGGAGTTGATACGTGCCGGCCGGAATGCTCGGCGTGGTGAATTCGATCCACTGACCGGCGGCGGTGGAGTTGAGCTTCACCCATTGGCCGCCGCTCGCGGGCGAGTCGGATTCGACGGACGTGGTCGCACCGCTACTCGTGCGCGCCAGGCTTTCGGCTTCCAACGTGACGGTGGACGCGGTCGGAACGAACGTGAAGCAATCGGAGCCGACGAGGAAGCCGGTCGAAGAGGAGTTGGCGCCAGCGACGGTGAGGCGAATGGTGTGCGTGCCGGACGATGAGAACGTGCGGGTGCCGAGCGTGACCGCGACGTAAACGGAGGAGCCGGCGGCGTATTCGTCGACCGTGCTTCCGATCGCGGTGCCATCGAGCGTGACGTTGTGGCGACCGCGAGCAGTGGACGTTTTGTAGCGGTATTGGAGTTGGTAGGTGCCCGCGGGAATACTCGGCGTGGTGTATTGAACATATTGGCCGGCGGCGGTGGAGTTGAGCTTCACCCATTGGCCGCCGCTCGCGGGCGAGTCGGATTCGACGGACGTGGTTGCACCGCTGCTCGTGCGGGTGAGTGCTTCGGCTTCGAATGTCACCGACGTCGGCGGGGGCGAACCGGTTTGATCGTATTCGATTTCGACGCGGCCGATCGCCTCGGTCGTGGTGGCGGTGTTGAGTTGGATACGCAGGTAACGATAGCCGGACGAAGGCGAGACGCTGGCGGCGAAAAGCTTGCGGGTGCCGTAGGAGGTCGGAGTTGCGGTGATGGTCGTAAACGACGAGCCGTTCGTCGAAACCTGGAAGGTCGGGTTCGACGTGCTTTGGTGCAGGTAGGCGATCACCGATTTGATGTGTCCACTTACCTGATACGTAACGGAGCTGGCCGAGCTGGTGTTGGAGCGAACCAGCACGGCGAGGTCGTTCTGATAGTTGTAGTGATTGTAGCCTTTCTTGACCTGAACGTTGGAGGACGAAGCAACGCGCGAGAGATCGAAGAGGTCGTCGACGAGCCAGTTGGAACCAACAGTGACGGGCCCGACCACATTGGACGGCGAGGAGGAGCCGGAGCTATTTTTCGCGACCACGCGATAGTAGTAAGTTGCGCCGCCGACAGCGGAGTCGTCGCAGAACAGCGAATCGCAGTTCACGAGGTTATCGTAGTAATCGGACTTGATGACGGTCCACGGACCGGAGGCGCTGGCGGCGCGCGAGATGTCGAACGATTGGGCGCCGGTGGAACCTTCCCAGGAAATGTGGCCGACGTCGGAAATGGAGAGCAGCGTGGGCGCGGCGGGAACGGGCAGCGGCGGCCGCGTGAGGCCTCGGATCTGATAGGCGCCGTTGGCGAGGATGTTTTGCAGACTGAGCGCCTTGGCGATGTCGGGGAGGTAGGAACTCGTGCCAGGAAAGCCAGGCCAGTTGAGATCCTCGAAGAGCGAACCGTTGTCGGAGTGCCGGTAGAAGCCGCCGTCGCGATTGCGGAAACGATGACCCCACCAGTTCGACCCGCTGGTGCCGTTGGCGATCTGTTCGTTGATGAAAGCGGTGAGCGCGGACTCGGTCGTATACATTGCGATCTCGCTGACGACGAGCGGGCGCTTACCCTGCGTATAGGCGCGCATCGCCTGCAGGGTCGAAGCGGGGGTGTTGAACGCGGACAGGTTCACGTAGGTGTGGTAGCAGACGACGTCGATGTTGGCGTCGCTGAAGAAGCCGGAGTAGATGTTGTAGATGTCGTCGGGGCGGTTGCGGCCGTCCATGAAGAGGTGGTTGCCGTCGATGCCCTTCACATACGCGGCGATGTCGTGGAGCCAGGCCTGTTTGGTGGCGTCGGTGCCGATGACGAGCTCGTTGCCGCTCTGCCAGCCGAGGATGGCCTTGTCGTTCTTGTATTGGACGCCGGTGTAGAAATTCGTGCGGTTCAGCAGCTGGCTGACCATGTTCTTGAACTTGAGATTCGTGGCGCTGCCGACGGTCCAGAAGTTCGTGCCGTAGGTGTCGGGATCGCCGCGATTCGCATTGGAGTAGGCGATGAGCGGAATGTAGACGCGGATGTTTTCCTCGTTGCAGATTTGCAGCAGCTTATCGAGGACGCGCAGCGCGGCCTCGTTGGGCGTGACGGGATTCGAGGACACGTTGAACATGTGCTCGGCGCTGCTGCCGTTCTTCGCGGTGATGGTGAACGTGCGCATGACCTGTCCGCCGAGTTGCTTCACGGTGACGACAGCGTCGCGCAGTTCGTAGGCGTCGGGCAGGCGAACGAAGCTCGTCGAGTCGAACGGCTTGTTGGTGATGATCTGCAAGACGTCCGGCATGTTGGTGGAGATGAACCGAAGCTCGGTGGTGCCATCCATCAGCTTGTCGCCGGAACGGGTGACGAAGTTGGCGAACGGAGCGGCAAGGGCAGAGGCGGCGACGAGGAAGGTCGCGCCGAACAAGGCGAAGCGGCGCAAAGCTTGCGCGGCGAGGGCGGTTTTCATGTATCCAGCGAAGGGTTACGGGGGAGCGTCCTTTCCGAGGAGGCGAGACGCGGTGGGGTGCGGCGAAGCTGGAAGTCCGCGCCCCGCTCGCAAACGCCGCGTTTCTCACACAGGTGACAGCGGGTTGCGGGCGAAACAGAGCCGGATGCGATCGCGCTCACCGGAATGACCGGAGCGTCGGTTGCGCGAGGGAAGGGGGGCGTGCGAGAGGTGCGACGTGTCACCGCCGCGCGAACTGTGCGGTGGAGACCTTGTTGCCATGCCTTCGCCGGGATTTTCCGAACCTGTTTCCATCTACATCAACTGGGCCGCGTATGATCTGCTGTCGGACGCGGTGCCGCTGACCGAAGAACTCGCGTTCGCGCAGCTCGATCATCTGCTACGGCTGAAATGCCAGGGCGTGCGGATGGATTATTATTTGATGGATTGCTTCTGGTTCGATCCGGACGGCGGGTATCGCACGTGGGATCGGCGCTACTGGAGTCCGTCGGGCGGCGAACGCTGGATCAAGGCGTGTCACGACAACGGGGTGCTGCCGGGTTTGTGGGTGGCGACGAACGCGCTTGCGACGCCGATCTTTCAGCATCTCAACGCGGTGCCGGCGTGGCGCGACTCGCTGAGTCCGAATGGCGAGAGCGCGTGCATGTTTCACGGCGGATTCATGGCGGATTTCGTGGCCGTGTTGCAGCACTGGGTGGATCGAGGGATCCGGCTGTTCAAATTCGATTTCGCGGATCTCGACGCCGCGCCGCTCGAGGTTCAGCGCGCGTGCCTGCCGAGCGAGATCCGGCGGCGGAATGCCGAGGCGTTGCGGACGACGCTGCATCTTTTCCGCGAACGAAATCCCGAGGTGAAACTGCTCGCCTACAACGGGCTGATCGAATCCGGCACGCCGATGCCGATGGCGGGAACGAGTGCGCCGATCCGGCGTTCGATCGATACGCGGTGGCTCGACGTATTCGACGCGGTGTATTGCGGCGATCCGCGACCGGCGGACGTGCCTTGCGCGAATTTCTGGCGGTCGAAGGACATTTATTCGGATCACATGGTCCGTTACTTCGAGGCNAACGGGTATCCGTTTTCGCGGATCGACAATTCCGGGTTCATGATCGGCACGACCGGCACGTGTTANGGCCGGCGNAANCAGGCGTGGCGCGGGATGCTGGTGCTGTCGCTCGCGCGCGGTGGTTGGGCGAACACTTANTATGGGAATCTCGATCTGCTGACGGACAGCGACGCNCGATGGTTTGGGAAGGCGCAGAAGCTGTTCTTCGAGCTGCAACACACGGCGCGTTGGACGAGCTTCGGCGCGATTCCGGGGGAAGGGGAACCGTATGGATTCTGGGCGCACCGGCCGGACGGCGACGTGATCACGATCGTCAATCCCGCGGCGACGCACCGGACGTTTACGTTGCCGGCTCGCGGAGAGCGGCTGCTGTTCAGCGATGCGGGGTTCGAGCCGGTGATCGAAGGGCGCGAGATCACATTGGGGCCGGAGCAGCTCGCGGTGGTGGGGGGCGGCCGNTTTGTCAGCGAGGAATTTCTGTTGGGNAAAGAGCCNGATGTGACGATCCCGCAGGCGGTCGAACGGGTGGCGGCGGAGTTCGAGGCGGCGGGTGGAAACAAGATCGTCGCGAACATCGAACGTCCCTCCGAAGGCACCGCGCTGCGCGTGATGGTGCGTCAGACACGGGGCGGGTTTGCGCTGCGCAGTTCGGGCGGGCCGCCGCCGGAGGGCGTGACGCTGGCGAAGATTCTGCGGATCGAAGTGCGCCAGGGGGCGCGCACGATTCCGGTGCACGTGAATCACGATCTCGCGATTTGGAGCGGGCTGTCGTGGGCCGTGGGCGAGATTTCGCTGAGCGAAGTCGGGACGACGGGGTTGTTGAGCATCGCGTGCTCCACCACGGAGCCGGCGCCGGTGCAACTCGCCGCGGAAGTGTATTCAATTTCCTGACATGCCCGCTGCTTTCCGGCCGTCCGCGTTGCGAACGGAATATCGCGTCGAACCGCTGGGGATAGACACGGCGGCGCCGCGGTTGAGTTGGGAGCTGCTGCCGCTCGCGACCGAGGCGCGCGGGCTGCGTCAAACGGCGTGGCAGATTCTGGTCGCGACGGCGCGCGAACGGCTCACGCCGGGCGACGCGGATCTCTGGGTGTCGGACGAAACCGATTCGAACCAGACGGTGCACGTGGAGTATGCGGGGCGTCCGCTGCGGTCGCGTTTGCGCTGCTGGTGGTGCGTGCGTTGCCGCGATCAAGAGGGACGTTGGTCGGAATGGAGCGAGCCGGCGAGCTGGACGATGGGTTTGCTCGATCCGCGCGAATGGGAGGCGAGGTGGATCGGCACGGGCGAGTCGCTGGAGAAAAGCGAACCGCTGCGCGCGTGTGCCAATACGTTGTCGGACGCGTGGCTGCGACGGACGATTGAGCTCGAGACGAAGCCGACGCGCGCGACGGCGTTCGTGGCGTCGATTGGATTTCATGAACTCCATGTGAACGGCGTGAAGGCGAGCGACGCGGTGCTCGTGCCGAACGTGACGGACAACTCGAAGCGCGCGCGCTACGTGGCGTATGAAATCGGCGCGCTGCTTCGCGAGGGGCGAAACGTGATCGGAATCTGGCTCGGAACGGGTTGGTCGATCTTCACCAAATTTGTGACGCCCGACAAACCGCGCGCGCCGATCGTGCTCGGGCAGTTTGATATCGAGAATGAGAACGGGCAGGTGCGCCGCGTGATCACGGATGCGGCGTGGAAGACGCATCCGAGTCCGAGCATGCTGGTGGGCGCGTGGGATTTTAAGGATTTCGGCGGCGAGCTCCACGACGCGAACAAAGAGGTGCCGAACTGGTGCGAGCCCTCGTTGGATGATGAAGGCTGGCGGGCGGCGGTGGAGTATGCGCCGAGGATCGCGGTGTCGGCGGACAACGCGGAAGCGAACGAGCTCGCGGAGGAGTTGCGGCCGGTGGCGGTGCAACGGTTGGGCGACTCGTATCGATTCGATCTTGGGCGAAATTTCGCGGGGTGGATCGAGNTGAAGCTGCGTGGCGAGCCCGGCGATCGGATCGAGATCCAGTATTCGGAGCGNGCGGANCGGGCGATCACGCACGGAATGCGCAGCGCTTACNTGATNGGGCCGTCGGGGGNAGGGGTGTTTCGGAACCGGTTCAACTACGGCGTGGGGCGATGGATCACGGTGAGCGGGTTGCNCGAAACTCCGCGGCTGGATGATTTGCGCGGCTGGTTGGTGCGTCCGGCGTATGCGCGGGCGGCGGACTTCTCGTGTTCGTTGCCGTTGCTGAACGACATCTACGAGACGACCCGGTGGACGTTCGAGAATCTGACACTCGGCGGCTACGTGGTGGATTGTCCGCATCGCGAACGGATGGGCTATGGCGGCGATGCGTATGCGACGACGTTGACGGGGCTGAGCGCGTATCGGCTGGGGGCGTTCTACACGAAGTGGTCGGAGGACTGGCGCGACGTGCAAGGACGCACGCCGACGTGGGGCATGGGCATCCCGGCGGGGCAGGCGGGGGCGGACGGACACGAGGAAGGCAACGTGCCCTACACGGCGCCGACGTATTGGGGCGGCGGCGGACCGGCGTGGAGCGGGTTTTGCGTGTATCTGCCGTGGGAGGTGTATCGGAGATATGGAGACGAGCGGATCCTGCGGGCGAATTTTTCGACGATCGAGCGCTGGCTGGCGTTTCTGGAAACGAAAGCGGAAGGAATGTTGCTCGAGCGTTATGGAGGGCTGTGGGATTTTCTCGGCGACTGGATGTGGCCGGACGCGCAGGACGTGAACGGCGACACGCGCGAGACGCTGTTTTTCAACAACTGTTACTGGATCTACAATCTCGCCACGGGGGCGAAGATCGCGGGGATCGTCGGGAGAACGGATCTGCAAGCGGCTTGGGAACGGCGGGCGAATGAAGTGCGCGCGGCGGTGCACGCGGAGTTCTTCAATCCGTCGGATGCGAGCTATGTGAACGGTTTTCAGGCGTATCTCGCGATCGCGCTGTTCGCGGAGGTGCCGCCGCCGGCGTTGCGCGAGGCGGTGTGGAAACGGTTGGAGCACGAGATCCTGGTGGTGCGCGGCGGGCATATCCACGCGGGCATCACGGGTGGCTCGGTGCTGTTTCAGCTCCTGATGGAATCGGGGCGCGACGATCTGATTTTCGCGATGGTGAATCGCACGGATCCGCCGGGCTGGGGGGCGATGCTGCGGAGCGGCGCGACGACGTTTTGGGAAACGTGGAACGCGCGCGCGGATTCGCTGCTGCACAGCTCGTTTCTGTTCGTCGGTGCGTGGTTTCTGCATGGTGTGCTGGGGCTGCAGATGGAAGCGGACGAGGCGGGCTTCGGGCGTTTCGTGGTGCGTCCGGGATTGGTGGATCGGGCCGGGATCGAGCGGGCGGAAGGATATTTCGATAGCGTGCGAGGCCGGATCTCGATCGCGTGGCGGAAGCGGCGAGGAATGTTCGAGTTGGAGCTGGTCGTGCCGCCGAACACGGGTGCGACGGTCTATTTGCCCGCCGGAGATTTGGCGGAGTTGCGCGAAAGCGGACGAGAGGTTGGAAACGTCGAGGGTGTCGAAAGCGTGCGGAGAGACGGAGATCGCGTGGCACTCCAAGTGGTTTCGGGACGGTTTCACTTCTCGTGTCCGCTCGACGCGCCGGTGGCGGAGGAAACGTTGCGGCTGCAGGAAAAGGTGCGCTGAAGAGATTGAAGGAGCGGGCGAGAGGATTACCGGGTTCCGCGTGATCATCGGGATGATCAAGCGCAGGCATTGCGCGATGTGAGGTGGGGCGCTCGATACGCGCGCGTCGTGAGCGATCACGACCCAGCTTCGGCGATCAAACCCCCAACCCCTCGATACCATGATCCTTCGCCCTGTTGGTGCGCCAGCCCGAGGCTGGTTCGTCGGCGCGGGCGCGAGCCTGTCGCGCTGCCGCCGTGTGTTGTTGTTGTTGTCGATTTCGTTGCCGCCGGTCGCGGGGGTGGCGGCTGTATCCGTCAATCCTTACGGCTGGACGATCGTGACGCCGAGCGAGGACTCGCGCGTCGTTTACGTCAGCAGTTCGCAAGGAAACGACGCGAATGACGGGCTGTCGCCCGGGTCGCCGAAAGCGACGATCGCGGCGGGCAATGAACTGATTCGCGACGGCTTCCCGGATCATCTGCTGCTTCGGCGGGGCGACGTGTTCGAGGCGGACGGAGCCACGCTGTATCGGTGGAAGAATGGACGCAGCGCCAGCGAACCGGTGGTGCTTTCGTGGTATGGCGAAAGCGGGCCGCGGCCGGTGATCAAAGTGCCGGACGGCTTGATCGATCACAACGGCCAGACGAGAAACTATCAGGCGTTCATCGGCCTCGACATCTACAAATCGAACAGCGATCCGGGTTCGCCGGACTTCACGAACGTGAGTTCCGCGGAGGGCATGCGGTTTGTGGGCGGAGGAGCGAACTTGTTGATCGAGGATTGCCGCTTCCGCTTCGTCGGGATCGTCGTGCAGAGCTACGACACGGGGCGCTACACGGACATCCGGATCCGGCGAAACATTATTTTGGATACGTGGGTGCACGGCTCGTTCACGAACGGCGGGGCGCGCATCCAAGGGCTCTACATGAGCGAGGTGGACGGGTATTTGATCGAGGAGAATTTCTTCGATCACAACGGCTGGAACGAAGTCGTGCCGAACGCGGGGGCGAACATGTTCAACCACAATGCCTACATCCAATACGACAATCTCGCCGGCGGCGTGATGTGCGGGAATATCTTTGCGCGCGGTGCCGCGCACGGGCTGCAGGCGCGGTCGGGCGGGGTGGTGGAGCGCAATCTCTTCGTGTTGAACGCCGCGTCGGTGAACGTGGGCGGGGTGGCGGCGCCGACGTATCCGGAAGTGCACGACTTCCCGAATGCGGTGCTGGACAATGTGGTGATCAACGGCCGGACAATGCATCCCACGGATTGGGAGTTTCCGCGCACGGCGGCGGTGTGGGCGATCTCGGTGCCGGGGTTCATCAGCAACGTGCTGGTGGATGACAACATCGTGGCCAACCGGGTGAACGACGCTTCGAACGCGGCATTCGAAGGGTATGAAAACATGAACTTTGGCTCGAACCNCTCGTATCAGTGGGATCCGACGTTCGACAGCGTCNACGCCGCCTGGCCGCATCCGGATGACGATCTGGGCGATTACTATGCGTCGGTCGGCGGGAGNGATTCGACGAACGACTATCTGAACTGGTTGCGCGAGCGGNCGCCGCAGCAGCTCGAGTGGGAGATGACGGCGTATGCGGCGATCAACTACATCCGGGCGGGTTTCAATCGTCCGCCGGTGACGGGTTACTATGGCTACGAGGGAAATCCNATGCCGGTGGTCACGATCGAGGTCACCGACGCGAATGCCGCCGAAGCGGGAAACACGGCGGAGTTTCGCGTGACAGCCACGCCGAGCCCCGAGTCGCCGATCGCGGTCGGGTTGAGTATCAGCGGGCTCGCCATCAATGGCATGGACTACGCGACGATCCCGACGACGGTGACGATCGGCACGGGCGGTGTCGCGACGATCCCGGTTGCGCCGATCGACGATTCGATTCCCGAGGTGCCGGAAAGCGTGATCCTGACGTTGCAGGAAGGCGAAGGCTATCTCGTGGGAGTGAGTGACAGGGCGGTGGCGACGATCGCGGACAACGATTCGGCGGGGCTGTCGATCATTCGAATTTCCGCGAGCGATGAAGATGCGGGGGAGCCGGCGAATCATGGAGCGTTTTCGGTGACCGCCACGCCGGCGCCGTCGCACCCGATCCAAGTGGATATCGAAGTCTCCGGAACGGCGGAGAGCGGGAAAGATTTCCACAAGCTGAAGAAAAAGGTGAAGATCGACCGAAGCGGAGAGGCGAGCATCGAGGTCAAAGTTCGCGAGGACGCGTTGATCGAACCGACGGAAACGGTCGTGGTCACGCTGAAGCCGAACAAGAAATACCTCGTCGATCCGGAGGCGGCTTCCGCGGTGGTGTCGATTGCGGATGACACGCCGGAGCTCTCGATCGTGGCGAGCGATCCGGCGGCGTCGGAATCGGGAGATCCGGGGCAGTTTGCGTTGATCGCCGAACCGGCGCCCCGCAGCCCGATCGATGTGAACATCACTGTCGGAGGCAGCGCGACGAATGGCGCGGACTACGCGAGTGTGGCGGCCAGCGTGAGTGTCGGACCGAGTGGCACGGCGACGATCGATGTCGACGTCATCGACGACAGTGTGCACGAGGGCAACGAAAGCGTGACGGTGACGCTCGCGCCGGGACCGCATTATACGATCGGAACTCCATCGTCCGCCGAGGTGGTCATCGACGACAACGAGGACGATCTTCCGTCTGTGTGGACCAGCAGCGATGTGGGGAATGTGCCGTTTGCGGGCACGGTGAGCCATCAGTCCGGCACGTTCACGGTCGAAGGCGCCGGCGCGGATATCTGGGGCGGCGCGGATCAGTTTCACTTCGTGCATCAGGCGGCGAGCGGCGATTGCGAGATTGTGGCGCGCGTCGTGAGTATCGAAAACACGAGCGGCGATGCGAAGGCGGGAGTGATGATCCGGGCGAGTCTGGACGCGAACTCGGCGCACGCGTTGATGGAGCTCATTCCGAACAACGCGGCCGAGTTCATTTATCGCTCGGAGAGCGCGCCGAATAGCGGCTATTCACCGGGCGGCGCGGCGACGGCGCCCTTGTGGGTGAGGGTGGTGCGCAGCGGCGACACGTTCACGGCGTATCGTTCGGCGGACGGGGCGACGTGGACTCAAGTCGGCTCGCGGACGATAGCGATGCCGGCGGAGGTGAGGATTGGACTCGCGGTGACGAGCAACACGAGCAGCCGGCTCTGCACGGCGGGGTTTGATAACGTCACGGTGACGCCGTAGCGCGGTCGCCTGGATTTCCGGAGTGGTGCGTCGCCGGTCGCAAGGCCGGCGCTTTTCTTGGGCGCCAAGCAGAAAGTGCGCGGCGACGAACGGCGCGGATTAGCCATCGATCCCGACGGTCCGGTTTCTTGATTGACGCGGTGAACCCGGCGTCATCGCCGATCACCGGGATGACCGTTCCATCCGTTGCGAGTCAGGTGCGCGCGGATTCCCAAGAAGATGCTGCCGGAAGATTCCGGCGGTGCAGTTGACCCCTGCGAACCGGAACACGTTCTCCCCTATGAAACACCTGACCCCATGCATGCTGGCGATGTTGTTGTGCACAACCGCCGGTATTTCTGTATCGAATGTAAGAGCACAATCCGCCGGCGCGCCGGCTGCGAACGCGAGCGAGACCACCGAAGAAACGATCGTGTTGTCTCCGTTCGAAGTGCGTTCGGAAGCGGACCGCGGCTACGTGGCCACCAACACGCTCGCGGGCAGCCGCATCAACACCTCGCTGCTCGACACGCCGGCTTCGATTTCGGTGATGACGAGCGAATTTTTGAGCGACATCGGCGCGCTCGATCTTCGCGGAGCGATGGAATACGCCGTCGGCGCCGGCAATCACGCCGGCGAAGTGACCGGCAACGGACTGATCCAAAACGCCTTTAACATCCAGATCCGCGGCTATCGCGACACCACGATCACGCGGAATTATTTCATGACCGAGATTCCGGGCGACGTGTTCAACATGGACCGTATTGATGTGGCGCGCGGTCCGAACTCGATTCTCTTCGGTATCGGCGGGCCCGGTGGCGTGGTGAACATGACGACGAAGCAGGCGCGCACCGATCAGTCGTTTGGCGCGGTGAATCTGGTCGTGGGCGATTGGGGTTTGCGTCGCGCCGGCGTGGATTTCAACCAGCCGCTGCTCGACGATAAAGTCGGCGTTCGCGTGAACCTGATGACGCAGCGTGCGGACGGTTACTTCGAGTTCGAGGAAGACGATCAGGATCGCGCGGCGTTCGACGCCGTGTGGCGCGCGACGAACAACACGACGGTGCGCGTGAACGGCGAGTTCGGCGATCTGCATCAGAATCGCGCGCGGCCGTTTCTGCCTTACGACGCGACGCTGAGTTGGAAAGTGTGGGGAAGCCACACGGTGCCGTGGGGCATGCCGCAGAATCCGGGCAGCGTGCCGGACGATGATTATTTTTCGCAGACGAACGGATCACCGCCTGATCCCGCGACGGGATTGCCGATGAATCGCACGGCCGGTCACATCATCGGCAACAAGCATCAGGACGGCTGGCTCGCGATCATGGATGGTCCGCTCGCGGGCAAGGTCATCTACGCCGGAACGGGCGGGGAAGGCACGCGTTGGTATCGCACCTCGGGCAACGAGAATCAGCCCGGTTTCAACACGCCGCCGCAGTTCGACGACGAGAGTGTGTTTCCCCGTTGGGGGAACATCGCGGGGCCGGGGCAATTCACGGATACGCGTTATTCGACGTTCGGGCTCACGGTGGAGCAGCGCATCGGCCGGGACCTCAACATCGAATTCGCGGCCAACCGCGCGAAGACAAAGGGGCACCGTCAACAAGTGCATGGCTATGGTCAGAACTACATTTTCTTCGACGTGGTCACCACGTTGCCGACCTTCAACGGACAAGGTCTCTATGAAGGCACGATCGGCAGCGAAAGCGGCGAGGAACTCGCGACGAAGATGGGCATTCCTTACGTGCCGACGGAGCAGGGCCGCAACGCGCTCAATCTCGCGAATCCGATCGCGAATCCGAATGTCGGCCGGTTGATGGCCTACGCCGATCCTTCCTACAACGATTGGGAGTCGGAGAGTGAGGATTATCGTTTGAGCGCGAGCTATCACCTCGATCTCGGCAAGTTTGGCGACCACATGCTGCTCGCGGTGTTGAGCCGCAACGAAGGCGAGTTCGAGAGCCAGAACTGGGCGTTCGGCAACGTGCACCCGAATCGCGCGAACCTGTATCACTTCCGCGGGGTGCTTCCGATGGTTTACCACATCGATCCGTTCTCGCAGAACCGGGAAGAGCGCGGCATCCGCGATCCGTTCGATCGGAACAACCCGATCTTCCAGCAGCAGACGGTGGCGGGGCTTCCGGGGGACTCGCCGGCGGGTGGTGCGTTTCAGGGCGGCTTCGTGCGCGACGATTGGTCGTGGGGGCGGAGCAAGAACGACAGCGGCACGATCGCGACGCAGAGTCGTTTCTTCGACAACAGCATCGTGCTCACGGGCGGCCTGCGTCGTGATACGATTCGCTCGTGGTCGGGCGACGACCTGTTGACGACCGACGAGGAGACGGGCGCGGTCACCGGTGTGACGCGGCATCCCGATCCGACACTCGATGTGAGCGAGAACACTTACACGCTCGGCGCCGTGCTGCGCTGGCCCGGAATCGATTGGGTGAGCGTGTTCGGCAACACATCGACGAACTTCCGCGGGCAGGGCGACGTCGAGCTGTTTGAAGACGAAGCGCTGCGGCCGTCGCGCAAACTGGGACCGCTGACGGGACGCGGCCGTGACTTCGGCGTGAAGTTCAGCCTGCTGCAGAATCGGGTGAATGCGACGATCACGCGTTTCGAAGTGTCGCAGGACGGCGCCAACGCGGGCAGCATGGACGGAAACATCTTCAATTACATCAACGCCATCTGGACGACGATTCGTAACGGCGGTCCGGATACGGTGATCACGGATCAGGACGATCCGAACGGACATCGCTTCGGCGGCGTGGACACCCGCTCGCAGAAATCGGAAGGTTACGAGTTCGAACTCACCGCCAACCCGACGCCGAACTGGCGCGTGAGCTTCAACATCAGCAAGACCGAAAACACGATCTCGAACGTGGGCGGCGCGCTCGAAGCCTACATCGAGAAGCATCGCGCGACCTGGGCCGCGCAGTCGGGCCTCGCNTACGACATCAGTCGTGCGCCGGGAAATCTGAGCAATGCCGGCGGCACGAACAACATCGGCGCGCTGATCACGGGCCTCGACGAAATCCTCGGCTACGCCCAGTCGGAGGAAGGTCAGATCGAGGTGAACAATCGTCCGTGGAATGCGAACGCCTACACGGCCTACGATTTCACGAGCGGCCCGTTGAACGGGCTCACGTTGGGCGCCGGCATGAACTATCGCGGCGATGCGATCCTGGGTGTGAAGCCGGCGGAGAATCCGGACGAGAAATCGCAGATGTTCAAGGGCGGCGACTACTACCTCTTCAACGCGATGGCGGCGTATAAGTTCAAGATTCGCGGCCGCTACGAGGTGCGGTTGCAACTGAACGTGGACAACCTGTTCGACAACGACGATCGCCAGGTGCTCGCGTCGGCTTGGAATCCGAACGCCGGCGCGCTCGAAACCCAATACTACTACTTTCGTCCGCGGAACTATCGGGTGAGCGCGACGTTCGAATTCTGAGTTATGGGTGAAGCCCGACGTTTTCGTCGGGCTTCGCTTTTGCTGGTAGGGCGAGGTGTCCCCACCGAGCCGCTTCGGCGTCCGAATTCCGACGTTCGCGGCTCGGTGAGGACAGCTCGCCCTACCTTCAGCCCAACGAACGTTGGGCTCTATCTTTCTAAAGGTTGGTCTAAAATGCCTGTTTTATGAATACGCCCTTCAACGGCCTTGGGCTGCATCTCGGAAATTTGTCGCGGCTTTCGAATGCGCGCACGCGTTCGATCAGCGCGGAGAATTTCACCGGAGGGAAAGGGGCGGGAGGGAGGGCGACCGAGGGACTCAGCGCGAAGTATGCGGAAGGCCTCGGGCCGGGCTGGAAAATTTCGCCGGCGGTGGAGATCAAGCCGGGCGAAACGTTCACGGTCGCGGACATCCGGGAGAGCGGGGCGATTCAGCAGATCTGGACGACGCCGACCGGACACTGGCGGTTCAGCATCCTGCGGATCTATTGGGACGATCAGGAGCAGCCTTCGGTGGAATGTCCGATCGGCGATTTCTTTGGCGGCACGTGGGCGCAGTATGCGCCGCTGGTTTCGCTGCCGGTGTGCGTGAATCCGGGGAGCGCGTTCAACTGTTATTGGGAAATGCCGTTTCGGAAACGGTGCCGCATCACGGTGACGAACATCGCGGAAGAAACGATGACGCTATTCTTCCAGGTGAACTACACGCTGACGGAGGTGCCGGAGGACGCGGCGTATTTTCACGCGCAGTTTCGGCGAACGAATCCGCTGCCTTACAAACAGGTTTACACGATCCTCGATGGCGTGTGCGGGAAGGGGCACTACGTCGGCACGGTGATGTCGTGGGGGCACGAACAACGGCGGTTGGTGGGGCGAGGGGCGAGATCAAGTTTTTACCTCGATGGCGACGGCGAATGGCCGACGATCTGCGGCACGGGGACGGAGGATTATTTCTGTGGCTCCTACTGCTTCATCAATCCGTTCACGAAGAAATACGAAACCTACTGCACGCCCTACGCGGGGATGCATCAAATCGCGAAACCGGCGGGTGCGTATCCCGAGTCGTTTCCGAGTCCGAATCGCTACGGGCTTTATCGCTGGCACATCATGGATCCGATCCGCTTCGAGCAGGATTTGCGCGTGACGATGCAAGCGCTCGGCTGGCGTTCGGATCAGAAGCGTCCGCGGTATTTGCCGCTGCAGGACGACATCGCGTCGG
>Ga0065721_10051209_pt1 | contig 15752 bp, 16 predicted proteins | sample Mesricmetagenome_FD_59108 | JGI IMG/M metagenome (GOLD analysis project Ga0065721, IMG submission 59108) | Mesophilic microbial community from rice straw/compost enrichment Sample: eDNA_1 v2 (version 2) | ecosystem: Engineered > Solid waste > Grass > Composting > Bioreactor | place: USA: Davis... | reverse complement strand
TGCATGTCGAGCGACGTGGCATAAGTGCCGACAAGCGAGCGCTGGATCCGCAGGCCGTGCGCGACCATGAACTCGTGAGCAATATTGTAGGCGAGATAGAGTTCGGCCGGTGGCGTGCCGCCAAGTCCGTTGACGAGTAACAATCCTTTATCCGTGGCCTGCCTGATGTCGTTGACGATTGCTTCGCTCAGATGTCTGACGATCGCGTCAGCTTTGGCGAAGGGCTCTCTTGAATGGCCCGGCTCCCCGTGTATGCCGACGCCCATTTCCATCTCGTTCGATCCGAGCGTGAACGTTGTGCGCTGCGTGTGCGGCACCGCTACACCCGTCAGGGCGACGCCCATCGATCGAATGCGCGGCGAGAGGCTGTCGCCGATGGCCTTCAGCTCCGCGAGCGGCGCACCCTGCTCTGCTGCGGCGCCAAGCAGCCTTTCGGTGATAAGAGTACCGGCAACGCCGCGCCGTCCGCGGCCCTCGCCGGCTCTCACCGTTTCAATGTCGTCGCAGGCAAGAACGATTTCAATGCTGTGCCGGCCGGCCGCCATCTCTGCCGCCATTTCGAAGTTCATCACGTCGCCGTCATAATTCTTCACGACCAGCAGGCATCCGGCGCCCGTGTCTGTTTCCTCTATCGCGCTGAGGATCTGGCTTGGCGTCGGAGATGTGAAAATATGCCCGATACAGGCGGCATCGAGCATGCCGTGACCGACAAAGCCGATGTGCATTGGCTCGTGACCGGCGCCGCCGCCCGAGATGATCGCGACCTTTCCGGGAACCAGGTGGCGACGGCGTATGCATTTGCGGTCGATGCCGAACGCAACGAATTTCTCATGGGCGCGCACAAAGCCTTCCATGCTTTCAGCGACCATGGTCTCCGCCGTGTTCATGAATTTCTTCATCAAGCCCCTCCCAAGGCGATGATCATCTCAGTCCTGCTGCCCCATGTGCAATGCCCATGTTCACTCCGGCGGTCGGGAAAGTGCAGCAATCTTCAGCACAAGATCCGCGATTGCTTCCTCCAGCAGCCGGTTGCGTCGCTCGTCGCCGAAATCCGGGACCATCAGCGAAAGGTGCCGCAGTTTGTCCGAGGTGCCAAGCTCCGGCAGCTTACCGGGATGGGCGGCCTGGTAAGCGTGCAGAAAACGCTCCTGTTCGGCGCCGCTGAAATGGCATACCCGGAAGATCGTCGCGAGGTGCCGGGCAGGAAGCGGCGTCGCATAGGTCGGGCTTGTTATCTGCGTGACGAAGCTGCGGTGCTTGCCCAGTTCCATGGCCAGCCGTTGACGTGTTCCGGACGGCCGGTTGTCGATGATTTGCGCCAGAATGGACTTGTAGGCGATAATGGCGTCTTCGGTGTCTTCGCGCGCCATCTTATTCTCCGGCTGCCTTTGTCCCATCGGCATTCAGACTGACGATTGCCGATCTTATCGCGGGAAGCCGAGCTGCCGCCACGGAAAAATGACGTATGCCCGCGGCAAGAAGATCTGCGGTCCGGGATGGATCGCTGGCCATGTCGCCGCAGATGCTGACCGGCTTGCCGCCGGCAAGCTTCACGGCCTGCGACAGCAGGCGCAGCACGGCCGGCACCGTGCGGCCCTGATGAGGAGCGAAGCCGGCATCCTCGCGTGCCGAAGCGAAAAGATATTGCGTAAGGTCGTTTGTACCGAACGAAAAGAAGTCTGCGCTTTCGAACCGGTCGAGCATGAGCGCCGCAGCGGGAACCTCTACCATCATTCCGATCGGTGGGATGCCGTGCGGCACGCCGCGGCGCGCGAGCTCACTGGCTTCTTCACGATAGATTTGCCGCAGATCGTCGATCTCGGATGGAAAAGTCACCATCGGCAGCAGGACGCGGAGATTGCTGAAGATTCCTGCGCGCAGGAGCGCGCGGGCCTGGACACGCGCAATTTCCGGCCGTGCGAGGAGAAGGCGGACGCCACGCAAGGAAGACGCTCCGGTGAGGCCGGCGAGCGGCTTGTCGCCACCGATGTCCAGCATACGGACCGTTACCGTTCGGCCATCCGCCCAATCCAGGAGCCGGCGGTAGATCGCGAATTGCTTTTCCTCGTTTGCGGCCTCACTGAGGGACGTCACCGCGAATTCCGAGCGCATCAGCCCGATGCCAGCGGTTGCTGCGGCAGGGATCGAATCGACTTCACCGGGAGCGTTGACGTTGATGGACAACAGTACCTGCTCACCGTCGGCCGTATGCAGACTACCGTTATCGGCTATTGGTGCCGTGCTTGTCGCCGGATGGCCGAACTGGGCCGGCGTTGCGTTCTCCCTGGCTGTCTGAAGGATGACGGCACCTGAATCGCCATCAACCTCTATATGCTGGCGTCCCTCCGTCGTGAACTGGCCGACGCCGACTACCATCGGAACAGACCGGGATCTGGCAAGCAGGGCGACATGGCCGACGGCGCTGCCGCCATAAAGGGCGATACCGCCGCCTGCCGACCAGTCATGAGCGAGAAAGCGACTCGGTTCCATGTCCCTTCCGACATAGATGGACCCGGCCGGAAAGTCGTCGAGCGACGTCCCCGTGAGAACCGACAGGACGCGATTCTTGATGTCGAGAATGTCGACGGCGCGCGCCCGCAATCGCTCCTCTTCCGAGCATTCCAGTTCACGGATATAGCCGTCCAGCGTTCCGGCCCATGCGAATGCAACGTTCTCGCCTGTGTCGATCCGCGCCCCAGCCATTTCCGTCAAAGTCGGATCCTGCAGGACTTCTATCTGAAACTCGATAATATCCATGCCCTCGAGATCTGGTCCGGTAGCAAGGTTCTGTAGTTCGCGGATGGCTGTTTTGATCGCATTGCCGAGCTCGGCATGTCCGGAAAGGCTTGATGGCGGTGACGCGGCGGCAGCCAGCGGCTCCGCGATATAGGCAGGCCCGGTTGCAACGCCTGGCGATGCGCTTGTGGCTTTCAATCTAAGCGGTGCGGCCATGCTTCTTTTCCTCGTCGAAGTTGCGCTCGACGAGGTCCTTCAGCGCACGGATCGCTTCTTCGGCGAGGATTCCATCGGCGCGGATCTTGATGACCGAACCCTTTCGGATTCTCGCACCCATGATCTTGATGATGCTCTTGCCGTTCAGCCAGATGTCGCTGCCATTGACAGCGACTTCTATAGAGCAAGGAAACGATTTTGCCAGCCGCGTGAACGTGACGGAAGGCCGGGCATGCAGTCCCACGCCGTGCTTGACCTCGACCTCAGTCTGACAACTGGCATGCACCTGCTCGGCCTCCCGGCTTCCTATGCGCAACCCGCCACTCATCGGGGTGACAGTTCCTCTGCCGTTGCAACCACCCTGCTTAGCGGTGCGCCACCAGAGGCCTCGGCCGCTGCGATGACGGCTCCTTCCACGACAGGGGCGTTGCAGATCGATACCTTTTTCGATCGCGGCGGGCCGAGCATCTCGATTGCCATCTCGCTGTTTGTCTCAGCCCCACCCAGATCGACGAAGACGGCGACGCCCGCTTCCGACCAGGCCTCCTCGATGGCCTTGAGAATGCCGCCGGCATCCGTGCCAAGCTCGCCATGGCGGTTGCCGCCGGACCAGGCAAGCGGCACGCTGTCGCCGGCCATCTGCCGCACCATGTCGGCAGTCCCACGCGCGATCAGCGGCGAGTGGGAAACGATTACAATCCCAACGTTTGGCGTCTTCCCATTCATACCGGGCGGTACTCCTCAAGGTAGCGGCAGATCGCGGCTGTCAGGAGCGCACAACTTGAGGCGCCCGGATCAACATGGCCGATCGACCTGTCTCCGAGATAGGCGGCGCGCCCCCGCATGGCCTTCATTGCAGCGGTCAACTCGGCGGAGAGTGCGGCCTGACGTGCAATATCCGTCAAAGGTAAGCGGTGTGCGAGTGCGTCGTGGACCGGATACAGGACATCGAGAAGGGTCTTGTCCCCGGCATGTGAGCGGCCGCGACGCGCGACCGCGTCAATCGCCTGCTTCAGTGCCGAGGGGAAATCCTGTTTGCCGCCGAGCGCGCGGAGCTCGCGACCTATCTCCATGAGCAGCGTTCCGTAAAGCGGGCCTGCCGCTCCGCCGATGTTCATGACGAGCGTCAGCCCAATTTTTTCAAGCGCGTCCGGTAAGGGGAGCAGCGAAACGAAAGCTTCCTCCGCACTGACTGCCTCGCAGCCGCGGCGCATGTTCGTTCCGTGATCGCCGTCACCGATCGCGCGATCAAGCCCACAGAGATGGTCGCTGTTTGCCGCGATCGTTGCGCGGCAGGCTTCGATCAATCCCGCGACAAGAACCGGTTCTGCCTGCACCCAAAATCCTCCCGGCGCTCGCTCATACCAGCGATGCCATTATTTCGAATACACCTGCAACGGCTACGGCGCCCGGATCAGGCACTCCTTCCAGATCCCTCTCGCCGACATAGGAGGCTCGTCCTGCCTTTGCCTTCCGCATCGCCTTTGTCGACTCTGCCCCTGCCGCTGCTGCCCTTGCCGCGTCCGCGACGCCCCCTGATGCCAGAGCGGCAAGCGCCGGAGCGAGCGCATCGACCATTGTGCGGTCGCCGACACCCGCCCCTCCATAGAACGTCATCCGGTCAAGCCCTGCAAGCAGGGCAGCAGCGATATCGTTCTTTTCGGCCATCGCCTTGGATGCGGCGGTGAAGAAGATAGAGAGAAGCACGCCGCTGGAGCCGCCCATGCTCGTGCTCAGGATCTCGCCAATCGAGGCCATCGTGGCAGCGGGATCCTCCAGCGGCAGAGTGTCCATGCGCAAAAGAATGCTGCGGGCGCCCGTCGCGACCGTAGAACCGGTATCGCCGTCACCGACGCGGCTGTCCAAGCGATTCAGCTCTTCTTCGAGGGAAATCAGATGCTCGCAAAGTGTCGTCAGGAGACGACGGTTCTGCCGGTTGTCGCTGGCCAGGGTCGCCTCTTTCTGTGCAAGAGCTCTTTGAGGGGCGGGAATGACGGCGATCTCATGCCGCTCGATCGCGGGCGGCCAGGCATGTGGTCCAACGGCAGCCGTCAGCGCGGCTTCACGGCTAGCGTCCAGGCGGATCAGCGACAGCGAGAAGCCGTTCATGTTAAGGGCGGTCATCATCGGCGCCGGCCCGATGACAAGCCGCACGCAGCGGCTGAGGGGAGATGACAGCACGGCATTGGCTATCACGCTCATCTCAAGTGGCGGTACGGCGCCGAGGTTGTTGATCAGCAACGCATGGTCGTGCGAACTATCCAGCTTGGCGGCCAGCCGCTCGGCCATGGTGGCGACAAGGTCGGCAACCGGCTGCAGGACGATGCGCTCGACCCCTGGCTCGCCGTGGATCCCGAGACCGAGCTCTCCCTCGTTGGCGCCAAGCCGATCCTCATGCACCAGACCCGGCACACTGCAGGTCGACAGTGACATGCCAAGCGAGGCGATGTCGCCTGCGGCGGCGGCGGCCTGCGCAGCGACTGTCTTGAGATGGGCGCCGGCCTCGGCGTGGTAGCCGGCGATCTTGTGCACGAAGAGCGTACCGGCAACGCCGCGAGGCTGGTTGATTCCGGGGATGGCGATGTCGTCGGCGACAATCGCCATTTCGACGTGGAAGCCTTCGGCACGCGCCTTCTCGGCGGCAAGGCCGAAGTTCAGACGGTCGCCCGTGTAGTTCTTGACGATGAGCAATGCACCCTTGGGCCCTGTTACGGCGCGGATTGCCGTCAGCACCGCATCGACGCTGGGCGAGGCAAAGATTTCGCCGGACACTGCTGCTGTGAGCATGCCCTTGCCGACGAAGCCTGCATGCGAGGGCTCGTGCCCCGCACCACCGCCGGAGATGATTGCGACCCTGGATTTGTCCCAGTCCGCACGGAGGATCACCTTGATCTCGGGAAAGGTATCCAGACGGGCCAGTCGGGAAGGGCCGCTCGTCAGGAGCAGACCATCCAAGGCTTCGGTGACGATGGTTTCCCGGCGATTGAAGAAGTGTTTCATGGAGTGAGCCCGTCGTTTATGCCACTGTTGTCCGTGTCGTTCTGTTTTTATCCGAGGCGCTGGCCGCTGGCATCGAAATAGAGCGGATCGCGCAGCGTCAGGCTGATTCGATCACCCGGCCGGATCGCAAAATATGGATCGGCAAGCGTGACGAGCTTGTGGTCGCGCACCCTGATGTGCAGGTGGTTCTGGTCCCCCAGGTGCTCGATCCAGTCTATTTGGGCATTGGCGTTCTGATTGAGCACGATATCGAGATGCTCGGTTCGCGCCCCGATCGTCTTGGTTCCAGGCGGCGGATTGGCGCCGGGAAGAAGATCGGTCGGCAAGAGGTTGATGTGCGGCTGGCCAAGGCGTGCCGCGACATGAAGACTGGCGGGATCGCCATAGATTTCGCGGGGCGTTCCGACTTGCAGCAACCGTCCTTCAGCAACGATGCCGATCCGATCCGCCATCGTCATGGCTTCGACCTGGTCATGGGTTACGTAGAGCAGGGTCGAACCGAGTTCCTTCTGGATACGCTTCAGTTCCAGACGAAGCTCCGCACGCAGCTTGGCGTCGAGCGAAGAGAGCGGCTCGTCCATAAGATAGATAGCGGGACGGCGCACCAGCGCCCTGCCGATCGCAACGCGCTGCATTTCGCCACCCGACAGACGTGTCGAACGGTTCTCCAGCTTGTGGTCGATCCTGACCATGCGCGCAATTTCCCTGACGCGGCGGTCGACCTCATCGTTTGCGAGCTTGCGCACCGGCGCTCGCAGTGGAAAGGCGAGATTGTCGTAGACCGTCATGTGCGGATAGAGCGAATATTGCTGGAAGACGAAGGCGACGTCCCTGTCGGCCGGAGCTTCGCCCGCGACATTGCGTCCGCCGATTTCGATGCGTCCGCCGTCGGGGCGTTCCAAGCCCGCAATGAGGCGCAGCGTGGTTGTCTTGCCGGCGCCGGTTGGCCCAAGGAGCACGACGAACTCACCGTCTCGGATCGAGAGGTCCAAATCAGCCAGAGCCTGCGTATCGCCGAAACGCTTGCTAAGGTTCTTGAGAACAACATCAGCCATGTTCAACCTCCGAATAGAGTGCCGAAGCAACGGCGCGACCCGACTTGCAGTCGAACAGCGAGAGCTTGGCTGGATTGAACTCAAGACCGACCGCCTCGCCGATGCGGAAGTTGCGATTTGCGGGAACGCGGGCTTTGATAACCCCGCTCGATGTCTCGATTGCCACGACCTGATTGGTTCCGAGATATTCGCTGCCGTAGACCGCTCCCCGCAACGGCGAGGTATCGCTGAAGCGGATATGTTCCGGCCTGACGCCAAGCGCCAATTCGGTTTCGGCCAGGTCCTGGTGCACCATCGGTACGCTGACGTCGACGCCTTCAAGCAAGACTGATAGCGCCCCCCTCTGGAGGCCGGAGATGAAGCGCATGAAATTCATCGGCGGCGACCCGATGAAATCCGCGACATACATGGTGGCCGGCTTGCTGTAGATTTCCTGCGGCGTGCCGAATTGCTCGATGACACCATGGTTCATGACAGCGATCTTGTCGGCCATTGCCATGGCCTCGTGCTGATCGTGCGTCACGTAGACCGTCGTTGCGTGGATGCGATTATGCAGTTCGCGCAGCTCGTGGACCATCACTTCGCGGAATTCTGCGTCGAGCGTGCCAAGGGGCTCATCCATCAGGAAGCACTTCGGGCGGCGCACGATCGCGCGGCCGAGAGCCACGCGTTGGCGATCGCCGCCGGCAAGTCCGGAGACGGACCGGTTCAGGATATGACCGATCTGCAGCAGTCGCGCGGTTTCCTCGACACGCTTTCGGATCTCCGCCTTCGGCATCCCTTGCGAGAGGAGCGGAAAACCGATGTTCTTGCGCACGTTCATATGGGGATAGAGAGCAAAAAGCTGGAAGACGAAGGCAATGTCGCGGGCGCTGGCGCGGTTGAAGGTGACGTCTTCGCCGTCGAGGTAAATCTTGCCGCTGGTCGGCAGCTCAAGTCCGGCGATCATTCGAAGCGTCGTCGTCTTGCCACAGCCGGAGGGGCCCAGCAGCGCCAGGAACTCGCCGTCACGGATGGTGAAGCTCGAATCCTCGACCGCGACGAAGCTGCCGAATTGCTTGCGGAGGTTTTCTACCCTGATGTCTGCCATGGCTCACTCCGGAAACTTCGAGACGATGATGAACATGGCCGTGCCGGCAAGCAGCGTCACCAGCGAGTAGGTGTAGAGTACCAGCAGGAATGGCTGGAACAGCATGAGGAAGCCGATCGCAATCAGAGTGGTCGCGATGTTCTCCATCGGGCCGCGGCGCAGGAAGAAGGGGCGCTTCGGACGGGATGGCCGCGGTGTTTCAACGAGATGCGTCATTTGCGGACCGCTCCGAAGGTGATGCCGCGCAAGAGCTGCTTGCGCAGGAGAATGGTGAAGACGAGGATCGGGATCAGGAAGATCGTCGTTCCCGCAGCGACGGCTGGCCAGTCCTGACCGCCTTCGCCGATGATCGTTGGAATGAAGGGGGGCGCCGTCTGGGCTTCACCCGAAGTCAGCAATGCTGCGAAGGCATATTCGTTCCAGGCAAAGATCAGGCAGAAGATCGCGGTGGCCGCGATCCCGGTCGTCGCCTGTGGCAGGACGACTTTCCAGAAGGCCTGCAGCCGGGTGTAGCCATCGATCATCGCCGCCTCCTCGTATTCCCGCGGGATCTCGTCGATGAAACCCTTGAGCAGCCAGACCGCAAGCGAGACATTGACTGCGGTGTAAAGCAGAATCATGCCGAGTGCCGTATCGGAAAGACCAAGCTCGCGGTACATGAGATAAATCGGGATGGCGACCGCGATGGGCGGCATCATGCGCGTCGACAGGATAAAGAACAAAAGATCGTCGGCAAGCGGCACCCTGAAGCGGGAGAAGCCGTAGGCGGCCAGCGTTCCCAGCGAGACGGCCAGGAACGTCGAGCCGAAGGCAATCACCAGGGAATTCGCAAAGCGCGGCAGGAAATTCGAGGGGCCTGCAATCACCATGTTCCGCTTGCGGGTCACCTCGTCACAGGTGCCGGTCGGTGCCGGCAGGGAGGCGATATATTCCGGCGTCTGCCGCGTTCTGGTCGTCAGAAGGTTGCAATAACCTTCAAGCGTCGGCGTGAAGACGACCTTCGGAGGATAGCTGATGGAATCCGGTGGGGACTTGATGCTGGTCAGGAAGATCCAGGCGAGCGGGATCAGGGTGATCAAAGCGTAGAGGATCACGATGGCGCCGGCGATGCGCTTGCTGGTCGGGCTCGGCTCGACGACCGAGTGGGCTGAGGTGACGGAGCTCATCGTTGCTTCACCTTGTTGAGCGCTTTGACGTAAATGTTCGCGAGGCCGAACACGGCAACGAAGAGGACGATGGCAAAGGCCGATGCCCTTCCGGTAGCCCAGCTCTCAAAGGCGGCACGTTTCAGGGTGATGGAGGCGACCTCGGTGATCGAACCCGGACCGCCTCCCGTCAGCAGCGTGACCATGTCGAACATCTTGAAATTCTCGATGCCGCGGAACAGCACGGCGAGCATGATGAACGGCAGCGCCATCGGCACGGTGATCGACCAGAATTGCCGCCATGCGGAGGCGCGGTCGACCTCCGCGGCCTCATAGATGTAGTCGGGGATGGAGCGCAAACCCGCCAGGCAGATCAGCATGACGTACGGCGTCCACATCCAGGTATCGACGATGATGATCGCCCAGGGCGCCAGCGAGACGTTGCCGAGCATCTGGATGTCGGCGGTCGGGATGCCGGTGACGAGGGAAACGGCGTAGGCGAAGAGACCGATCTGCGGTTCATAAAGGAAGCGCCAGAAGTTGCCGACGACGGCCGGAGACAGCATCATCGGGATCAGGATCAGTGTCGTCCAGAACGCGTGGCCGCGAAACTTCCGGTCGATAAGATAAGCGAGCGTAAAGCCGATCACCGTCTGCAGCAGGATCGTCCAGAACACGAAATGAGCTGTCGCCTGCATGGCCTGCCAGATATCAGGGTCGGTCAGAACGCGCTCGTAGTTGCTCAATCCGACGTTCTGGACCGGCGCATTTGGGCGGTTGGCGCGATAGTTCGTGAATGAGAGATAAATCGCCCAGATGAGCGGGAAGATGTTGATGGCAAGAAGAAGGGTGATGGTCGGGGCGATAAACAGCCAGGCGATCGCTCGATCCGACAGACCGCGGACACGGTGAGCGACCGATGTGGGCGTCGCTCTTGCGGTTGCGTCCGCTGCCTTTTCGACCATAGAGGAAGAGGAAATGTTCAAGATATCACCTGGTCTTTGCGTGTGCGACACGTGGCGGCCCGGTAGTCTTGGCGATCCGGGCCGCCATTCCGGCAAGGATGCTGCGCCTCCAGTCGGGCACTAGATCTTGCCGTCGTCCTTGAAGACCTCGGTCCAATCCTTCACAAGGCCATCGAGCGCCTCCTGCGCCGTGCCGTTGCCGGCCACGACATAGTTATGGACACGCTTCTGCATATCCTGGAGAAGGATTGCGTAGCTCGGCTCGGCCCAGAAATCCTTCACGATCGCCATCGAGTCCAGGAATGCCTGGGCATAGGGCTGGCTGGAAGCAAAGTCCGGAGCGTTCACGACCGATTTCAGGCAGGAATAGCCTCCGAGTTGCCACCATTTGGCCTGGACCTCAGGTTGGGCGAACCACTTGATGTACTGAAGAGCGGCGTCCTTCTTGTCGGAATAGGAGACGACCGAGATTCCCTGTCCGCCAAGCTGCGCGAAGTGCTTCTTTTCAGCCGGATTGGGGAAGAAACCGATCCTGTCGCCGCCGACCTTCTCGTCCTTGTGGAGGCCCGGCCAGGTGAAGGCAAAGTTCATCTGCATCGCGACCTGGCCGGATTTGAAGGCGTCCGCGGACTCCACCATGTAAACGTTGGAGCTGCCGGGCGGCGTGCAGCAATCATAGAGTGCCTTATAGAATTCCAGACCCTTCACTGCATCGGGTGAATTGACGAAGCCATCCATTTCATAGGGCTTGTCAGGGTTGTCGTACTGGAAGCCCCAGTTGTAGAGGACGTTCGTCACGCCCATCGTGATGCCTTCAGAGCCGCGCTCGGTGTAGATCGAAGCGCCATAGACGGTCTTGCCGTCGATCTGGCGCTTTTGGAAGAATTCGGCAATCTGCTTCAGCTCGTCGTAGGTCTTGGGGGCCGCGAGTTCCCGACCGTACTTCTCCTTGAATTCCTTCTGCAGTTCCGGCCGCTCGAACCAATCCTTCCGATAGGTCCAGCCAACCACGTCGCCCATGGCAGGCAGCGCCCAGTAGTTCGGCGTATTCTTCGGCCATTCGGAATAGCCAACGACCGTCGCCGGCACGAAGTCATCCATCTTGATGCCTTCCTTGTCGAAGAAGTCGTTGAGTTTGACGTAGTGGCCGTTTTCCGCCGATCCGCCGATCCACTGGCTGTCGCCGATGATCAGATCGCAGAGCTTTCCGTGTGAATTCAACTCGTTGAGGAAACGATCCGCGTAGCTCGTCCACGGGACAAACTCGAATTTCATCTCCGTACCGGTCTTGGCGGTGAAGTCTTTCGACAGCTCGACGAGTGCGTTTGCAGGATCCCAGGCGGCCCAGCACAGCGTTAATTGATCGGCTTTTGCAATAGTGGGCAACGCCAGCGACATGGTAGACGCCGAGGCCAGCCCGAGAAGGGCTTTCAATGTTTTCTGCATGAGTTCCTCCCAGAACCAAAGGCCGGCTCCCCGCCGACACGCAAGTCCACCAATGTCAGAGAATGCCTACATGAAGTCCTCAACTTTCATGTTTAGCAATATGTTTAGTGATAGACATTTTTATAAACATTGCAAGCGACAATCGTTGCTGCGCTGCACATGATGAAAGGACGTACCGCGCTCCCTGTTTAATATCGATGCAGGGATACCCCCGGCCCGTTCGCGTGCGCCAGCCGAGAGGCTCGCTCAATGGCTGATCATCCATGGCCGTCCCGAAGGGAAGGTCTTGGCGCCGTCGGCGCGATAGACCGCCTTCGATTTGGCCTTGCCACTACAGCAACCGCATCCGGGGGCGTGACCGAGGCTTTTCGAGGTCTTGGGCTCGTGCGCCGCCTTCTCGTTGGTCTGATGCGCCACCCGTGCGCCCGTTTCCATCGTGGCGAAGAAGGGCGCGGTGAAGAAGGCGCGCGGTGCCGGCGTGCCGCAGGTCGGGCAGTCGCAAGGTTCGGCCGAGCGCGCCATAGGGCGCAATTCGGTGAAGGGGCCGCAGGCGTCGCAGGAATAGTCGTAATAGGGCATGGCTGGCTCCGGGTCGTCGAGATGCGCAAATCAGGGCGGCGGCATCGCCGCCCCGATTGCCTCGTATGATCAAAGATCGGGGGTGAGCGGCACGTCGGCCTTGCCGTCAAGGAATATCTTCGGACCGTCGGCGCCGGGCTTCATGTCGAATTCGAAGATGTCGAGCGGCAGCCACAGCGTCGCGCAGGCGTTCGGGATGTCGACGACGCCGGATATATGGCCCTGGACCGGCGCCGTGCCGAGGATGGCATAGGCCTGCGCGCGGGTGTAGCCGAACTTGGTCATGTATTCGATGGCGTTGAGGCAGGCCTGGCGGTAGGCAATGTGCACGTCGAGATAATGCTGCTTGCCGCCCTCGTCGACCGAGATGCCCTCGAAGATCAGGTAATCGTCGTATTTCGGCGTGATCGGCGAGGGTCGGAAGATCGGGTTCTTGATCCCGTATTTGGCCATGCCGCCCTTGATCAGCGACACCTTGATATGCAGCCAGCCCGCCATCTCGATGGCGCCGCAGAAGGTGATCTCGCCGTCGCCCTGGCTGAAATGCAGGTCGCCCATGGAAAGGCCGGCGCCGTCGACATAGACCGGGAAATAGATCTTCGAGCCGCGCGACAGGTCCTTGATGTCGCAATTGCCGCCATGCTCGCGCGGCGGGACCGTACGGGCGCCCTCGGCGGCCGCCCTGTCGCGGGCCTCGCCCTTGAGAGCGCCCATATGCGCGGTCGGGCCGCCGTCCGGCAGGGTGGCAAGCGCCGGTATGCGTGTGGGATCGGTGTCGAACAGCGCCTTTTCGCGGCTGTTCCACAGGTCCAGCATTTTGCGGTCCGGCAGGCAGCCGATCAGGCCGGGATGGATGAGGCCTGCATATTTGACGCCCGGCACGTGGCGCGAGGAGGTGAACATGCCGTGGAAGTCCCAGATCGACTTCTGCGCTTCCGGGAAATGCTCGGTCAGGAAGCCGCCGCCGTTCTTCTTGGAGAAGAAGCCGTTGAAACCCCACAGGCTGTTGTCGAAGGCGCCGATGTCGAGGATGTCGACCACCAAGAGGTCGCCGGGCTCGGCACCCTTCACGCCGATCGGGCCGGACAGGAAGTGGACCTGCGAGAGATCGACGTCGCGCACGTCGGAAGCATCGTCGTCGTTCTTGATCTGGCCGCCGGTCCAGTCATAGGTCTCGACCCGGAAGTCGTCGCCGGGTTCGACCCAGCAGGCCATCGGAATATCGGGATGCCAGCGATTGTGAATCTTCTCGTTGCTGTAGGCGGATTCGCTTAAGTCCACCTTGATGAGGGTATCGGGCATGCCGTTGTCCTTCCTTGCTTCGTGAATATATCGGGTGGCGGAATGTGGTCAGACGGAAAGGAAGGCGGAGACCTTCTCCTCGTCGATGCCGGCGCGCGGAGACTCGTGGACGATCTGGCCCTTTTCGATGACGAGCACCCGGTCGGCCATGTCGAGGGCGAAGCTCAGCACCTGTTCGGAAACAAGGATCGAAAGGCCCATCTCGTCGCGGATGCGGCGGAGCGTGCGCGCCATCTCCTTGATGATCGACGGCTGGATGCCTTCCGTCGGTTCGTCGAGGATCAGCACTTTCGGCCGGGAGGCGAGCGCCCGGGCGATCGCCAGCTGCTGCTGCTGGCCGCCGGAGAGGTTGCCGCCGCGCCGCCCCTTCATTTCCAGCAGCACCGGAAACAGTTCGTAGATTTGGTCCGGCACGGTGGTTTCACCCGTCACGGTGAGACCGGTCTCGATATTCTCCCTGACGGTCATGGCCGAGAAGATCATGCGACCCTGCGGCACATAGGCGAGGCCCGCGCCGACGCGCTGGTAGCTTTCGAGTGTCTCGATCGGCCGGTCGGCGATGCGGATCACGCCTCGGCTGGACGGCACGATGCCGATCAGCGACTTCATCAGCGTGGTCTTGCCCATGCCGTTGCGGCCCATGATGGCGACGATTTCGCCGGGCGCGATGGTGAGGTCGAGGCCATGGATGACCTCGCTCTGGCCATAGGCGACGTGAAGGTTTTCGACTGCGAGCATGGCGTCCTCCTAATGGCCGAGATAGACTTCAACGACCTTCGGGTCGTTCTTGACGCGCTCCATCGACCCCTCCGAGAGCACCCGTCCCTGGTGCAGCACCGTGACCCGGTGGGCGATGTCCTCGACGAATTTCATGTCGTGCTCGATGACGATCACGGACTGGTTGCGGATGATGGTGTTCAGGAGTTCCGCAGTCTTCCTGCGCTCGGCGATGCTCATGCCGGCGACCGGCTCGTCCAGCATCAAGAGCTTGGGGCTCTGGATCAGAAGCATGCCGATCTCCAGCCATTGCTTCTGCCCGTGACTGAGGATCGCCGCCTCGGTGTTCAGGTGGTCCTTGAGGAAGATCATCTCGGCGATCTCCTCAACGCGGTCGCGTACCTCGGCGTCGCGGCGGAAGAACAGCGCGCCGAACACGTTGCGGCCCCGCGGGAAGGAGAGTTCGAGGTTCTCGAACACCGTCAGGTCCTCGTAGATCGACGGGTTCTGGAATTTGCGGCCGACGCCTGCATGCACAATCTCGTGCTCCCGCATGCCGGTCAGTTCCTGGCCCCTGAAGCGGATCGAGCCCTCGGTCGGTCTGGTGCGGCCGCAGATCAGATCAAGCACGGTGGTCTTGCCGGCGCCGTTCGGGCCGATGATCACGCGGATCTCGTTCTCATCGACATAGAAGGAAAGGTCGTTGACCGCCTTGAAGCCGTCGAAGGAAACGGTGAGGCTTTCGACACTCAGGAGGAAGTCGGCAGGTGCATACGGGTCCATCGCCTTGGCCTTTCACTTCGAGGAGGATGGCGCAGCCGCGGCGCCGGGGCGCAGCAGCGCCACGCTCCGGGTGAATTTCAACAGCGCCGGCTCGACATGCTCGCGGATGACCCCGGCAAGGCCGAAGGGGAAGGCCATGACCACGGCGATGAACAGCCCGCCCATGGCAAACAGCCAGAGTTCGGGGAAGCTCTCGGAAAACGAGGTCTTGGCGAAGTTGACGAGCAGCGCGCCGTAGACCGCGCCGAACAGCGACAGGCGCCCGCCGACCGCGCAGAAGATCACCATTTCGATTGACGGCACGATCCCGACGAAGGAGGGCGACATGAAGCCCACCTGCAGGGTGAACATCGCCCCGCCGATAGCCGAGAAGGCCGCCGCCAGGCAGAAGACGAAGATCTTGAAGTTCGACACGTCGTAGCCGGAGAAGCGCACGCGGTCCTCGCGATCGCGCATCGCAACCAGCAACCGACCGAATTTCGACACGCGGACGAACTGGGCGAGAACCAGGCAGCCGATCAACAGTACCGCATTGACGAAATAGAGCACGAATTTGGCGTCGTCGGTTCGGATGTCCCAGCCAAGCAGCGTGCGCAGGTCGGTGATGCCGTTGACGCCGCCGGTATAGCCCTGCTGACCGATGATCAGGATGGTGAGGATGGCGGCCACCGCCTGGGTGATGATGGCGAAATAGACGCCGCCGACCCGCCGCTTAAAC
>Ga0065721_10005170_pt1 | contig 15761 bp, 13 predicted proteins | sample Mesricmetagenome_FD_59108 | JGI IMG/M metagenome (GOLD analysis project Ga0065721, IMG submission 59108) | Mesophilic microbial community from rice straw/compost enrichment Sample: eDNA_1 v2 (version 2) | ecosystem: Engineered > Solid waste > Grass > Composting > Bioreactor | place: USA: Davis... | reverse complement strand
AAGGCGGCGTTGACGGTTACGGCTTCTCCCGGTTTGTGGGAGAAGTGTAGTTGATAATGATCTTGTTTGTAATCATCAACCTGGTTTTCGTACATGTACGGATTGAACGTTCGGTTGTTCGAACGCAGGAGGTTTTCAGTTTGCTCCTCGTTCCAGCCTTCGTTCATCGCGGTGATGAGCATCGCGTCGTGGTCGTTCCTGAGTTTCGATTCAGGAACACCGTACCAACTTTGATAGGTTCGCTCTTTCCCTCCAAACAGAATCGCCTTCAGGATCGTCTTCTCTCCATAGTAGCCTCCTGAGAAGTAGTACGACTGAAGATCGCTAAAAGCCCGATCGATGAATCCGTCGGAAGCGATTCTTGACAGGCGCCCGTCGATTGCGAACCGGTTATTGAGAAGACCAGTACCAAAATTGAAGGTGTGTTTTCTCGTGTTGAACGAACCGAACGCGTTACTCACCTCGGCGTACGGGTCATCTCTTCTGACATTCGTTTGCAGGTTGATGGTTGCACCGAAAGCGCCGGCTCCATTCGTTGATGTTCCTACGCCGCGTTGAATTTGAATACTTTCCGCTGACGATGCGATGTCCGGGATATCCACCCAGAATGTCCCCGAAGATTCGGCATCGTTGTATGGGATACCGTTAATGGTCACGTTTATTCTTGTCGGATCGCTTCCGCGAATACGGATTCCGGTATATCCAATTCCGGTACCGGCATCCGACGTGGTGACAACGGATGGTGTCCAGTTGAGAATGAACGGGACGTCCTGTCCGAAATTTTGATTCTCAATCTCTTCACGACGGATAGTGCTGTGCGTTGTGGGTGTCTTCCCGGTAGCACGCGTGGCTCTTACAACGACTGCGTCGGTGAGGATCGCCGTTGGATCGAGGCGTACTTCTACCGTTGTGTTTCCATCGACGGAAACAGACTGCTCGTGCGTTTGATAACCCACGTACGTCACCACGAGTACAACGTCCCCACTAGTGTTTTCGAGCCTGAAGCGCCCAAGTGCATCGGTGATCGTGTAACGTCCGGATGCTTTTTCCTGGACAGTGGCGTGTACTAATGGCTCATTTGAATTCGCATCGCGGACTACTCCGGTGATGACGTGTTGCGCGAGTGCGCATGTTGTCAATAACCAAAAGGCTACTGAGCAAACAACAAACTTTAACATGATTGATAAATTGGTTTAAACCTGCAGCATACAGGGGAATACGCTGCGTACGTTTAACCGACCTGCCGGAGGCGTACAATTATGCTTTTCGTCTTCTTTAGCAGTCTTGTCGATCGATTCAAGACCGTTCGGAACACTCGAAAGCAGGATTTGCTAACGGCAGGTTTGCCTTTTCCCTTCGGCCGCATTACCGGCATCAGGTTCAATGGGTATAATCTCAGCCCGTTATTTTTAGGCACCCCTTCTCCTCGAAACGTGAGGATGCGCAAATTTAACATTAAAAAGGGGAATGTCGTTACCTCGGAATCAAATTCATCAGTTACGCTCAGAATCACGCGTCGTTTGACGCGTTGCTCACCCTGTTGGCGTCAAAATATTAGGAGAAGTTCTCGGTCGGTTGGGAGGAGAAACTTAGTTTTGGAGCATGTACAATGTTGAAGTTGCAGGTCAGACGTTTGAAATTCAAACGAACGGCGAAGGATTTGTCGTCAATGGAGATCCTGTAACGCTCGACATTTCGATGATACAGGATGGATACTATCATGTGCTGCATGGCACAAAGAGTTTTCGTGCCGAAGTGGTTGAAGTAGATCGGACGAAAAAAAGACTAGCGATCAAAGTGAATGGCCGGTTGTATCCTGTGATTGTGAAAGACCGATTCGACGTGTTGCTTGACAAGATGGGAATGAATTCGAATGCGGGCACACGAGTAAACAATATTAAAGCTCCAATGCCCGGGCTCATCGTTGCCCTTTCAGTTAAGGATGGAGATGAGGTGAAGGCTGGCGACACACTTTTAGTGCTTGAAGCGATGAAAATGGAGAATGTCATTAAGGCTCCGGGTGACGCTGTCGTGAAGTCAGTGAAGGTCAAGATGGGTGAAGGGGTGGAAAAAAATCAGGTATTGATTGAATTTGGGCCCGTCTGAAATTATTAACTCCCTATATTTGCACGGTCTGTAAACTGGAAGTCCGAATGCAAAACGAGACGGAAATTGGTGTAAATCAAGAAGATGCCCCTAAAAAGACTATGATCAGGTACAAGCGGATTCTGCTTAAACTAAGTGGCGAGTCATTACAGGGGTCGTCCAAAAACACCAATATCAGTCCGGACATGCTGGAACAGTATTGTGATGACATCAAGATCGTTGCCGAGCAGGGCGTAGAAATCGCGATTGTAATCGGTGGCGGCAATATTTTCCGCGGAGGACAGGCTGAGGCGCTTGGTATTGACCGTGTTCAGGGTGACTACATGGGCATGTTGGCGACGGTCATTAATGGGATGGCCCTGCAAAGTGCACTTGAGCGCCACGGACTCTATACACGATTGATGTCGGGGATAAAAATGGAGCAGGTCTGTGAACCCTTCATTCGTCGCCGGGCAATCCGTCACCTTGAAAAAGGTCGCATCGTAATATTCGGAGCCGGCATAGGCAATCCTTATTTTACTACCGACTCGACTGCCAGTTTGAGAGCGATTGAAACGCAATGCGATGTAGTACTCAAGGGTACACGCGTGGACGGCGTTTACACGGCCGATCCTGAAAAAGTCAAGGATGCAAAGCGCTACGATCACTTATCTTTCCAGGAGGCCTACGAGAAGAATCTCAACATCATGGACATGACGGCCTTTACCCTTTGCATGGAGAATAAATTGCCCATCATCGTGTTCGACATGAACAAGAAAGGCAATCTTCTCAAGGTAGTAAAGGGTGAAAAAGCCGGAACACTGATCAGTTAGGTCTTGAACTGATATCACCTGCATAATACGTGCAAGCATTTCAATAGTACTCAATCATTCATGTTATGGACGAGCTCGAACTATATCTCGAAGAAGCCAAAGACCTGATGACAAAATCGCTCAATCATCTTGCTGCGGAACTCGCCAAGATCAGGGCTGGCAAAGCTAATCCGGCTATGCTCGATGGAATCATGGTCTCTTATTATGGTGCGATGACTCCGTTGAATCAGGTCGCTTCCATGACCACCCCGGATGCCCGTACCATATTCATCAAACCTTGGGAAAAGGGACTTATTGGTGAAATCGAAAAATCCATCCTTAACGCGAACCTTGGGTTGAATCCTCAGAACGATGGTCAGCAGGTAATCATTAACATTCCCATGCTCACCGAGGAAAGGAGAAAACAGCTTGTCAAACAAGTCGGCCAGGAATGTGAGCACAGCCGTGTCAGCATCCGGAGTATACGGAAAGAGACCAATGAGCACCTGAAGAAAGTAAAGGGAGTTTCTGAAGACGATGTAAAACGCGCGGAAGAAAAAGTTCAGAAGCTGACGGACGAGTTTATCGCCAAGATCGACGCCCAAATGAAGAAGAAGGAAGCGGAGATCATGACCGTTTAGTCCAATTCCCCGTTATTATTAGAAAATGAGAGGTGGGAACCCCACCATCTTCCCATCGAAGTCCTTCTTTAGCCATTTGGTCCCCGGCGTTTAGAATAGCCGGCGGTCCCTTTGCAAAGGGCATAATTTTAGATTCTTTCTTATTTTCGGGAAATCCCAAGGATCATGCAGTTCCGCACCTTTGCCGATGATGTTTCCCGCACCGCCCGTCGGGTGGTGAAGATCATCGTTGCCCTGGTAATCCTCGGCGCCATTGTTTTTCTCAGCGTGATTTACTGGGGTGTTTACGACGAAGGTGTGAGGGCAGGGACTGTGCTGAGGATAAGCAAGAAGGGGATGTTATTCAAGACGTATGAAGGGCAATTGAACGTGCAGACATTCGGAGCGATCAAGGGAGCCGCCAGTCCGATCATGGAGGCATTTGATTTTTCCGTTGTTGCAGCAGATGATCAGGTGGTCAAGGACCTCCAGGAGGTTGCGCTAAGCGGAGAGAGGGTAAATCTCCATTACGTCCAACGATATGCAGTCTTCCCCTGGCGGGGGGATACAAAATATTTTATCACACGGGTCGAGCGCCTGCCTCAATAAATAGCGAAGGGCCACCGTGATCGAGAAAACGGCAAACTATCAATACATGACTAAATTCACTTCGGAGGTCGAGGCGGCGAACGCGCTTGCTACTTCTTATCAGAATCTGAGAGCAGAAATTTCCAAAGTAGTTATCGGGCAGGAAGAAGTAATACGACAAGTGCTTATTGCGATCTTTTGTCAAGGACACTCACTTCTGGTTGGAGTTCCCGGACTCGCAAAAACACTCTTGGTGCAGACAATCGCCACGGCCCTTGATCTGCAGTTTAAGCGCATCCAGTTTACGCCAGACCTCATGCCGTCCGACATCGTCGGAGCGGAAACGATGGACAAAGAACGCAACTTCAAGTTTGTCAAGGGGCCGGTGTTTGCCAACATCGTTCTTGCCGACGAGATCAACCGAACTCCACCGAAGACGCAGGCAGCATTACTCGAATCCATGCAGGAGTACGCTGTCACTATTGCAGGGGTGCGCTATGAACTTCCGCGACCATTCTTTGTGCTCGCCACGCAGAACCCAATCGAACAGGAAGGAACGTATCCATTGCCTGAGGCACAGCTCGACCGTTTCATGTTTAATATTCTTCTCACGTACCCATCATTCCGCGAAGAGGTAGAAGTTGTCAAGGCAACTACCACCGACGACGTCCGATCTGTGAACAAAGTTTTGACAGGCGATGATATCGCAGCGTTTCAACACCTCGTGCGCAGAGTTCCCGTTCCAGATAATGTAATTGAGTACGCAGTTGCGCTCGCGAACAAGACAAGACCAGGAGTATCAGGGGATTCATCCGTTGCGAATGAATATCTCGAATGGGGTGCAGGACCTCGCGCATCACAGTACCTCGTCCTTGGTGCGAAATGCAACGCCCTTCTCAATGGAAAGTACTCACCCGACATCGAGGATGTTCAAGCCATCGCAAAACCCGTGTTGCGGCATCGTATTGTCAGGAATTTCAAGGCCGAAGCAGAAGGCATTAGTGTGGATGAACTCATTTCAAGGCTCGCGTAGCACGCTTGAAATGAGTTCGTCCACGGACCACGGACCACGGTCCACCATCGGTCCACGGTTTATTGGTCCACAGTAATCCCTCACCATAGCTTAGTCGCTATTCCATAGACGGCAAAACCATGGACTGCGTGTGGACCGCGGACTACTCAACTATCTCGTCCGTGATTGTAAGCGTTGTCCCATTCAAGGAAGTGTAATATCTTCTCAACGGTCTCCATGCGGGACCGCCAGTAGGGAGGCCGGTAGCGAAGTCGAAGCTTGACGAACAGCACGAGCAGAAGAGAAAGAGGTGGGATGCGTGTATGTCGACCGTTGCGCAGGCGCTGTTAGGTTGGAATGAACAGTTTCGTTCGTAAGCAATATAGTTGCTATTGTTTTGACGATACACAATAATACCTCTCACACCTGCATCGTCGATCGTCAGAATTCCTCCGTCCGACTTCAAGGCTACATATTCAGGTAAGTTCAGATTGAGGTAAAGGACGTCAAAAGGTTGCCAGGGAATCGGGTCATCCGTGATGTCGGAGTCGCAACGCACCAGGGTCACAAGAGCTATAGCGCAAATAAGGAGTCTCCGGATCATATTACCCTTCCGATCTTTAGTTCACGAAAATTCTTGAAATGAATTCAGCCGGTGGCTATACAACTCCTTCGCTCTGGAACTGTCGCAGGAAACGGATATCATTCTCAGAATACAGCCTCAAGTCATTAACCTGGTAACGAAGTTGAGTTACCCGTTCAATGCCCATGCCAAATGCAAAGCCTGTAAATTCTTCAGGGTCGATGCCACAGTTTTTCAATACGTTTGGATGAACCATACCTGCGCCGGCGATCTCCACCCATCCGCTTCGCTTACACACGACGCATCCATCACCTTTGCAGATAAGGCAGGTCACATCGATTTCGGCACTCGGTTCAGTGAACGGAAAGAATGACGGGCGCAGACGTAGCTTGATGTCTTTGCCATACATCTCTTTGGCGAAATGAAACAACGTCTGTTTCAGATCGGCGAAGCTTACATTTCTATCGACGTACAAACCTTCCACCTGATGAAAGAAACAATGAGCTCGCGCGGAAATTGCTTCGTTGCGATAGACCCGTCCGGGCATAATCGCCCGAATAGGAGGCTTTTGGTTCTCCATCAACCGGATCTGGACGTTGGATGTATGTGTCCTTAACAATACATCGCCCTTTTCACCATTCGACTTCTCAATGAAGAATGTGTCCTGCATTTCGCGCGCGGGGTGGTTCGGCGGGAAGTTCAATGCTGAGAAATTGTGCCAGTCGTCTTCGATCTCAGGGCCGTCCGCCACATTGAAGCCAAGTCGCTCAAAGATCTCGATGATCCTGTATTTTGTGAGGGTAAGAGGATGCAGGTTGCCAATCTTATTGGGGATTGGAGGAAGCGTCAGGTCAATGGTCCCTTCTTCGCTGCTCTCGGATTCCAATGCTTTCGAAACGTCTGCGAACTTCGCTTCGGCGGTTCTTTTCAAATCGTTCAGAACTTTGCCTACCTGTTTTTTGGTGTCAGGTGGAAGCTTTTTTAGCTCGTCAAACAGTTCGGCAATCGTGCCTTTCTTGCTTATATATTTGAGGCGGAACGTCTCAAGGCCCTGCCGGTTTTCGACGACAAAATCCTTTACCTCCTTTAATATCGCTTCAATGCGTTCTTGCATAATCTCGGGATGAGGGACAAAAATAGGGAATTTACCCTAATGCCCGGAACGGGATTAAGACCTGCATTCCGCTAATTTTCAGTTACCGCTCCATTCTGATGAGTGCGCGGCGAAGCAAAAGGCAGAGGGTCAGACAGATTCCGACGACGAGCGCCAGGAGTAGGAATTGATTCCCATGGCGGAGGAGGATCGCCATTGTAATCATAGCTATATGGACCAGGGCCAGAATGTACACGGCTCTCTTGTGCGTGAAGCCCAACTTGACCAACCCATGGTGGATGTGCCGCTGGTCGGCGGTGAAGGGGGAAATTCCAAGGGATAGTCTCACAATAATTATTCTCGTCGTGTCCACCAACGGTATAATCATCGCACATAGGGCGGCAAGTATTGAGCTGTTGAATTTGATCGGGTCCGTTGGACTTAATGTGTGGTTCGAATTCACAAATTGGATTGTGATAATGGACAGGAGCGTACCGATCACTAGCGAGCCGGTGTCTCCCATGAAGATGTTGGATGGTTCCCAGTTCTGAAAGAGGAACGCGAGAATCCCCCCGGCAAGCGAAAGGCATATCAGTGCGAATGAATATTGTTCCGCCATAAGGAACCAACTTCCAAAGAAGAGGCAAGCGATCACGGAGAATGCCGCGGCGAGTCCGTCAATCCCATCGATCAGGTTCAGTGAGTTCGTGATCACCACGACGACAAACGCAGTGACACAGTAACTCAGGACTGTCGAAAACTCATAGTCAGGCAGGAAGTCGTAAAATGAAGTGATTCGTATTTGGAGGATAGCAAAAATGAGGGATGCAGTCACCCATTGGGCGAGGAGTTTTGCATTTGGCTTGAGGTGGAACAGGTCGTCAAGGAGCCCTATGATAAAAGGGATGATCAGGATTGGAAGGAGGAGGAATACCACCGATGAACCCGGATCAGGACTCCAGAGCAAACAACCGAGCGTGAACCCAAAGAAGATTGCTGCGCCGCCAAGCGATGGAGTGATCCTTGTGTGGATCCGTCGACTCCCCGGTTGTGCGCCTATATTTTTTTTTTAGAGAACTGGATGATAAAGGGCAGAAACGCGTATGAGGCGACGAAAGAACTTACGAATGCGAGTATAGGGGCCAGCATAGAACGATGTGACCCCTAAGTTAGAAATCCGTAGACAACTACCAAAGGGGGCGTTCTCAATAAGCCTGTTGATCGCCTTTGAGCAAGGTGACAGCGGTTGCCACGATAATCTTCAGATCGAGCATGAACGACCAATTCTCGATATAGAAGCGGTCGAGTCTCACCCGGCCCCGCATCAGAGGCTCAGCTTTTGTCTCGCCGCGGTAACCTTTGGCTTGAGCCAGTCCGGTTATGCCAGGTTTGATGTAGTGACGTGCCATGAACTTCTCGATGAGGCGAGAGTATTGTTCAGTGTGCTTGAGCATGTGCGGTCTCGGACCAACAATCGACATCGATCCAGCCAGCACGTTGAAGAACTGAGGAAATTCGTCGAGGCTAGTNTTGCGCAGGAATGATCCAACTCGTGTGATGCGACTGTCATTNCGGGTNGCCTGCTTCACATCAGCTTCATCGTTCACGTACATGGTGCGNAACTTGTAGCACCAAAACTCTTTGTTGTGTTTGCCGGTGCGCTTTTGCTTGAACAACACTGGTCCTCTCGAGTCAAGTTTTATCAACAGCGCAATGATCGGCATTGCCCAGGACAAGAAGAAAATGATGACGAGGAGAGAGAAGAGAATATCGAATCCTCTCTTGATAACTTGATTCGTCCTTTCATCCAACGGAATTGCAGCGATGTTCAACACAGGAATGCCGTCATACCGTTGAAGGCTGATGCCTCTTTGGAAGAAGCCGCGATAGTCTGAGATCAGCTTTACCTTCACAAGGTTTGACAAGCCATAGTCAACGAGATACTTGACTTTGTTTCCCGGAAGATGTGGGAGACAGCAATAGATTTCGTGTACTGAATTTTTTTCGCAGAACTCTTCCAACTCCCTTAGGGAGAGTACTTCCTCGTTGCTTGGGTTCTCGTCAAAGTAGGCAAGAAACCTATAACCGTATTCCGGGTGCAACCTGAAGAACTTCCGCATCTCAATGGCGAGGTCTCCATAGCCAACGACAATGACATTCCTGAAATTCAGTTTCTTGTTAACAAATACTCGGTTAGCATAGAAATAGAACAAGCGCCAGACGAACAGTAGCGATACCGATAACAACACGATCAATCCCAGCTCACGACCCGCTATCTCGACCCCCGTCAGAAAAGAAACGGAAGCAAATGATAGGAAGTAGACCACTATGAATGTGAAGTGGATCCTTAAGATCTTGATGAAGCGCGAAACACGTGAAAACTTGTACGGATTGAGTACGAGCGCCAAAAACACCCAAAGTGAGTTGGCAATTGTAAGAACAGATATCAATTCCTCAGTACTGCTCGCCACCGGACCGCGGTAAGCGAACAAGAGAACCAAGTTGATCAGACTTAGATCGCCTAAGAGGAAAATCAGGCGAAGATACACAGAGGGGGATTTTTTCATTTTGCAGAATCAAAAAGTTCGTTTTTAACACTTGCTGGTCCCTAGGACCCCCGCAATCGTCAGACACAACAATTATGCAAAAAGTTGGAACGGTGATCGAAGCAGGATCACCAAGTGAACCGGCCTAACATATGTTAGCGGCAATATTGTGCATTGCACATTCGGAATAAAACGTATTACACCCTTAAGTGTTGCAACCGGTTTCGATAAAGTTGCTTTTTATTCGGTGTGATATGGAACTCTAACCGAGATTCAACTTCATCAAGCGACGAATGAGTGACTTTCTCGATAATCGTATAAAAAATATTTTTTAGAAATATCCAGCTGAGGCAAGAGGACCAAGCTGTTGAGAGGCGCAAAAGTCGACGATTGTGGAAAAAATGCACCTCTATTCGTTGTTGCGGTATAGCTGCAAGGCAAGAAATGAATTCCAGAATGAATAGAAGATAATGCCTTGTTTACGTTCGAAAACGGATTCGGTCAGGAACGCCAGCGTGAGGAGTGTAATGAACAAGACGTACAAGTAGTCTTTATTTCTGATCGCTGCTCGTAGCGGGGCTATCAGGCAACCAAGTAGAACGATCAATCCGATAATTCCCAATCCGAGGCACGATTGGATAAATTGGTTGTGGGAGTTGTAGTGATAGTGTCGACCCCAGAAGTTAAGTTCTTCATAACACTCTTGCAATCGATCTTGAGTATCGCCAATGCCAACACCCAGGATGGGTGATTCGCTGATGTAGCGGAGGCTGCATTGCCACTTGACAAGACGTAAAGTCAAACCGTTTGCGTTATTTTCCTCAGGATCAAAATACCATTTGCTTTGCGCTATGGTCACGATTCGCTCACGAAGTGCGGGAGTCTTCATGATCACCCATGCGCCGAGCGAGCTTAGCAACACAAGGACAATGAAGAACGCAGGCAAGCGCCTGGTTTTGCGACTATAATACAGCCCACCTGCGAATAAGGTGATCAAGAGTGCCAGTGTAGCCGTTCTTGCACCCGTGAGGATGACAAAGCCAAAGAAGTATGCGATCAGCATGACCGCTGTCACCTGTAGCCAAACAGGCAAAGAGTATCTGATCAGAAAGCTGAGAACGATGGCAACAGCAAAACAGACATACAACGCATAGTATACGGGTTGAACTCTTGGAATGAGTGTCATCAGACTCTCGTGAAAGAAGTATTCACTCGTTCCTTCTGCGACAAATTTGTATCCGGCGTAAACAAGGCATGAAGCGGAGATTGCAAACGTCGATACGACAAATGCGAGCAGGACGTAATCTCTTCGCGTTCGTCCGGGTGTAGAGAATGATGATGCAATTACCAATGGGAATGCAAGAAGCATGATCTTCTTCTCCAAGTTCATGATTCCTTCCGAAATGTTCTCGGAGTAGATCAATGAAAGGACGTGGACTACATAGAAGGCAACAAACAGTAGGAATAGAGGTTGACTTCTTATCGCGTCGATCTTTCGTCGAAAGTCACCTTCGAATAGCCAGTTGGCGATCATGGCGATCATCGCCACATTCATCAGATTGGAATAAGGGGGTATGCTCGCCGCTAGTAATAATAGCGAGCCGTAATGAATGGTCTGATGGAATTGCGATCTCGCAATCATTTTGCCGTGTTAGCTGGCACGTCCGTAGATCTCATATAGGATCGCGGCGATGCGTTGTGCGGTCTTGCCATCCCAAAGTTCGGGTATCCCGCCCTTTTTCCATTTGTTCGCAAAGAGTTTATCCGTGATCTGCTTTAATTGCTTGATGTCGGGAACGAGTTCATTCGTTCCAACGGTGATGGTCTCCGGTCGCTCTGAATTTTTTCTGAGCGTTATGCACGGCACCTTCAACACGGTAGTCTCTTCCTGTATTCCACCCGAATCCGTGATGACGGCTTTAGAATTTTGGATGAGGTACATGAACTCCAAGTATCCCAGTGGCGAAGTCGTTCGAATGTTGTCGGGCAGACTTGCAAGTTTCTTGAGATTGCCGATCGTTCGAGGGTGAGTAGGGAAAATGATGGGCAGGCCGCGCGTAGCTTCTCCAATAGCTCTTAAAGTTTCTTCAAGCACAGATGCCTGATCGACATTACTCGGACGGTGGAGCGTAAGGAGAAAGTAGTTACCCTTGATCAGACCGTGTTCATTCCACAGCGAGGGCTGTTTGAATTCTCCCATTTTGGCATACAGCGTGTCGATCATTGTGTTACCCACGAAGTGGATGCGCGATTGGTCGATGCCGGCCTTGAGGAGATTTTCATTCGCATAATTCGAAGTCGTGAAGAAATGATCGGTTATTGCGTCGGTGACCATCCGATTGATCTCTTCAGGCATTGCAAGGTCAAATGACCGTATGCCAGCTTCCACGTGTACGAGTTGAGTATTGAGTTTCTTAGCAACAATGCTACAAGCCATTGTTGAATTGATGTCACCGACCACCAATACTACATCCGTTGGATTGGCGATAAGATCCTCTTCGAAACGGGTCATGATCGCAGCGGTTTGGCTCGCCTGTGACCCCGACCCGACTTCCAGATTGGCATCGGGGAGTGGAATATCGAGTTCGTGAAAGAACGTTTCACTAAGGCTTTTATCATAGTGTTGGCCAGTGTGAACGAGCCTGAACTTTACAGGCAGTCCCTTTGCTTGTTGTTCACGCAAAGCATGAATGATTGGGGCAATTTTCATGAAGTTCGGACGAGCGCCTGCAACAAGAGTGATTTTCATTAAGAAACGTTTTTATGTTCTGCGATTGACTGTGTTTTTGGTTTGAAGACTTCCTTCAAGATGTAATAAACAAAAAGGGTGTTTGTCACGAGGTATCGTTTCCACATGCGGCCGGGTTCCTGGATTACCCTAAACAACCACTCGAGTCCACATTTCTGCATCCATTTCGGGGCGCGTTTCACTTTGCCTGCGACAACATCGAAACTACCGCCGACACCCATGATGAAGTTGAGGTCTCTTAGCTGTTCTTTATACTTGTGCAGAAAGATTTCCTTCTTCGGAGAAGTCATGGCTACGAACAGGATGTTCGCGCCTGAAGAGGCAATCTGTCGAACGACTTCTGGCTCTGTCTGTTCGTCAAAATAACCGTTGCGATAACCTGCGAGTATCTCTACGCCGTATTGGTGTGCATATATTTCTGCAACCTTCTTCACGACCTCTTCTCTCGCCCCCAGGAAGAAGATCTTGTACCCTCTCTCGTGAGCGCGAGCGACAAGTGCCTCCATAAGATCAATGCCTGCCACCCGCTCGGGAAGGGGGCGACCAAAGAGTCGCGAAACCCAAACGAGGGGAGCACCATCTGCGTTGATAATGTCCGCACTCACGACACTCTCATACAGGTTTTTGTCCTTTTGCATGTTGACGATTTTGGCAACATTCACCGCGATGTGGTGGAGTTGCTTCTTCTGCCGAATGGCATCATCGACCTTTCCGACCGTTTCGTTGAGGGTCAATCGGTCAATCGGAGTATCGAACATTACAATTCTGTCAGTCGTCATGTCAAAAATGCGCCGAAAGGTAAAGAACATTGCGAGAACTCGCCACAGCCGCTCGTCGCAAGTTCAGGCGGCAAAGTTATAGCTTCTTTTACTTATAAGTACTCTTCCATCCAATAGTAAAGCGATACAATCGTGAAGATTTGTTTTTCGCGATTGATACCTCTTTGATGATCGTCGAAAAGCCGATGGATCTCGTGCCGGGAAAAGTAGTTCGCAAATTTACTATTCTCGCTACTCAGCAATTCTCTGTATTTGCTCCCTACGCTTTCCCGGAACCACTTTTCTGTCGGGCTCTTGAATCCCTTTTTCTTTCGATGAACGATTCGCTCGGGTAGAGATTGCTCGGCAAAGGCTTTGTGTACCAGTTTTCCCTTTCCTCTCCGGAGTCGATAGCTGGCCGGCAGACTCTCAACGAAGTCAACAAGGTCATTATCGAGCAGCGGAACTCTTGCCTCGACTGAAAAGTGCATAGATATCTTGTCGGCGTAGAGCAGGAGGTCGTCTGACAAGTTCATTCGAAGATCATTCGACATCATGGCTTCAACGGGCGTGCGTTCCTTTCCGTTCAGGAGGTCATAGAAGTAGCGAATCGACTCGCGGGACTTGGTTGAGTTTGTTCCAATGAGTCTTGATATTTCATCATCCGTAAATAGTGCATACGTCTTTTCAAAACGAGCGATGACGTCCTTTTCACCCAAGGCGTATAACGCGCGGTGTAGTTTCTCATTCTTCCTGAATGCGCTTCCACCCAGGCCGGCTATGATCGAAATCAAAATACCAGGAATGAATTCCCTATATAGCTCTCCCTGATAGCGGGTATATCCGCCAAGCGGTTCATCGGCGCCTTGACCAGAAAGCACAACTTTCACGTGCTTGCACACAAGCTCGTTGAGGTAATAGAGTGGGATGGTCGACGTTGTTCCCAGCGGTTCCTCAATGATGGTGACCAACTTCTTAAGGACATCGTCGAACTCCTTCGCGCCTATTTTTACTTCATGGTGTTCTGTGTTCAACAACTTTGCGGTTTCCATCGCCTCGTCGAGTTCGTTTGCGTCTGACTCTTCCGTGAACCCAACGGTAAACGTCTTTAATTTTCCAGAATAGTGCTTCGCAGCGAACTGAGTCACCAATGCGGAGTCAACGCCGCCGCTCAGCCACATACCCACATCGACGTCCGACATCAATTGTCTCTTGACTGCATTTTCAAAGAGTTGGCCATACTCCCTCACTGCATCCGGAAACGAAATCGAAGTATTTAGTTTCACCGGTGCTATAAAAGAAGAGGTTTCGAGTTTCATCGTCTCAAGGTCGAGCGTCCCGATATGACCCGGCCTGAGTTTGAATATGTTGTCAAACAGTGTTAGAGGTGATGGGCAGTATCGGAGCTTCAACAGGGTCGCGAGATTCTCCAAATTCAAGTGTGATGCGACGAAACTTCTGATTGGACGTATCTCGGATGCAAATAAGAACTTACCCGCATTGAGCGAGTAGTACAAAGGTTTTACTCCGTATCGGTCTCTTGCGAGGTAAAGTTTTTCCTTCGCGATGTCGAGAAGGGCGAATGCAAAGATCCCGTTGAAGTCTGCTACGGATTGTATCCCGAACCTCGCGAGGTAGTTGACAATTGTCTCAGTGTCGGAGTGACCCCGAAAGCGAATGTCCGACAGCTTTGACCGCAACTCCTGGTGATTGTAGATTTCTCCATTGAAGACGATCACAAACTTACCGCAATGCGAGGTCATGGGTTGGTGACCTGCCTCTGACAGATCGATGATGGAGAGTCGCCGGTGGCCAAAGTTGATTTTTCTCCCTGCAAGTTCATGCTGGGTTATCCCCTCGTCGTCGGGGCCACGGTGGCAGAGCAACGCGAGCGCTGCGTTCGTCAACGGTATGTCTACTGTCCCGGCAATTCCGCACATATCGATATCATTTCTTCTTCCTGTTGTCCAGTACGTGCTGGTACACGGAATAAACCTGTCGCGCTACTGAATCAAGATCCAGACCTTTGTTGAGCAACATCTCGCGGCTGTTGGATTCTTCTCCGTCAAATTGATTGTCGAAGTAACGCTTGAAAAAGTCGAGCCAGACCTCTTCTTTCAGCGGCAGGGCTGCCGATCCCTTGACATCGCCGAGCAACCAGGGAACATCTCCTGAATCGGATGCCACGATCTTTGCATTGCAGGCCATGGATTCCTTCACCACATTGGGTGACCCTTCAACAAACGATGGAAGTACGACCAAATCTGCTGCGTTGATGTAAATGGGGACCATATCAGGGTTAACCTGACCATCCTTGAATACAAGTACTTTGACCCGGTCTTTTACCGATAGGTTGTCGATGACCCTTTCCAGGAGCGCGAAATTTTTTCTCGGAATTGACGGGTTCGCCGGAAAGAGGATTACCTTTTTTCCCGTTGCCTCTATGCCAAGCTTCTCCCTCGCAATTGTCTTATCGATAGGCTGGAATTTAACGGTGTCTACTCCGTTGGGAATAACGGCAATGTTGGGGCTTACGCCTCTGATGCGCGACGCTAGTTCGTCTGACTTGACGATAGCGTAACTGTCACTTCTCGACAGGAAGCGGTTCAGCTTCATAAAGACCTCGCTTTTCAGCGTGTTACGTCCGCTGCTCGTTATTGTACCGAGGAGGTCATCGCCACAATATGAGGTGACAATGGGCATCTTTCCCCAATAGAGCATCTTGACAAATGAAGAGACATTGCCATAGTGGATGTGAATAATGTCGTAGTCGTTTCTCAATTTCCGGTAGATATCCGGGATGCTTCCAAAGTATGGCCAGATGCCTCTCAGCCCGGGTAATACGAGCAGGTCGATATCCACGTATTGTTTCAGGGAATCAATCTGAGACTTCACAAATATTCCGAACGCCGGCC
>Ga0065721_10005484_pt1 | contig 15763 bp, 22 predicted proteins | sample Mesricmetagenome_FD_59108 | JGI IMG/M metagenome (GOLD analysis project Ga0065721, IMG submission 59108) | Mesophilic microbial community from rice straw/compost enrichment Sample: eDNA_1 v2 (version 2) | ecosystem: Engineered > Solid waste > Grass > Composting > Bioreactor | place: USA: Davis... | reverse complement strand
CTGGGTGGCTCGGCTCGAGTCGCGTCACGATGCTCGAGTCAATTGTCACACGGTGGAACTCGGTTATAAATATGGTGGTGGTGGCGGCCTGTAACACCCTGCTCACCGTTCATTCCCCCGTCGCACTACACCATGTTCAACTTCGCATAAGCGCCCCTCGACCCGTCCGACCCTGCCAAGTCCCTGCGACTCTCTGGCCCACCTCGCTCATCGAGAATGGTGAACAAACTCATCCGCACCTCCAAGAACGGATCCCTCCTATTCGAACCTGAAATTGTCGACCGCATACACATCCTCTGATCCCTCCCTCTCCAGCCTGGCCCCTGGTATGTCCACTCCACGTGCCCACTTCATCTCTGTCTCTGACCAGCCCTCCTCAGCTGCCCACACCACACCACCTACCGTATCGACACCGACAAAAGCAACCATGCCGATTGACTGCAGCACCCTGTTCTCTCTTGCCCGTTCCAAGCTGCAGCTGTCTGTCTCCAACAAGGACAACTGCAGCTTGCATCGCTGGGTACTTCTGAAAAACTCCATCAGCTCATCCTCTCTTTCGCCCTCTTCGAGTGCCAACTCTGACTCCTTGCTCTCGCCCACATACTCTGAGGAGGACACCTACAACTACACCGGCTCGGGCGACGAGAACACCGACTCCTCCGGAGACGAGGGGTATGGCGGTGCCGTCGGGACTGCCCACACCTACATGTTTCCTGACGCTGGGAACTTTACCAATGACAGCCAGCCGGGCAGTCAGACTTCCGAGGCGCAATGGCTGGACTCTCTGCTAGAAACACTTGGTGACGATGACGACGACTATTTCGGGGCAGACTCGGACCCACAGTTGACCTCGAGTGCCTCGACGGTCGAGGACGAGGACGAGGAAGACGATGACGAGTTCAGTCCCACACCCTCTCCCATGTCCTCGTCGGACGATCTCCCTCACATTCACCCGTCTCCCTTCTTCCCCTTCTTCCATCAGTCTCTTGCTCTGCCTGCTCCCTCGACACCCTCCCCTACCATCACCAAGCCCGCCGCTGATTCCATTTCGTACCTTCCACCACCTCATGAAGATCCGCTTCCTTATTGCGACTCCGACGACGTAGACGATCTTGCCGTGCCTGACACCATAGACGACACCTCGGACGAGGAGTCTGAAGCACCTCAGACCCCCTCTCTCGGCAGATCCACTTCACCCCTTTCGTTCATCGACGCTGCGTCTATCCCACTACCCCCTGATCGTAGCAGTCTTCGCCACGCCGGTTTCCGTGTCCTCTTTGACGAAGATTCCTGCTTCTACCCATTCGATCCGTTGCCGTTCAATCGAGACCTCGATCTCCTTGGTTGAGCGATGGCACTCTTCTTTCGCATATGTTCGTTGTTTCGTCGTCGCATTGTACATCTCAGCATAATTTAAGGTGGCTATAGGCTAGGGTTTCCCTTCGTTAATTCCCTTTCACCTTCGTGACTGGCCCAGACATCCACATCCCGTTGATCCACATCTTGGCATCTCTTCAAACACTTGCACTCATCCCCCATCCCCTTGCCTCTGTTCGTTCATTCCTGCCTTTGTTTATGCTGCACATCACTTGCTGTTCTCCATCTTGGTCAACTACCCATATTGTGTTTTTAACTATGCTCATCTCCCTTGTCCTCCTGTGTTTTTAGTTTCTTTCTTGCCTCGGCACTCAGATTGTCCATGGCCTTGCATCTCTCGGCGTGCCCCTTCTTATCCCTCCCGTTCCCCCTTCGATGATTCCCTTCTTCCTGGTTTACCCGACTCCTTCTCTGCTTACCTCCACTACACATTTCCCTTCCGTCCGCCGCGCTTCTTATCGCCTCGCTGCCAGTTGGCGTTTCTATAGACAGCTACTACTCGGAACCTACCCACTGGCAATATCATCTTGTGGCTTGATAGTCTCGTTGTGCGATCTTCGGATGTTGGCCTTTCGAATTCGAAAGCGCCGTCTTGGAAACTCAACAGGTTCCTCAGGCTGGAACGAACGGTTCCGAGCTGAGGGAGTTGTTGTAACCAGGTGGTGTGAGAGCTTGGACTCGAAATGGGTCGCGGAACCATTACTCTGAATCGTCTCCCAGCTTGGTGGTGGCACACGAGGGGAGCAAGGCATGGTGGTACCACGGTGAAATTCGGGGGACACGAGGCTAGCTTTATGGAGTAGGCGAGGGTATGAGCAGTAGGCACGGCGGAGGAAGCCTTGCGCGTGTTTGATGTAGGGTGTACTAGCTGGTCATCTTTGAGAGGGTACTTGGAGCCCCTAACTTGGAGGAAGCCAAAGCAGCATTAACACCGAGGGCACGACGCAGACTGGCCAGCCCTAGGACTCTGTCTTGGGATGTTCATAGCAGGCCCAACTCTGGAGTCGAACGTGGAAGTCTGAGTCAGGAGTTCTCCGAGTCAGTGTGTATCTTCGGAGCGTTATCTGGAGTTTGTATGTTACGTTCATATAGTTTAACTGATACCTTCTCCGTTTCTATTGGACTTCAATACAAATCGACACAAGAGGATATCGGAAGGCAATACCTTGCTTAGCAAGTTCAATAACGAGGTCGGTTGAACGGTTCGTCGGATGCAGTCGGCCGAGCCGCGTCTGAAAGGGTCGAGCTGAGGGTTGAAATGTTGATTAGACAGAAGTTTTGCTCCATTAACAAAGGTCACAATAACATGGGATTTTCTTTTTCTGCCGACTTGCTTTGTTGAGGTGGCTCTTTAAGCCTGTCAAATGGTCGGCCAAGTTGGTCATCTGCAAGGCCTCGAACGTTTACATGTGTTTTGTTCTTACAACCCGCGTTGCAATACGCAGGGTAAACGAGCAACAAATGATGGATATGACGAACCGCAAGCCCAGAGAATCGCATGCATAAGTCTAAGCGCCAATCGTTCCCGGCCGTTTGAAAGCGGCGTTGGCGTGATACAGACGACTTGGTGCATCATCATCGTCGTCAGACTCCCCGTCACGGAGCGTCGTTGGCAGCCCGTGGGGTCGGGTGGGGCCAGCAACGCTAGGTGTCGGGGGTCGCGAGGACGTAAGCTGAACGGTGTCGTGACCATGATGACCACATCACCAACCACACCACTGACACCATGAAGCATCCGTTCATTCATGCCAGGTGGCGGTGGGCAGGTGAATAGCATTTAGATCGCCGGTGAAGCGTTGATGTCAGTTGGAATGTGAACGGTGAACGCGAGCTTAGACCCGTGTCGATTGAGCACCTCCCTTCACAAGAAAAGGGTACGAGCACATCCGGTGACCTTCAGTAACCTTCAGGGTACCCAAGGTCCGAAAGCCCAAGCCTCAGGTGTGCCGTATACAGCCCCGTGCTTGAGTCTAGTCGCTTCTCCGACAGCTATTCCTCAACATTCCAGACTTCCGACAAAAGTAGTAAAGGTCATTTTAGCTCAGGGTTGAACTTCTGGTTCCCCGGTTGTATGAGGTATTTTCACTGATTGGAGAAAGGCAGATCTTTTAGTGGTGCCCGCTGCCTATGTTAACTCTCGACGGCCCCCGGGCCAGGTCTCTTGTTTGCAAACCGAGGCGTCGAATATAGATCTGTCTACTAGCCGAACCAATCGTATTGCATCTCGTACGCCAAGGGACACAACACTTGGCCTGGGCAGAGCCTGTTTACTCTTCCAACGTTTCCGTCTCGCAACTCTTTGTGGCACAAAGGTGAGCATCAAATCCTCCATTGCGAGGGTCCTCCTCTTTTGAGAGTCCGAGAACGGCAGTTTGTGCTAGAGGGATCGACTTGACGTCAAGGTATTGCAGACATGTGTTGTTGAATGCCGTCGGCCATTGCTTCGAAAGTGGGAGGGAATGCGATGAGAGAAGGGGCGCTTCGAAATTTGGATTGACGTCTGAAAGGTGTGACATGCAAATAAAATCTACTCACCGATCTTATAAAGGTGGGGAACGTTCGTCTGGAGTGTTTTACTCGGCTTACTAGACCCATAAGGTCAGTGTCTTCAGCGACACGACTAAATCGCACACGGACTGACCTATCCAAGTACTCGATCAGGCTATTACCAACAAGCACCAATCTCTCTAACCCTTCCCTCGTCCAGTTCGTCTTCAAGACTGCCTCATAGAGCTCCATGTCGCAGTGCGGCATAAAGCAGAGTGTCGGTCTCTCGAGTTCGTAGGCGCCTTTCTGCTAGCCAATAACGAAATGTAGAAATTCCGCCCGAACATAACCCAACCAGTCCGCCAGAAAATGCCACGCAAGATTTCGATACAGGTGCAACATGTGATAGAGGTGATTTTCAGTGAAGGGAAACGGTTAATGGTTAACGGTAATTATTGACGGTTGAATTGAGGGCGTATTCGAAGAGGTGATTGAGGGGAGAGGAAGGCGACGATCGAAGACGGCTGGGTTCGTGAACGGATCGGCGCATAGACACAGTGTGTGAACTTGCCTTGTCATCGCTTAGGACGGTGATAGATAGCTCTTGGAAGAGTTCAAAGTCTTCTGGTGTGAATACGGGGTCGTAGATTGAGATGCGAGTATGATCCTGTCCGAGGGTGAGCGCAAGGAGTAAAGGGAGAGGAGTTGGAGTCACTGTCAATATCTGGAAGACGCAGGGAAAGGAGGGACGTACAATATTGAGAGTTGAACAAAGCTCGAGCAGGAATGCGAGTTGTATGTTCGCGTTCTGGGACGCGGAGGGACTTCCGAGACCAAGGCACAACACGTCTGCCTCCAGGTTCGCCTTCAGCGATGTTGAAGGAGATCTAGAGGGGGGAAGATTCCTTTCTCCAGTCTTTGTCTCCAAAGTATTCTCCGATTCGCTCACCCCGGAGTGAGGCGTCTTCGTTCGTTGATCATTGTCGCTCCTCACATCACCCGGCGGAAGGTGGAAGACTCGGTTCTCCCAAACTTGCAAGACGGTTCCTACAGGACGGAAACAGGGGAAAGGAACGGTATGTCAGTTGGATCAGACCCCGTAAGGCAATATTTCGGACGAGGACGAGGATGAAGAAAGGCGCAAGATGAAAGTCACAGACACCGACGCGAACATTGTGTAAACCAGCTCCCGCTCCCTACTCCCTGCGTGTTTGATGTTCCGGTCATGCTCCCACCCCCACTGGTGCTTTCGTATACAGACCCTTTTGCTCCTGCGTGTTTGTCTGTCACCGCGGGAGAGGAGTCACACGCCTGGAGTCCAAGAGAGGACCCGATCCCGAATTCTTTGCGAAGTTCGTCCCGATGGCGATTAAGTGTTATTGAGGCAGAAGGCCGGGGTGTGATTCCCTTCAGCCTTGTTGTGTTCTTTCGATTCTTTCGAGTCTTCTTGTTCTTCACTGGTGTGAAGCTCCCCCCATCTTCATACGCGAAAGCGAACGAAGACGACATATTGTGTTGAAGAAAGGACGATAAGAACGGGGTACGGACGGTGCGGTGCGATCTGACGCGGATAGCAAGTTGACTAACCCGTGCGCGAGTCGGATTGGCCGTCGAAAAGTGGAAAGGCGGAGGGTAAGCAGAGATATCGCAGAACAGATGAGATTTGGCGACAAAGTGACGTCTTCTGATGTGGTTCGCGAACCGGATACCACCAAGCAAAGCGTGACAATTGCCGAAGTGAACCGGCTCGGAACCCGGCTATCGGAGGCTGTCAGGGTCGAGCGCTTCCCCGGTCCCTTTCAATTCAGTCGACGGGGCTGCGACAGGACGGCGTTTGACTTGTGTTTGACAGGAATGATCAGGGAGCCGACTCCGGATATCCTTTGTGCCCCGCGAAGGCTCATGGCTGGTCATGGGACTTTCGATCCCTCCTAAGGGTTCCCTCAAGAGCTTCTGCATGAGAGAAGGCCACTTAAGTTGGCTTTGATTCGCGGAGAGGGTCTGACATTAATCTATGCGAGAGACAGGCGAGATAGGTTGATGAAGGGATTCATTGGCTAGCGATGTGATTGGTTCAAGGGGTATGGCGAAGCATGCGCTTAGGCTCTGTATAATTACAGCACCTTACACATGTTGCCCTGTGAGACTAGGGCTGTAACCCTGTCGTTCATCGCCGGCTGAACACCTTCCAGTGCGAACCTGCGCAGTGAGTCCCAAATAGTTATCCGAATTCCAGAACGAGTGGGATCTTGAGTGCACGCTCTGACTCGGGGTTTCTGGACGTTGTCCTCTTCCATAGACAGACACACCTATCTGGAATGAAAATCACTCTGAATTTTAACTGTCTAGTACGTTTCAGTGGCTGTTGAGTATATAGGCTCATGGAACAGCTGACAAGCTTAGGAGCTCGGCGGGAGGCTGTTATCTCATATCGCGAAGTCTATCCCTCGCGTATTGTCTGCATCTTGTGGACGCCAAGCCCCATGAATGTTTGAAAGAGCGGTGGAGCATCCTCGAGACCTCCTCCATCGTTGTCGCTCCACAGCGATGATCGATTTTGAAAGCCTCATGTTGTCGGCTTGGGGTCTCAGAATGGCTCGCAAGGTCAGGGAATCAGGCGTCCCGCAAATTTCTATGCTTGAGACTTCCACGCTCGATTGAATACAGATGAGAAGAAGTTCTTTTGATAAAGCTTGATATTGATGGATCAGGTATCTCAGTCCCCATTCGACATCTCTGTTCTATCAAAGGAAATGAACCAGCTCTGTCAGAGTTCCCATCGATGTAGATATCCCTCAATGGGAGGTCACGCTGGCTGTCCAAGCCTCACAACAATACTACCTATCAGAAGCCGAATGCAATTGGAAGAGGAAGACTCTCTTGGAAGAGGATGAAAGGGAAACGGCATGTTGCATACCTTCTTTGGCTCACACTTTCACAGTTAAGTGCTTCATTTTTATTGGGCCCCTGAGTGAGGTATACGTGGGTGTGTTAGAGTTACACAGCGCAGATGCAAGGATGAATGGTTTGCGATCCGGAAGAGAATATGAAAGTGTCAGTCACAGAACAACAAAAACAAGTGCTTCCAAGCCCACGAGTTACAAGGATCTAGACCACAAAAGCCACATGGGCCTCTCGCAGATGATGTCTGCCACGATCTTCACGCACTTCCAGTCCATTGCCCTGCCTTAGTTCTTTACAGGTCTTCCACCCTCTCAGCCTACAAACTCTTCAGGTTCCACAGATCATCACCCAAGTATGCTATCGTCTCCACACCAACGTTCTTGTTGACATTCTTCATATCTTCGGTGCTCATCTTCAGCAGCCCAATGCCTGCAGCGTGCTCCTTCCCTTCGGCGTGAATAGCGACGACTGTTCCCACTGGGAGTTCTTCCTCTGGCGGAGGCAGCCAACCACCTGCAGAGGTAAGGCCGGGGCACATCATGTTGGCACCGCCGAGCAGAAAGCGGATTGCCCCTCTGTCGATCTGGACTTTGGGCAGGATGTAGGGATCTGAAATGGGGTGGAGGAAAGTGTCATAATTTGTCATCGGTCAGGCGAAGGGGAAGCAAGGCAGGAATTGGGGTGGTCACATCGCGACAGGACGGTGGTTCGTGGTTTGCGAGAGGTGGCAGAACAGGTAGAAGGGGTCAGGAGGGGAATCAAGGCGAACCAAAAAAGTTTATTGCACTCACATTGGTGAAGCAGCCGCAATGTGGGGATTAAGGGTCCATCAAAGTGTTGGAAGAAGATCGGTGTCCCGTTCACGGTGTAGATTGAGATGTGTTCTCTGCTATGAATGGAAAGGGTTAGTATGTACTTGACCGAGACACCCAGTCTGCTGCGGTACAGCAGCGGCAGATGACGGCTACGGATAACGGGGACGGCAGAAAAGGGCAAAAAGTGTACTGCTCAGCGTCATACAGTGTCACGAAGACAAAGTGGTATGCTGTTAAGTGCATAGGGTTCCTGAGTAATGACAACTGACCATTTGACAAGAACAAGACCATCTTTCTTCGACCAGATGACCTCGAGTGTTTCGGGCTCAATCTTCCACTGCGAGAGGATGTTGGTGCGCAGTTGGCGTTGGACAGAGGACTTGATCGGAGTGTGTCCCGCGATATCTGTTGCTGGTGAGAACCTGCAGTGATCCCATGAGTGCCTATACTCAATTGGAAGAAGCTGTCCCTTACTTTTTGAACATCGTGCCAGTGTCCTTATCGAGTGGAACAGGTATGGATGAAGCGGGGGAGATGAAGACCAGTTTGGATTTGTTGCGAGCGAACCATCGACATCATCGAAATCAATGATCGGCGTCTGTTCTGAGGTACCGTGCCAGTTCCTCTCCCAAAGGCTGGAGAGGATGTTGTTACTACAGGGTGGAAGCGAAGAGCTGGCTAGATGGTCTGTGAATGATAAGGGGCCGACGATCAAATGGGGGCGATCTTCAGGGTCACTCGTGTTCCTAGCCGGGCCAAACCTTTGGTAATTCGCGTTCAAATTTAATCACGTCTTCCTTGTCCATAGATGATACTCTAGACCAACGAGGGTCTACGCCCTTCTTCTCCTCCTCGTACCCTTCCAATGCTCTCCCCTGTCGCGGTGTTGGAGGCGTTGTGCGGTCTTAGTCAGATTAAAGCTCCGGCGAGGCGATATCGGTCCCGTGATCCAGAACATTCCTCCCCCTCTGCCCAGCGTTGACCTCATCGACGAGCTTGGTTAGTTCCCCCGTCTTACATTTCCGATTCACACTTATCCCGGCTAGCCTCTATACAACTCTCAACATGGAGGTCAGTATCCTTCTCTTCGCCGCTCGATGCACGCTAATCTGCGCTCTTGAACGCCAGGGGCTCTTGGACTTTTCGAAAGAGTTCGATGTAGGCCTCATGGACCGGGTCGCCATGGCCTTTTACACGGGAGCTGGGCCCGAGGTACGTTGGATCGCGCCCGATTTCGCGTTTATTCTCCCAGTCTGACCGAAGACGTCCTCCTTTATAGCAACAACTCGCTCAGCAGGTCCTCACCCAGTTCCAAGACCATCCTGATTCATGGACACGAGTTCCCGAAATCCTCGAGCGATCGTCTTTCCCCCAGTCAAAGGTGCGTCACGCGTCTCTCGCCTCCTTGTCGATCTGATAGATTACTTTCCAGTTCATCGGTCTCCAAATCCTCGAGAAACTCATTCAAACAAGATGGAAGGCGCTTCCCGATGGTCAGAAGCAGGGAATCAGGAACTTTATCGTCGGCGTCACAGTCAAGGTTGCCTCGGACGACGTCTCTCTGCGAAAAGAGAAGACCTACATCAACAAGCTCAACTTGGCCTTGGTGCAGGTGAGTGGCACAATGTTCACGAAGACGCGCAACTCTATCGCGGTGCTAATTGTTGTAAACCACCAGATCCTCAAGCAAGAGTGGCCACACAACTGGCCGACATTCATCACTGAGCTCGTCGACTCCTCGAAGGCTAACCTCTCCTTATGCGAGAACAACATGGTCATCCTAAAACTGCTCTCAGAGGAGATTTTCGACTTCTCCGCAGAGCAGATGACACAGACGAAAATCAAGAATTTGAAGAACCAAATGTGTGGTGAATTTGCGGAGATCTTCAAACTCTGTTCCGAAGTGCTCGAGCAGGCGCAGAAGGTTTCTCTCATCAGGGCCACCCTCGAAACACTGTTGCGATTCTTGAACTGGATTCCTCTTGGCTACATCTTCGAGACAACGATTATCGATCTCCTCCTCAACCGCGTCAGTCCCATCATTCTACTCTTCCTTTGGTCGTGTAGTGAACACTCAACAATACTCAGTTCCTCGAAGCACCGGAGTTCAGAAACGTCACCCTTAAATGCCTCGCAGAAATCGCCGCACTGAACGTCGGCCCCGAATACGACCCCAAATTCGTCATCCTTTTCGCCATGGTCATGACCTCTGTCAACAGAATGATTCCCCCGAACACCAACATTGCACAAGCGTACGCCAACGCGGGTGACGCTGGCCAGGAACTTGTCCTCAACCTTGCACTCTTCCTTGCGAACTTCCTTTCAAACCACCTCCGCGTCGTCGAGACAGAGCCCAATCGCGACGTCCTTCTCAACGCGCACCTCTACATGGTCAAAATATCTCAGGTGGAGGAAAGGGAGGTGTTCAAGATCTGCTTGGAGTACTGGCTGAAGCTGGTCGCGGAACTTTATGAGGAGATACAGGCGCTGCCAATTGGTGATTCGGGGTTGCTCATGGGCTTGAGCTTGGGTGGGGGCGGAAGCGCGCAGAATATGCTCAATGGGATGGCACTAAGGAAGAACATTTACAGCGAGGTCCTGTCTAATCTTCGCCTGGTAGTCATTGAGCGGATGGTGAAGCCCGAGGAGGCGCGTATTTTTTATCCGTCAATAATTCGACTCCCTGACTTGGCTATTCTAGGTGCTCATTGTAGAGAACGATGAAGGTGAAATCGTTCGAGAGTTCATGAAAGAGAGCGACACCATTGTTCTGTACAAGTCGATGCGGGAGCTGCTCGTTTACCTGACGCACTTGGACGTGTCTGACACAGAAACCATCCTCACTGAGAAGCTCGCCAAGCAAGTGGATGGCTCAGAGTGGTCCTGGAACAACCTCAACACGCTGTGCTGGGCTATCGGCTCCATTTCCGGTGCTATGAGTGCGTTGTGGCTATTTCCGTTCCTCGATTGGTGCTAACGGCGCCCTTGTCTTATCCTCGCAGATGAGGACACAGAGAAGCGCTTCCTCGTCACTGTGATCAAGGACCTCCTCGGTCTTTGCGAGATCAAGCGTGGCAAAGATAACAAAGCCGTCGTCGCTTCCGACATCATGTACATCGTTGGCCAATACCCGAGGTTCCTCAAGGCTCACTGGAAATTCCTCAAGACCGTGGTGAACAAGCTGTTCGAGTTCATGCACGAAACACACGAAGGTGTACAGGACATGGCGTGCGACACGTTCATCAAGATCGCCCAGAAGTGCAGGAGACACTTTGTCATGCAGCAAAGCGGGGAATCAGAGCCGTTCATCGACGAGATCTTGAGGTTGTTGCATAGAATTACCGTGGACCTCTCTCCTCAGCAGGTGGGTAGGTCAGAACTGAGAGAGAGGGCGTTTGCTGATGACTGGGTTAGGTGCATACCTTCTACGAGGCTGTGGGCTACATGATATCTGCCCAACCAAATAAGCCTCAGCAAGAGAAGCTCATCGCAAGGTTGATGGACCTGCCCAACAACGCTGTAGGTTCATTCTTGCGTCAAAATTCGCCAATTCCCTGACCCAAGACACGTGTATTACAGTGGGACTCTTTAATGGCACAAGCAGCTCAGAACCTCGACGTCTTGTCAAGCACGGACAACATCAAGATCCTTGCCAACGTCCTCAAAACCAACGTGTCTGCATGCACTTCGATAGGAAGTTTCTACCTTCCCCAGATTGGGCGTATCTTCTTGGACATGCTGGGCTTGTACAAGGCTGTCAGCGGTATCATCAGTGAGACCATCGCCAAGGATGGTGTGTCTTCTCCCTGTCCTCTGCTACTTAAGTTGTGTTGACCAGAGATCGCAGGTCTGATCGCTACCAAAACACCGAAGATTAGGCAGCTGCGAACTGTGAAGAAAGAGATTCTCAAGCTCATGGAGACCTATATCAAGAAGGCAGAGGACCTCGAGGCTGTGAACAACAACTTTATGCCTCCTCTGCTGGACGCTATCTTGGGAGACTATAACCGGAACGTTCCTGCTGCGCGAGATGCGGAGGTATTGAACGTAATGGCCACCATCATCTCGCGACTGGGAGTGAGTCTCGTTCCCATCTTGAGCTGAACATTGGATCTGACGTCGTTTCCAGCCCCTTTTGACGCCTCAAGTTCCCGCCATCTTGGATGCAGTCTTCGAGCCTACATTAACGATGATCAACCAAGACTTCGCTGAATTCCCTGAGCACCGTGTTGGCTTCTTTAAGCTCCTCCGGGCTATCAACCTCAATTGCTTCCCTGGTAATTCAGATTGCAACTTCCCAAGTCTGCCTCTGACGTCCTGGCCTTCTAGCCCTCCTCACCATCCCCCCTGCTCAATTCAAGCTCTTCATGGACAGTATTATCTGGGCCATCAAACACACCATGCGCGACATCGCCGACACTGGCCTCAACCTTTGCCTCGAGGTCGTCAACAACTTCGCCACCGCAACAGAGCCACAATACACCAACCTCTTCTTCCAGCAATACTTCCTTAGCATTCTGCAAGACATCTTCTTCGTCCTCACGGATGCGGACCACAAGAGTGGTTTCAAGCTGCAGAGCTTGCTGTTGGCGAGATTGTTCCAATTGGTGGAGAACGGAACGATCACAGCGACGTTGTTTGATCCTGCTCAGGTGCCCGATCCAAACATCAGCAACTCGGTGTTCTTGAGGGAGTATACCTCGAACCTGCTGAAGAATGCATTCCCGCATGTTGCTGCGTAAGTTTTCTCGTCTCGCTGTGCATTTCATGGAAGCTAGTCCTCATTATAATTCTTCCAGAAACGACGTCAACACGTTCGTCGCGGCTCTCCAAGAAACAAATGGGGACATCAACCACTTCAAGCTTGCGCTTCGTGATTTCCTCATCCAACTCAAGGAGTTCTCGGGCGATAACGCTGAGTTGTATCTTGAAGAAAAGGAGGCAGAACAGCAACGTAAGCTGGAGGAAGAGAGGCAAGCTGCGGCGAGGATTCCAGGAATGCTCAAGCCCGATCAGCTCGAGGACAAGGATGAGGATATCTAAGCGTCCTTGGAAAAGACTGGCGTTTCTTGGCCTGACTTTAGATAGGGTATTTTGGTTGGATGGATGGATCCCTTCGATTTTGGAATCGGTTGTGCTTCACTATTTGACCTTTCACCCCATCTTCTTTTAGGTCTTCCTCGCGGTGCTCATCGTTGCTCTTCTTACAATCCAAAGCTCGCTTTTTTACACTGCATCACATAACTCATAACATACATAGGCTACTATCTCCTCTCTCCCCTTTTCTCCTCTCTTTCCACGGCTCTACCATTGAGCTTGGTGCCCCACTCTATGCATTGTCCCCAAGAGCATATCGTACCCCATCGCTGTTTTCTTCTGTTCTATTCAACAGTTTATACTGTAGCCGCGTCTTCGAGAAATTTCTTGTACTATTAGTTGCACCAGATTGTTAAATAATGTAGAATTAAGATTCGCTTTCTCAAACCCTCTTCATGCCCAAGCGTGTGGGTGCTGAGGGAATTGTGACGTTGGGATTGGTGGAGCCCAGCGTCTATTTTGTGCCNCTGNATCACGTTCTCACGCGACGCGACGAAGNAGAGCGGCAAGCCGTTCAGTGTTGGCGGCCTGTCTTTCACTGTCACCANCACATCCGAGGCNCCATGGACCCTCAGCAGAGCAGTCGCATAAGTCGCATCCTGAAGGGCGTCGTCCATGGCTCGACGCCCTTCATTTCCACCTTTGTCCTCATTCACCTGTCTGCACCCATCATGGCCAATGTTGGAGGGTCCAGCTTAGCGTCAAGCACTATGGTCGGTTTGTCTCGACATCTTTTACAACACATTTTATTCACTACTTTTTATATAACCCTTCAAACGCTGTCAAATCCAGCTGCTCGGCCGCGAAATCTACCAAACACCTGTTATGGAGCCCACCATTGTCCTCCTCCCCATAACTGCCCACATCCTGAGTAGCATCCTGCTGCGTCTCACTTCTCCCTCCCCGCGCGCCTCACCACGATCCTGGAAAAGCCCACTCTCTATCACAGGCTTCGCTCTCGCCCTCCTCGTCCCCATCCACTTCCTCACGCACCGCGCCTACCCATCCCTCCCTGCGGACGATGCTGGCCGCCTCATCGGCGAGCTTAGCCCGTCCGAGCTCGACTACGAGTACGTCAAGTACGGGCTCCGCGCGTGGCCCATACGGAGCTGGATCGTTTATGGGACATTGGCGCTTGGGGTGAGCTTGCACATTGCGGGTGGGATTGGGGTGATGTGGGAGCGGTATGCTGGGTCTTTGGGGTTGAGAGAAAGGATGAAGTTGCCTGGGAGGAAGGCAAGAGGAAGGATTATGGTAGGGGGATTGGCACTGCCAGTTTTGGCTGGGCTTTGGTGGTTGGCTAGGGAGGAGGGGATGGCGACGAGGGGGACGGTTGCGAGATTTAGGGCTGCCTATGAGATGAGCTCTCTTTATATGTGGTGATTCAAGCTCACTCGGTAATGCTGGAGTGAAGAGATATATATCTTTATTCATCTAAGATTGATATACAATTGTATCTACCTCAGCCTAGTAGCAGCTCACTCGTAAACTGAGCTGGAATTGACCTACTAGTTGTGAGCCTCGTTCTCGTGGAGAGCATGGGTTCAGTCCACTCAAGCATCCTTGCGCGTGCATGATGATCGTCGCCCTCAAGGACTCTCTTCACAGAAACAGATGCTTTGGACAAGACAAAATGCAAGGGAAGAGTGGACATACCTCCAAGGGCTGAATGCCACTCCCAGATTCCCGACCGCACGGTCGGACTCCCAGATCTGGGACCTGAGTGCGGACGCGTGTATGCCTTTCGTGATGAAAATATAGCTGATAGGCAACTGTTCGATGCATTAAAGCGTGGGTGATAATTAACGGTTTAAAAATTCAATATCGTAGGCAAGGTGATAGAGGTGACGAGCTACTCACGCGAGTACGGTGCCCTGCGGCTCCTTGCTGATGTTCCTTGAAGGCCTCATCCGGGACTGTAATGATCAAGGGGAGGAGAGTGTAAGTGGTCGTAAGGTGAAAGGATAGGTGGAAGAAATCGAGAAAACGCGAAAGAGGCCGGCAGGGAAAACGGCTTCGGCGGGTCCAAACTGCCAATCAAAAGCACACCTCCCAATTGCCTTGAGGAACCTCAACCCCAGCCAAAGGAATCAGAAAGCCAAGTGACGATCCAAAAAGATCAGAAAAGCGAAATCAATTGTACTCTTCTTCATACCCATACCCATCACCCGCACCTCCTGGGCTCGCAGGCGTCCACTCTTCTTCCAATACAACTTCCTCGCTCCCGCTCTGAGAAAAGTCCATGCTGAAAGGAGTCGTTCGTTGTGAGGATCTTGCAGAGTGTTGTTGAGATGGTACGCGATCTTCGAGTTGATTGATATACCTTTGAGTCTGATCTTGCTCTTCGGATTCACTGTGATCGTTGTCTTCATCGTCGCTTTGATGCTCGTCTTCTTCAATTTGATTATCGACCATGCGATGTAACCCATCATATGCGTCGTCATCTTTGTCGCTCCCGAATCCAAGCCCAACAACCCCATCCAACCCCAAGAGCCCCGCAAAATCACCCTCGTCCTCTTTCCAGTCCTCCTCCTGATGATCACCACCACGACTCGGATCGCGACTCCCGATCTCTCGATCCTCATCGTCTCCTCTCATGAACCGCGCAAACGCTTCCAGATCTACCCTGCTCTTCTTCGCCCCTTGCTCCTTCCCTTGTCCCTGCCCCTGGTCGTTTCCAACCCCCGTCCGCTTCCGCTTCCGCACCCCCATTTGATCACGTTCCCTTGCACGATCCCTCTCTTCGCGCTCGCGCTCGATCGTCGCCCATTCCTGCCACATTAATCGCTGCACAACGCCCACCTCCTCTTCGCTCCTCATGAGGCCTTCCAACTCGCCGTCGACAAAGAGAGCGTCGTCGGGGACAAGTGCGGAGGTGCGGTATTGAGCTGTCAGGAGAGCGAGGCGGGTCGGTGCGCGGGAATGCGTGCTGGAGGTGGAAGGGAAGGCAGAGGAGAGGATATATGAGGTGAGTGGGAATGAAGACACTGAAGGGCGGGATGAGGGTGTTGAAGATGTGGATGCTTTGGACTTCAAGGGCGATGGACGGGAGAAGGGGTTGAGGAGGAATCTGCTCGCTTCGT